>ERZ827492.1324-NODE-1324-length-20202-cov-2.874026_pt1 | contig 20202 bp, 27 predicted proteins | sample MGYA00519704_ERZ827492 | MGnify/ENA primary metagenome ERZ827492 (study PRJEB31778, sample SAMEA3449325) | human gut metagenome | biome: human gut; feature: human-associated habitat; material: faeces | place: United Kingdom | collected 2010/2012 ...
AGAACGGAAAGGTCAGTATTTATAAAGAGTCGGATGTTACTCAAGAAAATTATCAGAAGATAAACCGTCATTGGCAAGTTTCCGGAAATAACAGTCCGGGTAACAATGGTTTTGCTCCCCACTATATGCAGTTCAATGCGGAAGGGAATATTCTGCTTACAGATTATGAGGGAAAGAAAATACGTGTGCTCGATCCGACATTGGTAAATGATGATTTGGTAAACGGAACTTCCATTGATATGGACGAACTGTCTCTTTCTCTCGATTTTAAACCTAAGACGCTTGCTTTGTGTAACGAACGTTGGTATGCAACCGGCGATAACGATGCTATCAATATATATGATAGCCAACAAGGTGAATGGGTGAAAAAAATAAAGACCATCAAAGGATACTCTTTTTTACTGCCTGTTCGTATTTATGCGCAGAACGATTCGGTGTTGTGGGTTTCGGATACACATAAGTCGATGCAGACATTGGTAAAAATGATTGTGCATAAAGGAGAGATACGCGAGTAAGTATCTAAGCGTGACAAGCATGTGTTTAGTGGATATTTTCTTAAAAATATGTGCTTTCTAATTTGTTGTCTATCAGGTATGGTTGAAATATTGGTGTATTTTTTTTGCTTAAAGTATTGCAGAATTAAAAATAATATCTACCTTTGCACCGCAATCGAGAGAGATTGCAAGACAAAAATTCTGGTTCGGTAGTTCAGTTGGTTAGAATACATGCCTGTCACGCATGGGGTCGCGGGTTCGAGTCCCGTCCGTACCGCTGGGAGCCTAAGACAAGAGGCGCCAACAGTAAGACAAGTCCTTCATATTCAGTGAATATGAGGGACTTTTTCTTTTTATCCTGTCTTAGTCGAAAGCCAAGAAAAAGACAAAAAAAGACAAAGCATCTAACCCAATTCGTACCCCTTTTTCAAAAAGGGTACAGGGGGTACGAAAAATCACTTTATAGGGGGTACGATTTGTCCTAAATTGGCAGTGTGTTGTCGCCTTTTGGCAGTGTGCATAAAACTCATTTACAGATAGTTCTAAGTAATTTTGTAACATTAAAAAATGAGTTTATGAAAAGTACATTTAAGATTCTTTTCTACCTGAAAAGAGACAAAGCGAAATCGGACGGTTCAATACCTATTTTTGGGAGAATTACGATTGATGGGCAAGCGAGTCGTTTTAATACTAAATATAGTATTCAGCCTGAATATTGGGATACGAAATCTTCCACTGTCATTGGCAAAACAAAAGAAGCCCTTGAAATCAATTCTGTTTTAGAAGCAATTAAAACGAGTGTTTATAATGTATATCACGAATTACTAACCCGTGAAAACAATGTAAATGCCGAAAGGGTAAAGAATATCTTTCTCGGTCTTGAAATAAAGCACCAGACTGTACTCGAACTTTTCCAACGCCATAATGATGATATTGAGAAATTAGTCGGTATCACTAAATCAAGAGAAACGCATCAGAAATACGAAGTTGCCCGCAAACGTATGGCTGATTTTATTAAGGAGTATTATAATGTATCGGATATCTCCTTAAAAGAAGTCAATCATATGTTTTTGCACAATTTTGAAATTTACCTGATTACGACTTGCAAATGCAAGGAAAATACTACTGCAAAATTCCTGCAACGTTTCCGTACAATTATATTAATGGCTAAAAATAACGGTTGGATTCATATTGACCCGTTTGCCAATTATAAGATACGGTTCAAGAAAACAGATCGTGGCTACCTAACGCAAGATGAAATAAATATAATCATGCGTAAAAAATTCGCTTCCGAACGACTGGAGCGAGTAAGGGATATATTTATTTTCAGTTGTTTTACCGGGCTTGCTTATATTGATGTAAAGAACTTACGTCAGTCTAATATCCGCACTTCCTTTGATGACGGACTTTGGATTATGGGTAAGCGTGAAAAGACCGGCGTAAACTTTAACGTTCCTTTGCTTGAAGTAGCAAAAGAAATAGTAGAGAAGTATTCCGGTCAGTTACCTGATGATAAAGTCCTTCCGGTAATGAGTAATCAAAAGATGAATGAATACCTCAAAGAAATCGGGGAAGTATGCGGTATCGGCAAAGATTTAACATTTCACCTTGCAAGGCACACTTTCGCCACCTTAACGCTTACCAAAGGTGTATCAATCGAAAGTGTATCAAAGATGTTAGGTCATACTAACATTAAAACCACCCAAATATATGCCAGAATAACAGATGTTAAGGTAAGTAACGATATGGCTTCTTTTGCTGAAAAACTGGAAGAAAAAAGAACCAAATCTAAATCTAAATTAGACCAACTCTTTGAATGTCTATCACTATCTGAAAAAATGGCTCTATTTAATCTTCCCGGTACTCTGTCAGATGATCCTGAAAGATTAAAGAGAATATCCGTTATGTGGCATAGTCTTTCGGAAGAAGAAAAATCTTCTCTCTGGTCAAATACCTTCCAAAATGAGAATAATCTCACTTTCAAACCAATGAAAGCCAAAACCCAATTAGCAGTTTAATTCATTTAATATTTATAGTTATGAAAAAGAGTGAATATTCAACAGTAATAGCTCTGTTTGACGAGTATAATAAGAATGTATATAAGGTTAAAGCCTTATCTACCTACCTGAAATATGAAGCGGTGAGAAACTATATCGCTGATTACATTAAACAACGATACGGGAAAGCTGACTATTTGCTGTCCGAAATAGACGTTAATTTCATAATAGGTTTTGAAAATTACCTGATGAAGTTTCGCAAATATAACGTAAACACATCCGCCAAGAAAATAGAATTATTCCGTCGTATTGTAAATATAGCCTGTGAAAAACAGGCTATATCCAACAATCCTTTTAACCATTACCGGATTAAAAGGCAAGAGGTAGTTCGTGCCTTTCTTTCAGAAAAGGAATTACAGTCTATTTTGAGCAAAAAGTTTTCGACTAAAAGACTGGAACAGGTAAGGGATGTTTTTATCTTTTCCTGTTTTACAGGTCTGAATTATTCTGACCTATCTATGCTCACAGCCGAGAACATCGAAACAGACAAGGACGGTAATCCTATTATCAAAATTATGCGTAGCATGACATATACACCTGTTATAATCCCTTTGCTTTCAGTTCCGCAGAAAATTTTGAATAAGTACGGTCAAAATTTACCGATAGCAAGTAATCAAAAGATGAATGATTATTTGAAAGAAATCGGTGATGTCTGCGGTATTGGTGAAAATCTTACATTCAGGGTTGCAAGAAACACATTTGCGACTACTATTACCTATATGAATGGGGTACCCATTGAAACAATATCCCGAATGTTAGGACATACCAATATAAACACAACCCAAACATTGGTACGAATGGATAACGGGAAAATTGGGCGGGATATGTTGAAATTATCAGAACACCTTACAAGTATGGATACTGCATTAAACCTCTAAATATATTTATCATGGAATTACAAATTATTCAAAGCAAGATTTATGAAATCCGAGGTATGCGAGTTATGTTGGATTACGATTTGGCTGAATTATATCAGGTTGAAACCAAAAATCTGAAACGTTCTGTCCGTCGGAACATAGACCGTTTTCCTCCGGATTTTATGATTGAACTCTCAAAGGAAGAGTATGATTTTTTAAGGTGCAATTTTGGCACCTTAGAAAATCAAGGACAAGGACAACACGTAAAATACTTACCCTTTGCATTTACTGAACAGGGTATAGCCCAACTGTCAAGCGTTCTTAACAGTACGTTGGCCATTCAGGTTAATATATCTATTATCAGAGCTTTTGTCGCCTTACGACAATATGCACTGGGTTATGCGGAATTAAATCGTAAATTGGAGGAATTTATGGTGGAAACAAATATGCAGTTTAGTGATATTTACCAAGCTCTTACCGAACTTGCATCACAAAAGGAACTGGAAAATAAACCCCGTAAGCGTATTGGTTATAATGTTCAACAGGATGAAGAATAAAATATTATGGAACGAGGATATATAAATATTAAAGAAAATAGTGAAAATCAACTGATTGTTGAAGCAAAACTTGTAAATTGCACCCTGTGGGTAACGAAACATCAAATTGCCGACTTATTTAATGTATTTGTCAATACGATTGGTAACAATCTACGGAGTATATTCAAATCCGGCTTGCTCCGTGAAGAAGATGTTACCCGAATACATAAATTTGAGAGCAACGGGCACCCATGCGAAACGGTACTGTATAATCTGGAAGCACTGATATTTGTCAGCTACCGTATAGCATCTTTTGAAGCAAAAGCATTTCGGGAATGGGTAATGAAAGCATTAACCGAATATACCCGGACTGATAATAAAAATTCAACGGAAGTTCTGATAGTATATAACCTACACTCAAAACTTCCGGCTATTTCGATGAATTAATAAACGTTTAATACATTTAGATATGAAACACGTATTTTATTTACTTATCGCTGTTTTTATGGTTTCCTGCGGTTCAAACTCATCAACGAGTAATTACGAAAAAACCATTACTGATAACCTGTTAAAAGGGAGCGACACAAAAGAAAATCTCAACTTCAAAATTATTGAGATTAGCGAAACCGGCAACGTTACGGTTGCCGACAGTATTGCCTATCTTACTGATGAATTTCAGAAAAATAATCGACCTAACATCAGTAAGATTGAGCTGGCTAAAAAAATGAGTGAAGATCTACTGGCAAGAGAAAAAAATCAAGCTAAAATTGATAAATACAATGCTGATATTGCACGGATGAGCAATACTATTGATTCTCTAAAAAATCTTACTCCGGATAATCTTAACGGATATGACAGTAAGAATCCGAATGATGTTCTTGCCGTAATTGTTAGATGCAAATACTCAATCGCTCCGAGTGGAACAGCCGTTGAAGAAACATTTGATTTCTACTTATCTCCTGACGGCAGCAAATGCTATGGAAAAACCAGAGCAAAATAAAAATACATATCACAATCCAAATGGAGCCTGTATTGTAAAAATCGGTACAGGCTTTTTTTTGTATATAGCTTTCCTTTCTGTGAGGAAAGTTCTGCGTTCTATTATGATAAACGCAAAGCAGACAACCAAATTTCCTTTTTTCTGTACTTCCCTCGGTATAATTTCTTCCTCATTTAGTTATGACCATAAAAAAGGAGGGGTTCGGAGTGAACGAGTATCAGGCGCGAATTTATTTCATGTTTATTGGCTGCACAAGATCAGACGTGTTTTAAAAAAAATCTTCCTCGATTCAAAATCTCTTTTGTAATAGATTTTAAGAAATTATTCGGGCAATAATTATAGTCTCTTTTCTTAAAGAAATGTACCTGTACCCCAATCAGGTACAGGAAAGCGAGTGTATTTTTTTGAAAAATCTTGATGCTGCCAAAAAGCACTGCGTGAGTAAGGCACCTGAAACTCGATCACACCTCACCCTCTCCATACTGGCATAAAAAAAAAGTCAGAAATTATGAGAAGTACAGAAAAAAATAGGAAACAACGACCGACAGCCTACCATCCAATTAGCATAAAATTGGTTGTAAAAATCGTTTTGGCGGTTTTGGGCTTCTGTGTGTGGGGAACAGGGTTTATTTGGGCTTTAGTGGGCTTGTATCTCTTTCTTCCTGTTATACGGGGCATCCTTTACTTCTTCGTGGGTATGGGTGCTATAATCCTCTTTATTCTCGCAATGCTGACCTTTTTATAATCCCTTAAAATTTAGAGTTATGAGCAAAGTATTTTTATTAGGAGCAAACAAGGAAATTGACAGAGCCAAACAAGTGGTTGAGGTTAATCAAATAATCCAAATGGAGGGTTACAGTTACGACAGGTATGTAGTCTATGAAATCCGTACAAATGACTGGGGGATTACTTATAAGCTGATTAACCTGCGTACAAAGGAGTATCAAGCAGCCGACATAATCAGACCATTGAAAGAAAAATTCGGCATCGGTTACTATTACGATAGTGAAAACCCTGAATTTATGGACAGTTTCGAGGTCGCAATGCTTCTTCAACAGGCACAACAACAGAAAAAGTCAGAGGAAGCCGAAGCCGAGCAGGAAAAAATCAGAATAGATCAGGTTAAGGAAATCGGACGTAAACGCTTTGCCGAGATATTCCCCAAAGATGCTCAGGCGGTTATCGTGGCACGTTTAAGACAAAACGAGAGCGACAGCTATACTGACTACTACGCATATAGCACACAGAGGACGGTTATCATAGGTTTTTCAAAGCATAAAAGGGACATCTTTTCCGAAATGCGCAAACACGCATCCAATTTTGAAGAAACTGCCTATTTAGCTGAGTTTAACGAGGATTACGAACACCGTGAAAAGTACAGTATGGGTGACGGCTATTATTTGGGAAAAAGCAAGTACAGCGGTTGGATAATCGAAAAAGGGCCTGTTTACGACCGAAATCGCACGATTGAAGATTTTGCTTACACAGCAGGAAACGAAGATAACATACATATCAGTAAATCCGATACAACGTCACCAAGCAATCCGAATGGGGAAAGCCAAAGCGGTTGCACATTAGTAGAATATTCAGCCAAAGCGGTAGCAGTATTCGGAGAAACGAGAGCCATAAAAGAAGAACTCAAAGCAATGGGCGGACGCTTCAACAGCCGATTGACATTCAATGGTAAAAAGTTGGCAGGTTGGATATTTCCGAAATCACAGGAGCAACGGTTAGCGTGTTATTTCGGATTGGATTAAGTAGTAACAGGGGCAGAGCCTTTCTGCCCCATACAAAAACAATAGTCATGGAATACAAAGATTTATCAGCATACGAAAAATTGCAAAAGATACAGGACATCAATTTTTGCAGGGCAGAACGCCACAATGTAGCCATATATCTGAACGCATTAAGACGTAACGACAGGGCGATAATTGAGGAATACGAGAGTTTTGGAGATACCCCTCGCCAGTTATTAATGAATAAACGAGAGTACGAAAGACATTTAGTATTTGGCTTCATTAAAAAGGAATTTAACGAATACGGTTGGTTGGAAAGACCTGATTTTTTGGAACGTGAAGAAATACAATTCCCACATCGGGACGGTTGGGCGGTATCTAACCATATCACACTGGGTAAAGGCTTAAACGGAAAATGGACTTATGGAATGAGTTACTCTCACAGTACAGGCGGATCAGGCTATGGGCTTAATGTATGGGGTAAAATATTCGACAATAGAAAAGACTGCCTGAAAGCAGCATTAAATGAAATGCTTACAGGACTTGAAAAAGACAGCAGTAAGACCGACCGATATGCAATCAATGTATTAAAACAAGCAAAAGCCTTATTTGACGAGATTACAGGGCGTAAACCTGTACAATTAGAATTATCATTCTTTTAATAAATCCAATCAATATGAAACCGAATAAAATAGCAATTATGTATAAGGGAGTTGTACATTTCCTGAACAGAGTAACAGGCGAAAGCAAGCATTATCAAATAGCTTTTGAAACTGACCGTTGGAGCATCCGTTTTTATCTGTTACAGAACGGTCAAATCCGAATAATCATAAATAAGTCTATCAAAAAGAGCGAAACGGAATATCATACGCATTTCTGCTATGACTGTTATTGCACACTTGATAAGAATGGTTTATTTCTCGATGACGTTCACGATCCTGCCACTTGCCGAAAGATAACCAACCCTACTAAATGGTTTACCATTGAACCCATGTTAAGGGATATTCACAACCAGTTAAAAGAAGAACTGGAAGCCTTGCACCCTTTCGACCTGATACACGATATAAGAGATTTAGAACACTTCATATACAGGAAAATGGAAGAATACGGAAAGGTGGAATTTACCGTAAACAACTCCCTACGTTTCGGTATCGGCGAAAATGCCTATACCACAAGCGAAGAAGCATTGAAAGCCAAAGAAAAAGAACCTGTTGTTTTGCTAAATCTATTCAATGGCAATCATATAATATCTAAAGACACTATCATCTTTTTCCTGTACTGGCTTTTGGACAGGGATAAAGAATTAAGTGTATCAGACGGACAAAAATTGAAAACGGTTGTCAGATCATTTGAGGAAAGTCCCAAAAAGCCGAATGAATGGTCTTTGCAAACTCTTAATACGTGGTGGCAATGGCTTAGTTTTGATGAATTTGAAGATATTACAGGTATAGAGCAGGACAGAGACGGCAATAATGAAATAGATGCAAAATTCCTTGATGATGCCAACCAATTTTGGCAAAATAAAACCTTTCAAGAAAAAATCAAAATTTATCAATCCAATTCACACTTACATGAGGTTGTAAAAGAAAGGATTGAAGCATATGAATAACCAAAGGGCGGAGTAATCCGCCCATAATCTCAAAAAGCATGAAATTGAAAGTAAATAAAACAAATAAGACCTGCACAATTAGCGGACTAACTTCAACCGAAGTTGATGTAATATTGGGAATCGTAGATACTGCTAACAGGCGATGTTTCCGAGAACAAGAAGATAGCGGAGAATGGTATAGCAACGATGATTTTGTACTATCACTTACCGATGAACAACGACAAGCGTTGTCAAAAATCGGAGAAGAAATACAGCAAATTTATAACAGTTAATTATCAATATCATGGCACAGGAAAAAATAGACGATTGGATGCAAGATGCCAAAGACCTTGCAAAAGCGGAACGGGAACTCAAAATAGAACATTGGGTATATATAACCTTTGAAGTAAGGGACGAGGACAGAAACCGTGAAATACTACATATAATCGACATCCCTCGTGCCATGTTAGACCGTTGGCGGTGGGTTATTGAGTGGCGCAGGGCAAAATTGGTATGTAAATACCCCCGTAAGAAAATTTGGGTATATCACTGTGCATACGACAAGCGGACGGGATTGCAAACAGGTTTTGACTTCCTTTTAGGCAAAGTAGCTTCGGCAAAAGCGCAGATAACTAAGGTAGAAAGGGCAATCGCCAAATATATCGACTATATGACACACAATGACCTGTTTTTCAATCTTGAAACGGATGAAAAGTTACTCAAAGCCAAAGCCAAATTGGAACAGAAAAAGAAAAATTATAATGAAGCGTATGCCATTTTACAGGCAGAAGTCATCAAGCATAAACAGAACAGCACCATGTATAAATTATTTATTGGATTCAAAAAGTTGGGCGAGTTCAGCTCTATAATGGAAGCCAAGAAATACGCAGATAATAGCGGACTATCAGGTACTTTTAACCTGATTGGAGACAAGTATCAAGATAATTGGTATGTTTCCTCAATGCAAGTACAAACCTCTAAATAACAAAGAATATGACAACAATAAAAGACATAGACGGAAACATAATTGAAGTAACAGATTTGAACGCCGCCATTGACGAATGTAAGCGTTGTAAAGACAGTCCGTATAAAATGGAAAGCGGACACACCGTAGGCGAAAATTATGCCTATATGTTGGAACAACTGCTCCCGCTTCAACAACAAAGCCTTCGTTCACGTTGGTTGGAAGGTACAGAAATGCGCTACAATCAGGGCAAGCGTTTTACAAAAATGGATATTGCCTATGAAATCGGTCGGCACGAACCGTATCACCCTGCCTCTCTCTATTGGGATAGCCTGCGTCGAGAGGAACTTGTAGCGTTCTTCAATGAAATGTTCAATACAGATATTCGTTGAATCTTCCTCTTTATACACGAAAAAATCCCGACGGTAACACCGTCGGGATAGCTATTATATCAACAAATATTTTTTAGATTATCCTAATACAGTGAGTATTAAAATCTTTTAGTTAAATTCACGCCGTAATAAAAGTTATACAAGATGTCAGAATCAATTAAAACCAATATACCAGATCAATGGGTTGCTTATTTCAGCCACATCGAAGATCATCCCGCTAACATCCTGATGAACCTCGCACTGGCAGACTTAGCCCCAATAGATAACCTCAAAGAGTTGGTGCTATTTACCATTCAGACTCTCTCCGCCGACGAAAACGGATTATTCACGGCAGAAGAAGAATCTAAGGTACTGCACAGCATCCAAGAAGAAATCATCGAAGCCATCGAAAAGAAAAACGGTATTACCGCCGGAATCGTTATGTCGAACGGGTTTATGAATATGTTTCTCTATGTGAAACGTAGCGAAAGGATCGAAGAACTCTTTAGAACTGTTATGAGCGTACATCCTGAACACTCATACAATGTCAATGTACTGATAGATAAGGAGTGGAATACTTATTTCAACTTGTTGTACCCATCCAAGTATGAACTGCAAACCATAGAAAACCAGTCGGTCTTATTTCAACTGGATCAGGACGGCGACGACTTCAGCAAAGAAAGGGAAGTGGATCACTTTATCTATTTCCCGACCGAAGAAGGGCGGGAGCAGTTTATTCGGAAAGTCGAAACGCTCGGATATAAGGTGGCGCTAAAAGAAACCGTAGATCATGGGAATTCCTATCATTTCGCATTGCAAATCTCCCGGCTAAACAATGTCATGCCCTCAGAGATTAACGAATATACATGGGAGTTAGTAACTTTGGGTAATGACTACGGTGCCAAATACGACGGCTGGGGATGCTGTCCACAAAACAGCAGATAAGATATAGCAGATATAAAATAAACAGACGGGCGGTTTCCGCCCGTTACTATTCTTATGAGATTTCCAAATATTTTTCTTGCTTTTATGTACGAACAAGAAAAATATTTGGTTTTTACTAGAATGTTACCCTTTAATCATGGTAAGCAACATCTTAAACTGCTTACTTGCATACAAAGCATGAGGAATACCCGCAGGCATAATTACAGATTGACCAGTAACCAGTATTAAAGGTTTGCCGTTTATGGTAATTTCAGCTTCTCCGTCTAAGATTTCCACCATAGCATTAAAGGGGGCGGTATGTTCACTTAATCCCTGCCCTTTATCGAACGAGAATAGGGTAATATTCCCTGCTTCGTTCTTCAATACTTGCTTACTGATTACTCCACCATCGGAGTATTCAATCATTTCTGCCATATTCAGAATGGCTCCTTTTTCAAATAATTCATTCATGACTATGTTTTTTAACAACATCCTCCACAAGAACAACCCTCAGGTTTCTTTGTTCCGGTAACTGTTATAGAAACAATCGTACCCCCGTTAATTGTTTTGAAAGTACCCATTTCGTCTTTGCTAAGATACCTTTCAAGAATTTCATCGGGAATGATAATCGGTTTTTCTTTGCAGATAACGATTTCTGCAAATCCGGCTTCTTTTATCTTTTCAAGATATTGTGCTTTGGGAATTGCCCCGGACACACAACCTACATACATTTCTGCTGCCTGTTTTAATTTTTCCGGTATTTCTCCGTTGAGAACCACATCCGATATGCAAAAATGACCTCCTGCTTTTAACACACGGTATATTTCATGGAATATCCTGTCCTTAGAAGGTAGTAAGTTCAGTACACAGTTGCTAATAACCACATCCGCACGACCTGCACTTACAGGCATATCTTCAATATCTCCCTGCCGGAAGGTCACATTTAGTATTCCACGTTTCTTTGCATTGGCTTTAGCCTTTTCTATCATAGGCTCTGAAAAATCAATACCAATGACTTTTCCTTCATTGCCGACTTCCGCCTGTGCGATAAAACAATCATTTCCGGCTCCCGATCCGAGGTCGATAACGGTATTCCCTTTCTTTATCCCTGCGTATTGAGTAGGCAGCCCACAGCCAAGTCCGAGGTCAGCATCCTCGTTATATCCTTCAAGCGTTGAATAGTCATCGCTCATAATGTTGTAAACCTCTTTTTTAGGGGTACTTCCACAACAACAGCCTGTCTCTTTTCCCTGTAAAGCAATATCGCTGTATTTCTGCTTTACAATTTCTTTTAGTTTATCATTATTGTCATGCATAACTTATTGCTGTTTTATTCCCATTCGCCGGAACAGGTGCATTTGGGCATTTCTTTCTTTAATATCTGTGTTATGTAAAATTCGGAGAATTTATTTTTAATCTCAAATCTCGTTCGGAGAAACTGGTCTTTGATAAATTCTGGCGTACCTTCCGCTTTTGACGGATCACGAAATCCGAAATGCAGACGTTGTGTTACTTCGCCTGTAAATACAGGACAGGTTTCATTGGCTTCATCACAAACGGTTATTACATAATCCCATGCCTGATTGATATACTCGCCGACATCATGCGGAGTATGGTTACTAATATCCACTCCGGCTTCTGCCATCACTTCGACAGCCATCGGGTTTACTTCCTTTGCAGGTTCGGTTCCGGCAGAATAAACTTCAATCCCTTTGTCAAAGGATTGTAGGAAGCCGTGAGCCATTTGGCTGCGACAACTGTTTCCTGTACATAAAATCAATATTCTCATTGTATTGTATTCTTAAAAAAATGTTCCGTAAACAAGCCCGGATATAGTAGCCATGATAATAACTAATGCTACATATATAGCTGTTTTCTGCGTTCCCATCACGCCACGAATCACCAACATATTTGGCAGTGAAAGCGAAGGACCTGCCAACAGCAAAGCCAATGCCGGGCCTTTTCCCATGCCGGAAGAAAGCAATCCCTGAATGATCGGTACTTCTGTAAGCGTAGCAAAGTACATAAATGCACCTGTGAAGCTGGCAAAAAAGTTCGACAAGAGGGAGTTGCCACCTACCGCCCACTCAATCCATTCATTAGGTATTATACCCGCAATCGCCGTATCTTCATGCGTAGAACCCAGCAGAAAACCTGCTGTAACGACTCCAATAGCCAAGAGTGGCATTATCTGTTTGGCGAATCCCCAGGCAGATAGTGTCCATTCTTTGTTTTCAGCATCTCGTTTATCGAACAGCGTAACAAGAGACAGGGCAGCAATACCAACTATCATCGGGACGAGCGGAACCAGTTTCGGATTCGGCACGAATTGATACGCCAGAAACGCAGATAGTCCCGTAGCTAAAACACCAGCCAACACCCATTGCCACTTAATTTTTAATATAGCTATCAGAGAGTATGCAAGCAGAAGGGAAAGCACACCGGTTATATACCATTTATAAGTAAAGATATAGAACCATACGCTTGAAGTATCATCGGAAGCAGGTGCACCCCAATTAGCAAAAACAAGGATAAATACCAATGTAAAGAAATGAAGCATAGTCTTCGACATCGGGCGTTTTGCAGGCGGAGGAACGATATTCATTTGTTCCTCTTTTTTTATTTTTTCTTCCTTTCGGTAAATGAAAGACATAACCAAGCCGATAATAACCGAAAACGTAACTGCTCCTATCATACGGGCAACGCCCATTTCTACACCAAGAATACGCCATGTTAGAATAATGGACAGAATGCTGATTGCAGGCCCCGAATAGAGGAAGGCAATAGCAGGCCCTAATCCCGCTCCACGCTTGTAGATACTGGTAAACAACGGAAGAATAGTACAGGAACATACCGCCAGTATAGCACCTGAAACAGCAGCAACCGTATAGGACAACCATTTCTTCGCATTTGCTCCGAAATACTTCAACACCGCACCCTGACTGATAAAAACGGCTATCACGCCTGCGATAAAAAATGCAGGCAACAGACACATGACAACGTGTTCCTGCGCGTACCATTTCGACAAGTCGAGTGTAGCATCAATCGCCGTCATAAACCGTTCGCTTCCCAACGGCATAAAAAATACCGCTGCAAAGATAACGACCATCCAAAGTAGGATTTTCAGCTCTTTTTTAGTTTCCATACAGTTTTATTATACGCCCAATAATTTGCGGATTTCGCTTTCGGAAGGAACGTAACCTTTAATTTTCACTTCGCCGTCTACAACTATGCCGGGCAAACTCATCACGTTATACTTCATGATTTCCATAATATCTTCCTGTTTGGATAGTTTTATATCCAATCCGTTATCTTCAATAACTTTCTTCACTGTTTCATAGGTTGTTTTACATTTGGCACAACCTGTTCCTAATACGATGATTTCCATATTATTTATCTTTTAATTGTTTGTCTAAATACTTGTAATAATATAATAGATACCGACGATGATGAAAATAGCTGCAACTACCCATTTGAACCACTTCTGGAAGGCATTCATTTTGTTATAGAATTTACCTACATTACTAACGCTGTATGCCAGAAGCCAGGCAATGATTATGACAGGTAACCCTGTTGCGATAGCAAATACAGGAGGAAGCAGTAAGCCCGACGGACTGGCAATCGTCATCGGTATTAATCCACCGAAATATAAAACACCACTATAAGGACAGAAAGCAAGGGCAAAGAGTAGTCCAAGAAGAAACGCATCGAGATAGGTTTTCTTTCCTTTCTTGTTTTCTATCTTTGAGGTTAATTTATTCATTCCCGGAACCTTTATTTTGATAATGTCCAACATGAATATTCCGATAATGACTAATGCGATGCCAAGCCATATTCCACCTACGTTTTGTAGTAATTTGGCTACTTGAAACCGGCTTGCTCCGAAATAGAAAATCAGTCCGAGTGCCGTGTAGGTAAACATTCTGCCCAACGTATAGAACATACCATTGAACATTACCCTGCGTTTATCACCTATATCTTTACTTAAATAGGCTGTAGCAGTGATATTGGTAGCTAATGGACAAGGGCTGATAGCGGTCATTAAACCAAGCAGAAACGCTGTCAGTATTGGCCAGTTCGATCCGTCGGCAAGGTTTTGCAAATAATCCATCATAACCTTTTATCGACTTCGGTTTTGATTAAATTTGTTAGTTTTTCGGGACTGTTCAAAGCACTTGCAAAAGCTTCTTTGGTAATTTCGATATTATTATCGCCTTTAGCAATAATAAGGGCATTCCACGTTACTTCGTATTTTTCTACAAGGGAAGCATTTTGTTCTTCATCGGTCTTTACCTCAATAAATTTAACATGTGGATTGTCCGCATAAAGCTCTTTTATTGTCTTTTCTGTTACATCACCTACCGCAATACAGGTTTTGCAACGTTGTTTACCGTGGAAATAGTAAACGTTTACAGTAGAAGCATCCGCCACTTGCTCTTTTACTTCCGCACCATTTCCGGTAGTTTGTCCGTTGTTCTTTTGTGTGTTACCGCCACAAGCAACCAGTAATACGGCGAAAAGCCCGATTAAAATATTCTTCTTCATACAATTAATGATTTATTTGTTTTTACATGATATTTATTTAGTTCTTTGCTAACTTCAATATGCGTAATGCACCCCTTATTACAATGGCAAATACAATACTGCCTATTACCAAATCAGGTATGTTGCTGTCCAGCCACCACACTGTAACTCCTGCTAAAATTATCCCTGCATTTATTATTACATCATTGGAGGAGAATATCAGGCTTGCCTGTATATGAGCATCTTTACTTTTGGTTCTTTGCAGGATTAGCAGACAAGCTGTATTTGCAATAAGAGCAAGAATAGAAATTACAATCATTGTTTGAAAATGAGGTACTTCTTCAATTCCTATAAACCGTTTAATTACCTCGATAAAGCCTAAGACAGCTAATAGTATTTGAAAATAACCGCTTATCAACGCTACTTTCTTTTTTCGGGTTATGGCTGCACCTACGGCAAAAAGACTTAATGTATATACTAAAGCATCTGCAAGCATATCCAGGCTATCGGCTACTAATCCCATTGATTTGGAAATAACACCTGTTGTCATTTCTATAACGAAAAATGCGAAGTTGATTATCAGGACAGCCCATAATGCTTTTCTTTGTTTTTTATCCTCATTTTCTTGTTTGACATATTCGGTTTCTGTATTTTCCAATAAGGTAGAACCTAAGCTCAATTCTGCTATGGCAGATTCAATTACTTTGATGTCGTTTGCATGGATTATAGTCAGTATCCTGTTTGTTAAGTCGTACTCCTGATTAAGTATATTATCAATACTCTCTAATTTCAAGCGTATGAGGTTTTCCTCGCAAGGACAATCCATTTTATCTATTTTGAAAACAGCTTTATACATAATATTTATTTATAATATTTCTTCCGAAGCCAAAAAGCTAAGTTTACCAACAGGATTAATACCGGGACTTCGACCAATGGCCCGACTACTCCGGCAAAGGCTTGTCCGCTATGTAATCCGAATACGCCGATTGCCACTGCGATAGCCAGTTCAAAGTTGTTTCCGGTAGCAGTGAAGGCAATAGAAGCATTTTTATCATAAGAAGCACCCAGCCACTTGCCGGCAAAGAAACTAAGCAGGAACATCACCACAAAGTAGATAAGTAACGGTATAGCTATACGAACTACATCGAGTGGTATTTGTACAATCAGTTCACCTTTCAGGCTGAACATAAGGACGATTGTAAATAACAGTGCGATTAAGGTTATTGGGGATATTTTCGGGATAAACTTTTCCTTATACCACTGTTCGCCTTTCCATTTTACTAATAAAAGCCGGCTTAATATTCCCATTAAGAAAGGAATACCTAAGTAGATAGCAACCGTTTCGGCAATCGTACCAATGGAAATATCAACGATAGCCCCTTCAAACCCGAAGAGAGGAGGAAGTTTCGTAATAAACAACCAAGCATAGAAACTGTAAAAGAATACCTGAAAGATACTGTTCAAGGCTACTAAACCTGCACCATATTCTGTATTCCCTTCCGCCAAGTCATTCCAGACAAGAACCATCGCTATACACCGTGCCAAACCGATAAGAATCACACCTACCATATATTCCGGGTAATCATGTAAGAAGATGATGGCAAGTAAAAACATTAATACCGGTCCGATAATCCAATTTAGGATTAACGAGACGGATAATATTTTTACATCCTTGAAAACCTTCGGTAATTGTTTATAATCGACTTTTGCCAATGGCGGATACATCATTAGGATTAGTCCAATGGCAAGCGGAATATTTGTTGTCCCTTTAGACATTGAATCAATGGCTGAACTGGCAGAAGGGAAAAAATAACCTAAAGCTACTCCTATGCCCATTGCCAAAAAAATCCATAGTGTTAGATTCTTGTCCAAAAAGCTCATTTTCTTTTTACTCATTGCTTTTCAATTTAATTATTGAGATTAAGTAACCAATGACCGACATCTCGCCATTGATCGAACTTCCATCCGATTTCTTTCATGAGGGAAGCCTGTTTGAATCCGAATTTCTCATGTAATTTCACACTACCTTCATTCGGGATACAAATTCCGGCAATTAACACATGGGTATTTTCTTTGTCTAAGTTTTGGAATAAATGTTCGTACAGCGTAGAACCCAAGCCTTTCCCGATATAGTCTTTATCTAAATAGATGGTAACTTCTTTGGTAGAAGAGTAAGCACATCTGCCGTTCCATTTATGAATGTAATAATAGCCTGCTACTTTACCTTCAATTTCACCTACATAATAGGGAAAGCCGGAATCAATAATTTCATTGATTCTTCCTTTCATTTCGGTTTCCGGCACAGGGGTCGTTTCAAACGTTACAGCAGTATTTTCAATGTAGTAGTTGTAAATTTCACAAATCCTACGGGCATCTTCCAATGTTACTTTTCTAATTTTCATATACAATTATTCAATTCGCTTTTATACGCACAATTCGCAAAAGAGCGAACATTGTGGGTAAATTTTTTATTGTCTGTTACAAGTTTCCTCATTTTTAATATTAATGAAAAAAGAGGAAAATAACTTTTTTGCTTTTTCCCAATTTTCTTCATTGATGCAGTATTTAACTGTCGGAAGTGTAATTGTTCCTTGTATTAATTCCGCATCTTTTAGTTCATTCAGGTGTTGCGACAATGTGCTTTTGGCAATAGGCAGTATTTCCGACATATCGCCGTGATAACAACAGGATTGGTTGGCAAGCATCTGTAAGATAGCTATACGGATAGGATGCCCCAGCGCTTTAGCAATACGGGCAAGCTGTTCTTGTTCGGCTGTTAGTTCTTTCTTTGACATATCACTTATATTTATCGTTCGCAAATATACGAATAGTTTTTTAATTCGCAAAACCACGAACGGTATTTTTATTTTGATATTGGTTTATATGCTCGAATTTATAATGTAGATCGCTCTTTATTACCGCAAACATACGAGCTATTAGCTTTGCCCTTATAGCATTCAATACTGACATCTTATTTTTCCCCTCTGCTATTTTCCGCTCATAATATTTTCGTAATTCACTATTTTTATTCTGTATAGCTGATAAGGCTGCTAAATGGAGCAAGGTTTTAATACTCTTATTTGCTCTTTGAGAAACTCTGTTTTTAGAATGTTGACTACTTCCTGATGAATAACTAAAAGGAGCTACTCCTGCATGACAACAAAACTTTCTACTATCAGAAAATTTAGTAAATGCTTGTGTTTCCAAAATCATTTTTAGAGAAGTCTTTTTTCCAATTCCTTCAATGCTTAATAATAACTCCATTTGACGGGACAAAAGAGTATCTCCTTTTATAGTGGTTTCAATTTCATCTTCTATGTTTTTTATGGCTTTTTCTAATTCCTTTATCAAGAGAGCCAAGCGTTTTTGTTTCATTTTATAAATATCATTTGGCATATACTCTTTTTGATCTGATAATTGTGCTTGATACTTTGCTTTATCAACACATAACATATTTAATTCGGTAGATAACAGTTTGATTGCCTCAATACTTGCAGACGGTTTTTTATATATTTTAATTCTGTCAAAATAACGGAAAGCATATAAAGCAATTCGTTTAGCGTCTATCGAATCGTTTTTACCTCGTTGTAGTCCTGAACTATACTTTATCTGGGTAGGATCTTCCATCCATAGTTTATAGCTGTCTGTTTGGCAAGCAATAATTAGAGGATTGATATATAATCCTGTAAATTCTGCACACACGATTATTTGTTCCGCATCAATATCTTGCTCTTCACATACTATTGACAGATAGCTTTCAATGCTCTTTTGATGATTTGGTATAACATCTTGCTTTAATGCTACTCCATCATGCAAAAGACAACAATCCAAGTTTTTCTTACTGACATCAATTCCAATAAAATAATAATTCTTCATAAAGTTCATGATTTAAGAATTTTACATGGAAAGGCACTTGAATATATCCTAAAAACCTTAAATATCATTCAGATCAAATTCTTATATAGGTCTAATTCAAGACAGAATAACAAGTTCATAATAGTAACATAAGGCTTTCTTAACATCCATGATGATTTACTTGTTATCCTCCTTTCTTATTGCCTTAAAGATACCTGTTGGCGGAATTAATTTAGTGCATACTTAATTCTGCCAATGGGCTTGTCGTTAATGAAGTTTACGTATTGCAGAATGGTAAGTGCACTAATTTTGCCAATGATTCTGGCAAACAAACCATTCGTTATTTTCGCGTAGTTCCTGATGACCAAGAACTGGTCTGTAAGTTGTGAGAATATTGTCTCAATCCTCTTTCTTGCCTTTGCAAACGGAATGAATGTCGGTTTCCAATCCTTTTGGTTGAGCCGATACGGACACTCCAGTCTTATGTGTGCGGTTTCGAACAAGTCAAGCTGTACGTCAGCTCCAATATACCCTTTGTCACCATAGATGCTACAGTCGTGATAAGTATGTTTTACATCCTTCATATAATGGAGGTCAGCCACACTTGCCTTTGACAGATCATAGGAATGGATAACTCCACTTAACCCACAGAGAGCGTGTAACTTATAACCAAAATAATACGTGTTCTGCGAAGCACAGAAGCCGAAGTCGGGAGCTTGCGAGAAATTGCCGGCACGCCCCATCTTGCAACGTTTTCCTCTTGCAACCCTACAGACCTCTATCGGCTTGGAGTCAACAAAGAATTGTTCCTCTCCGCCATCCATTTCCATGGCAATCCGCTTGCGCAGTTCCTCACACAGGCCTGACGTTTTCTTCCTGCGGTCATTGAACTGTCTCCTTGATATGAGATTGGGAATGCTGTCCTTGTATTCTTGCAATTTATAGTCGAACAACCACTTCTCACTATCAATGCTCTCGGTCTCTGCCGTCAGGGATAGCGCCACCACTTCCAAATCCGAAAACTTGGGAACAGGACCACGACGTGGAACATTACCCGAATCATTGACGAGATTTTCAGAGAATTGCTTGCATATCTCAAGTATTTTGACGAATTTTGCATAAAGGTTGTACATACGATGGTTTGAACTTAATGTTTTAATCACCACTAAGTTACTAAAAATCAGCGACATGTACAACTTTTTACTCATATTTATCAACTTAAATTAATTCCGCCAACGGGTTTACTAATGACAAAAAAGAAATTGCCCGTTCGTTTTACGGGTCAGCACTTTACTA
>ERZ827492.1325-NODE-1325-length-20194-cov-3.021004_pt1 | contig 20194 bp, 20 predicted proteins | sample MGYA00519704_ERZ827492 | MGnify/ENA primary metagenome ERZ827492 (study PRJEB31778, sample SAMEA3449325) | human gut metagenome | biome: human gut; feature: human-associated habitat; material: faeces | place: United Kingdom | collected 2010/2012 ...
TATTCTTAATTAAAGTCTTCACTTTCATCAAAATTCAAATCAAATATTGCCTCCTCGACAACCTTCACACACTCATCCGTATGCTTCTTAATATCATCACCCCAAAATCGGATAACAGTCCACCCTTCAAACAACAATCTTTTGTTTACCTCATCATCCCTCTCTCTGTTTCTAGATATCTTGCTTATCCAAAACTCACTGTTATTGCTCTTCTCCAGCCTGGGTTTTAATACTTCCCAGTCCTTTCCATGGAAAAATTCTCCGTCACAGAAAATTGCTATCTTATATTTTGTCAACACAATATCCGGATTTCCCGGTAACTTTTTATAATTCTTCCGGTACAGATAACCTTTTGCCCATAAAGCTTTTCTAAGGATAATTTCAATTTTAGTATCCTTTCCATGAATATTTTTCATGTTTTTATGCCGTTGTTCTTTAGTCAAAACATCCGCCATATATATCACCTTCTTATACTGTGTCTCCATCATCCAACACAAAACTTCTTTCAAAAGTAACTCCCGCGGCTTCTGCTATATCCTCAAGCTCTGCCACAGTAAAACTTTCTCTTTTCAGTTTTGCATTAAAATTTTGAGGTGTTGTTCCCAATCTCCTTGCCAACTCTGCCAAACTTATTTTCTGTCTGACACATAATACTTTTATTTGCTCAGATATTGTCATTTTTATTCTTCCTCCTTACCATGAGTCAGATGCAAATCCAATATAATTTTATCAGTCTTTCCGTCTAGATAAATATACTGTAATTCATCATAATCAAATTTTGGATTTAATGCATGAATCAGACTATGATGATTTGGACACAATATAAGAAGATTATCTGATGAATTATCAACACTCTTTGAAAAATACTTAATATGATGAGCTTCCGCAATATTAACGCCATGTTCTTCACCGACATTTTGACCACATATCTGACATCTATACGCATATAGACGCTTTAACATATTTACTTTCTTTTTAGAATAGGTACGTTCTATCACAGATTTTACCGTCTTATTTAATGCTGCTGTATTATCATCAAAGTTTAAATACTGTTCAACATCATATTCTGAAACTTTTTCTCCATCAACATCTAAATTTATCACCTGAGTTTCTTCCATTGTTCCATCCAAAACTGATTTCACAATTTCTGTTATTTCTTTAAACTCCATTACATCCCATTGCTCATAAAGTTCTGTTACAGTCGCTGTTGGTTTTCTGTTATGTTGTCCAGCTCTTCCATTATCAAAAAACACATCAAATTCATCCCGTCTTCGTCTTAAATAAGCATTAGGTTCAACACCCGGACCGGTAATTCGTACTGATAAGTCATCCATCGCTTTTGACACCGGTCCACCATATCCCAATTCACGAAATGCATCATCATTAAACTTTGAAATATAAAATGCCACTAGTGATTTTTTCTGATTTATTGTCATTTTCTTTCACCTAAAATCTTCCCATTAATATCCATTATCTGTCGGAAAATAGCCTCCAAAACATCAACCACGATACTATTGCCTGCCAGTTTAATAAGCTTCTCTGTTGAATACAAATGTCTGTTCTTTGTTACCATAGGATTATCACTGATTATCCTGTCAAAATCCGATTCATCAAATCCCATCAACTTAAAACATTCTCTTGGAGTCAGGTATCTCCATTTTGTCTTTCCTCTTTCCCAATTCTTATAAATAATCAATCCTGAATTAGGATTACGGTCTTGCTTTGTCGTTACTGTATTAACAACTATGTCCCTAATCTCTTTTCCATCATACAGCAATTCATTATCTTCCCATATTTTTCTTCTGGAAGGCGTATCATTAGGTTTACTTGCATCAGCTTCTTCCTTATATTGGGGAACATTATCGTAATCTAAACAAAGAATGTCTTTTAACCTTAAATCTCTTTGCTTTAAATGTGTTGCCTCGTCCTTTTCCAAATTATGTTCTTCAAAGTACTTTTCTAGCTGTTCTATTGTTTCTGCATTGTTTTTGCACAATATACTGATCATATATGCTCTTTCTCTTTTTTGAGGAATACCAAAATTTTGAGCATTAAGCCTATATATTTTATTATAATATCCCAGATTTTCTAAAGTTGCCTTCCAATCACCAAAATCTGCAGCATGTGGTTTTGACAGAATATTAGTCACGTTTTCCATAAGCAGAAAACGAGGTAATTCTTTTCCCATTTCATTCATTTCAAGCAATATACGTTCAACTTCCCAAAGCATACCAGAACGATTATGTGCATCCCTTGCTATTCCACTTTTATTCCCATGCCAGCATCCACATAATGATAAATCCTGACAAGGAAATGAATATGTGAACAAATCAATATTGTCGGGTATATCACTTCCCATAACATCCGTAATACTTACCATATTTCTTGTTTCTTTTATTGCTGCATACAATCTTCGTTTCAAATGCATTGGCATTCGCCTGAACGCCTCATCACTCATAGGTTTCTTTCCATCGGAACTCAGCGATAAACCTTTTAAAAAATTTGTAACATCTTCATCTGAAATTTCTGCATATTTATTAATATCAATTTTACCTTTATGTATCAGACAATATGCCAGTATTGCGTTAATATCCCAATCTGCAGTATTTACAATTTCAAAAGGTTTTCCAATTCTTGTTAATGCTTTTGCCTGACTGCCAATTCCACTAAAAGTTTCAATTACTCTAAACATTTCTTTTCTCCCGGGATCACCATACAGTATATTCCAAGCCGTCCAAATCAATGGTATATGTAATTTGCGTTATTGACTCCGGTATATGATCATCCTTAAATGAGGCTTTTGTTATCTTCGGAAATTTATCATCGACCTCATATTTTCTTTTTTCTAGTACTTTGTATTTTTCTTCCCTTATACTTGCACCCCGCTCATATCCTAACTGATATAACTGCTGTTCAATCTTATCTTTATCATATCCATCTGCAACCAGTCTATCCTTCATATCATTTATAGATATTCCTGTTCTTGACTGTTCTAATCTACAGAAATATAGCTGTAATCTTTTTAAACTTTGGAGCTGATGCTGTCCAGATATAGTAATAGTAGCACCATAACGTTTTACTGTTGACTTAACTTCATAGCTGCTCTCGTTTCCCTCTATATCGTGGCTCCCAGAATTAACAGCCGTCCATTCCACAGTATTATCCTGAGTGTATAAATCATCTAAAACCATCATTTCTGCAATTACACTGTAGGCTTCCTTATTAGAAATGGTATTTCCCATTAACTCACGCCACTTTTTCCACCATTCCAATGGTTCAGACATAAGATTTTTTCTATCTATACCATCAATCCCCGGCTCTACAAATTGCGCACAAACCGTAGCAAATTCATATCGTAAACTATCCAACATACAACTCAGTATAAGATACTTCTTTTCTATACCGCCAATTGCAAGAGTTCTGGAAAACAATCTGCTATTGGCAAATTTTTCTGAAATATCTCTGATATCATCAAATTCAATAGCAACACCATATCCTTCATTATCACGGATAACCATTGCTGAGTATTCTTTTGGTAACGTTTTAATTTCTCTCGCACCATTTTGCGTCGATGCAAAATACTCTCTAATTTCCTCCAGTATTCCCATAGCCTATTCCTCCTCAAAAGTATTCAACACTGTTTTTGCAACTCCATATGCCAACAATGGAGGCACAGCATTTCCAATTTGCTTAAATGCATCGCCCATAGAACAATCAAAGAAAAAATCATCTGGAAAAGATTGTAACCTTGCAGCCTCCCTTACGGTAATTCCTCTTGGTTCAATTGGATGAATATGACTATATGTATCCTTTCCCAAATGTGCTACTAATGTATGAGATGGTTTTGTTTCATCAAGTTTTTTCCATTTATTCTCAAATTTTTCTTTATCATATTGCGGAACCATTTTATTATAGAGACTAATGTATTCCTCACTATCCTTCTCATACCCAAAAAGTTTTGCCTCTTCATAGAATAACTCTTCTGCTATCTTTGTCGCCGCAATATAATTATCTCCTTGTTGCATTCTCTCAAAGATCGGAAAATCTCTGGTATTCCTTCTGAATGCATTTGCCGAAACACCAAATCCCTCTTTACCATACCAGGTTCTCATTAATTTTTGATATTCATTCTGTGCTTCCGTTTTATATGGATACTCAATATTTAATGACACTAATTTGTATTTTGAGTCTGCTGTCGGAAATACTTCTGGTAAATCTGAAAAAGCATCTCCTACAGTAACCCATGGTTTTAATTCATCTGTTGTTCCATTGGGTTCCACAAAAAATTGACATTGCTTATATCCCTCAAATCGTTTTTGATGCTGGGTCAATACATCAACCTCATTTCGATGTGTTGGATTTGGTAATTTTATCTCTTTTCCTTCATCCCCCTTGATTGCTACAACAAAAACTCTCTCTCTTACCTGTGGAACACCATAGTCGGCAGAATTAAGTATTGTCCAATATGCCTTATAACCTTTTTTAGTTAACTCAGTACATACTATTTCTGGTATATTTTTACCGCCAAAATTTGTTGATTCCGGAACATTCTCCATCACAACAGCTCTTGCTTCCAATTCGAATACAAATCTCAAAAAATCCTGATACAGATATCCTCTTGCATCTTTTATATTTACTCTATCTTCACCGAGTGATCTAAGTTTCCCGCGACCTGCCATAGAATACGCCTGGCATGGCGGTCCTCCTATAACAATACACCCCTCATCTCCAAAACTATTTTTAAACACACTTGCTTCTATTTCTGTTATATCTCCGCATATATGTGTTTCTTTTTTTCCATAGCGCCAGGAAAGATTGTAAGAAATAGTTTTACATGCTTCTGGCATCAATTCAATTCCTGCCACAATATCAAAACCCGCTTTTTCAAATCCGAGTGCCAATCCACCACACCCTGAAAACAGATCAATAATTTTAGGTAACATTACACACGCACCCCCGCGTCCATAAATAAAGAGCGTACATATTCTTTTTCGCCACCCAAATATAATGCCGGATCCACAACCATCACTTTAGCAGTGTTCAATTTCATTACAATTCTGAATAAATCATCCTGCTGCGTTTCTGTGTTCTTATTGTATTCATCAAGAACCTGTTGCGGTATATGACTATAGTAATACATAATGTATCTATATACATTTATAAAAGTTCCCTTACGTCCTGTTCTTTCCTCTAAATTCAATATACTGTCGGTTGTAAAACATGGAGCCTCCAATACTTTGGCAGTTGTCTGCATATCTCCCTGCCACGACAAATGTACGTACCACCAAATTGATCTAAGCCATATTCTTGCAGGTTTGCTCCAATAATGACTCTCATTATCATATCCCCATCTTTCAGCAACGACATCTGGTATAACCTTTATCGAAAGATATCTCCAAAAATCGTCATTAGCTGCAGCTCTAAGGTTAAATCCCGGCACACGCCACAAATAATCGTACAACAAAATTCCTATGTGAGCATCTATGTAGTAGTCTTTTTTTGCTATACTATCCGGGCACTCACTTCTCACCTTTTGATTAAACTCTTGTATATCTTTACGTATCTTCAAATAATCTCCCTCGACTTCCGGCAATGAAGGATAATTCAAAACCCATTCTTTCATTGCATTCTGAGCCTCCGAACGATTTAATGTTTTAATAATCATACTTTCTATATCCTTTGATCAAAAAATTTTCTTATAGACAATGACATTGCCTCCGGTCCAGAAACATCCCACTCCAATGTATCAATGAAATAGTGGATAGCTTCTGACACACTACCATTTTGCAAATCCTCACCAGAAGTAGTTGCATCCCAATAATTTTCCTGCTCTTTTAATTTTGTAATAATAACACCTAGTGCACTTGCCATTATTTCCTTTAAAAGTTGCTCATCAAATGTTCTTTTCGTTTTATCTAAATACTTGTAATTTTTGTGTGCAGTATTTATGTATATAGAAACACTGTCTGAAAACAGGTCATATGTAGGATCTATCCAATCACATTTTACATACCACAATGGCTGACCCGGTTCATGTATTTCATACATAGGAAATACTGAACCATTTCCATCTAGCCTTATTACAAATTTATTATCTAACTCTCCTAAAATACATCCATATTGATTAGCCAGATGTTCCTCTCCCCAAAGCGGAGTGCCTGCTTCTTTCAAATAAATAATTGTCGAAAATTCCACACTTCCTCTTAATTGAGCTTCTGAGAATTCATAATTTAACTCAAATTCCAAATCTCTTTGGAAATTTTCTATCTCTCCAATCGGAATAACACCTCTTTGCTTTGAATCAGGGGATGTCCACATTAATGCTATTCCCAGTTTTGCATTATTACATGCTATTCCGTTTGGTCCAAACAAACACTGATATGTACGAATTGAATACTTTCTTCTAATACATAACTGATAATCATCCGGAGACCATATTCCCTCATCATCGATCACTTTATGAACTATAGTACTGCTATCAACTTCTTCCGTACGTAATACATATTCCTGATCATCTCTTACATAATAAAGCTGATATGGTGATGCCTGGAATCTAGTTTTACTTAACAAATCATCCGTTATTACCGGAAAAAGTGAAATATTCGCTGCCATTATTTATCACCTTCATTCTTTTCAACATTAAACAATGGTTTAATATCTTTTCTATTCAACTGCAAAGTAATATCAAGTTCCATTTCTATCAAATGCTCAGCATCTGACCTTACATGTATACCATAACCAGCACCATTTTTCGTTTTAAGTAATTCACAGGAAATGTCACTTATTCCAGAACTTTCATTACTGCTATCTACTGCCATTTTTAAATTTGTTTTAAGTTTATCTACTTTTGTAACAACAGTATCTGCAGAAACTATCTCAAACGGCATGGATAATCCCATTTTTTCTTCCCAGTCTTTAGGTTTAATTGCACCTGTCTCAGAATCAATTGCCAAATTAATCCCTGTAGCCAAAATCTTTCTTCGCGATTTGATTGTTAACTTAACCGTCATTCCATTCGCAAAATATTTTGTTTTTGATGATTCATAACCAAAAACAACATTTTTATGTGTTTCGGTGTGTCCACTTCCGCCTTGTCCACCACTTGTTCCGCCACTTGGCTTTTTACCAAAATTTTCAGGTGGTAATAACAAATCTCCAAACATTTTTCCAAGACCAGAGTTTAATCTGCTAGTTGTATCTTCTTCCTCTACAGAAAATTCCTTAGAAATTTTACTATTAATCTGCGCTTGTACCTTCGACACAATTCTCGGGTTATTATTACCCATACTAAAGTCTCCCCAAGAAGTATGATCGGCCATCTCGCTTTTTCTTACATATTCCTCAAGACTATATGGCTCTCTTGTATTAGTAAGTTTATTTTCTGAGTTTAGCACAAAAATAGCAAAAATAAATTCATCTTTACTAGAAGCACTTATTCCATCAACCCAGTTTCCCACATCCTCATATGATACAATCATCCCTGGTTTACGAGTAAAAAATAAAACAGGTTTATTCTTTTCTTTATCCTTTATTTCACAATTAAAATACATGTACGGCTCTGGTTTGTTATCTGGATATCCTGTTTTCAATATTTTACGTGGAACTTTCGTATACGCAATCGTACCAGCCTTTGTTGTTTCCAGTACCTTACGCAAAAGAATGTCTTCTGATTTACACTCCACGCCGTCTTGTGCCAAAATATCATTCCCAGCCTCTTCTGACACAGCCCTATTGTAAAGTGCTTGTACAATCTGAAATGCAGGTTCCATATTGTCTAAACCAATTCCTTTTTTATTGATTCGTGCGCGTAGAAATTTCCCATATGGATATTTTTCATTGTTTAATCTCGGAGCATACCATCTTTGTATAGAGATTCGAAGATAATCTTCAATACTGCATCTCCAAAAAGGACGTATTCTATTATCTTCACTATCTTTATATTCTATCTGATTATTTTCAAGTAACATCTGTTCATCAATATAAGGAATGATTATTGTGGTTCCTGTTAAATCACCTTCATATGGTTCAATTTCAAATATATTTAAAATTTTTTCAATATACTTTTCATCTGTAATAGGTTTTGTTTTGTTGCTTCCGATTTCCTGTCCCCACCATGCTATACCTCGCTTTGATTTTCCCGGCAAAGCAGGAATAAGTGAGTCAGCATTCATTTCATTTTCCACCAGTGAGGCTGCTAATCGCGACTCATATATTCCTTCTTCATTCAGTATTCTGCTATAATAAACAACCAGTCCTATTCCAACTCTGAAATATACAGTTTTACCAAGTCCCCATGAACCACCTGCACCTTCTGCTTCCTGTGGTTTACTTATTTCATAAATCAACTTTAATAAATTTCCATACTGGTTATCTGTTACTTCATCATAATGCAGCTTGCCTGTCAGTCCAACAGTATTTGAATCACGTACTGCTATGAATTTGTACGTGTCTTTCCAATATTTTCTATTTAAAGTTTCTGTTATGCCCTCTAATTCCTTATTTAAAGATATTTTATTAAATTCTCCTGTAAAAAAATCTACAGTCACATATGGGTCTGTATCATTTTTTGCATCTAGACTATTCTGTATGGATTCTCGAACCAACAAATCTAAAATAGGCATATTATTATTTTGTATCAATTTTAGTAATGAACTCCCCGACTGGGTCATTCTACCAGGTTCAGCAATTTCAATTTTCATTTGTTCCCTCCAAGTCACCTTCGTCGTCAAATGGATTATTTTGCATATGTATAGATACAGTCGCTGTATAATCTGTTCCGCGTTTTCCACCCGGAATATTCATACAAATACCTACAATATCCTCAACCGAATTTAGATCTTCTCTCGTATCAGAGCCTTTTACCGCTTTTGAATCTTTATCTATTACATAAACAATCAACTGTGGAGTTGAATCTAAACCAGCTAAACTTCTAATCTCTTTTGCATATTTTGATTTAAAATCCTTAACCTTGCTCACAATCTCTTGCGGCTGTCCTTCCAAATCTATATCAGCTATAATATCTTTTGGATCCCTTAAAACACCAATATTTATTACCGTATCCGATTCATTCTTCAATTTCTTCCTTGTACGGCTTACTTTTTTTACCGGACCTACTGGTGAATTCCAAACAGAACCACTACCTTTTCCAGCCAAAATAATATTCCAATTTTCAAGTTTCCCTTCTGCAGAAATTTTTTCAATCCAAGCAATAACAGAAGCTATATCATTGAAAACTCCTAATCTCGAATTAAATTTGTACTCTTCAAGATATTTTTTCACCAAAGAGAATTCAACATTTCTCCAAATAAAAGTATTTTCCGCATGTTGATTGCATTCTTTTCGTTCTTCCGGTTGTCCTAATGAAGCAATAAACTTTTCAGTCTCAACAATGTTATGTTTCAGCGCTGCTACATCATTATCAAACAAATATGTCTGATTAAAAGAGCCACTGAAATCCATATCTGTTGCTTGTGCGCTCTGCATCCTATTTTTTGCAGTTATACGTATAAAACTTGCTTTAGGAGTATTTTTCACTCTTGGTCCATAATTTGCAGGACTCTTTCCTAAGGTGTCCATTTCATGTATTTCATCACGTAACTCCTGATCCAGCGCTGCAAGAAATTTAAATTGATCATTTGTCTTAGATGTAATCCATAATCTCGGCAACAACTCATACCCTTTTCTGTATCCAAACCATCTCCCCATTTGCATAAGTGTATCAGCCTGACTAACAGAACGAAGGAAAAATGTGCTGATAAGTCCTTCAATCGTTAAACCTCTGGACAAAGTTGCTCCACCCACAACAATAAACGCCGGTGCTGGTGTTGGCATGTTATCAGCCGTAGGATATGCCAATCTGACATACATTCCATCGTCGGTAATTCCATTATTCTTGCAATTATCAATACACATATGAATTCCTTCGTGATATGCGAACTCATCGTCCTCATCCAATGGAATATTAGTTGGTTCTTTACTCAACAAAATTGTAATTTCCTTACGTATGTCCTCAAATGAAGGATATCTGTTTATTTCTTCATCCTTCCTATCGTATTGTGGATATTGTTCTCTAAACTTTTCAAATGTAAATTGACTGGTTTCAGTATTCCATACTTTTTCACATCTTCTAATCATCTCATCTACATCTTTGCTCACAATCCAATCTCTGACCGCTTCTGCAATATTCTGATGATGATCAGTTTTCTGACTTGTATGTATCAGCATACTAATCGGCTTTCCGTATCCCCATATTCTCATACAGGCTACGCCACACAGAAACCAGCATATAGCATCCTGTAACGCGAGCGGAACATACGGGGATCCTTCTTCATGAATTTCTTTGATTGCCTGAAGATCATCCTCATCAATAATTCTCACGATATCTAAACCATCATAATCATAATCCCCGCCCTCAAATCCAAATATCTGTTGTGGTCCAAAATATTCCTTTGATACACTTAATGTTGATATAAAATTTCTAGGATATAACGAATCTTCTCCAGCCTCATTTAATATATTTGCATATGGCGTGGCTGTATATCCAATATAATTCATCGCCTTATATTTATTACTGATTTCCTGCGATTTCTCATTTTTTCCATTTACCAAATCTCTTATCAATCTATTAATTGTTTTAATCGTTGAACTATTAACATTTGCTGTGTTAATACCAGCCTGGTCAGCCTCATCATCTATAACCAGTATCTTCATCTGTTTTTGTTTATTACCATCAGATTGCAGCCATTGTATAAGTCCCCTGAGTCTTCCCGGATTTTTCAGACAAACTGTAAAATATCTCTGTTTTGACGTTTTATCAAAGTGTAAATCCTGTGTTCTTTGTCCTAGCATTGGTTTTTTAGATAAATGCTCTAAACCATTCCAATTGAGATTGCCCTGACAATTTAAATCATTTAATAACCGGTTTTGTGTTTGTTGCCTAAGATTTTCGATGGTTCCAGATAAAACTATAAACATATTCCATCCCCAGTCAGCCGCCATAGCCATTAAAGCTGCCATATTAGCAGTTTTTCCAGACTGAACGTTACCAATAACCAATCCCTTAACTGGCTTCATTTCGGTTGTATCACTGCTCAGTCTCTTCAAAATCTTTAATGTAGTTCTCTCCATCTCATCAACGATTTCTTCTTTAAAACCACCCTTAATCAATTTTTTTCTATATAACTGCCATGCGGATTGTGGATCTGCTGGTACCGTAACATCATTATCTTCGCCTTCACCCATAATCATAGCCTGACCACTAAGATAATCTATAACCTGTGTCTGCTCTTCTGCCTCTTTTTGTAAGCGAACGAGTTCTTTCCATTCACTGCAACTAACTTCTTTCCAAAAATTCAATAAGGACTGTTGGGTTAGAAATTCTGATAATCCTTCATCATTACCACGCCCCGCATAATCAATCTCTTCCCACTTCATGTTACGATTTCTCGCATTACGAATCCATTCTCTGTGTTGATCATATTCAGGCAAACCAAAATTAGACATATGCATTCCTCCATTGGTACATTTGAAATTTTATCGACAATTTTTTACCTTTTCCATAACCTTATTATAAAATCAGAGTTTTATATCGTCAACTTTGTTTTTTACTTTTCAAGGAAGGGTCTCCAATCAAAATTTCCAATTAATAAGCCAATCAATAAGCCCTATATTGACAGAGGGCACACCTATCGTGCCCTCTCGCTGCCTCCATCCTTTCTTTCCACACTCCACTCTGGTTGCATCTCCAATGTCTTTTCATAAACAGCCTGATAATCTTCAAATATCTTATCCTCATCAGAAGTATCCACTCCACACGCCTTGCAAACAGCACTGTACAGCTGAATATTGTATGAATTATTGTCTGGCTGAAACTGTAGCATCCTTGCCTTCTCGATAACAGACAAATCATCAAAAGCAATTCCCCGCTGTTTAATCTCATCCAGCACCTCTTCTGTTTTGTTTTTGACAACCAATTCACACATGCCCTTATAAAGCAAGTCCGTCTCTTCAAGAAGTTCGTCGACATCTGCAATATGCCCCATGTCCAGAAACTTCATCTGTACAATAGACCTAACTGTGTCGTAACTCTTTAGTTCCCTAAATCCATGCATCTGAGCCTTTTCCATAGATGTCATCTTTTTGTACGTCTCATAGTTGCCTTTATCATCTGACCAATCATCAACATATTCCTCCACAATATTCGCTTCGCTGGCATCTCCTACTGTGGCATCCATGGTATCTTCTGCTGAAATCTGCTCACATACCTCTGCGCCTAACGAAGTTTCATAATTTTCTGATTCATTCATTACTGATACACCATCCATCCCCATATCAGACACTGCATCATTAACAGATAACGCAATATTTTTCTCCTCCGCATACGGATACTCCGGCACTTCTATTGAATTACGAATCTCATCCTCAATAGTTGAGAAATCCAGCATTGAAAACTTCTTATACTCTTGTACACACCCTTCAGCAATCTTCAATTTCTTATTAATTGCTTTCTTCTCCGCCTTAAGTTCATTCAATTTCTCCTGTACTCCCATATGCCAGATCTGGTAATCACGAATATCCTCCTCTGTTTTGCAAACGCGTCTTCTTGCTCTGTTCTGCTGATATAATTCCTGCTGCCGTTCAGAGATTTTCTCTACATCACGCTCTCCCAGAACCTGATAAGTCACAAGCCCCTCCACAGTTTTGATATTGTTATTCACAAGGAAAAGATACTGTTCCTGCAGCTGATTCATACGCTCCAGTTCCTTCGCAAGATATGCAGAATGCTTATCAAATCGACGCTGTTCCACCATTCTCGCCTGATAGATTCTGCGGTAATACTTCATCTGAAAATCTGTTATTCCACGTTTATGAATTGCCACAGTATTACCCACAACAAATCCCGGACGGGTAAAAGACATATCCAGATAAAATCGGAATTTTTCTTCCGAAAAACGTTCATCCAGCTTATCCAGTTCATGATACCATTTACCACCCGGAACCTTTACCGAAAGGTACTTCCCGTACTCAAACTGATACCCGATTCTCTTCATCAGGAATATAAAATGGTCAAAGCTTCCCGCCTGACTCTGACAAAACTCTGCATCTGCCAGAATCATTTTTCGAAAGCATTGTTCACACTCCCATTCTTTCCTTGATAAATTCTTAGGCTCCTTCACATACTCTGCTGGCACAATGGACAGTCCGTACTCTTTACAGAGTCTGTTTGTAATCGGCTGCATACGGTGCTTCCATTCCCCTTTTTTGCACTCATGCTTCATCCCCGTTTCAAAACTGACGCTATTGAAAACAATGTGCCCATGCATATGCTTTTTATCATTATGCACCGCATATACTGCCTCATATTTATCCTTCAGGTATTCCTGTGCAAAACGTGCCACGATATCCAGCGCCTGTTCCTCTGTCGCTTCTCCCGGTGCAAAGGAAATGATAATGTGATATCCCTGTCGCTTATTTGTTTTTCCGAAAGTAACCTTCGTATCCATCATCTGCTCAAAGGCTGTATCCGGCAGGCAGTTTATACTGCCCACCAGAACATTTTCCTCTGTTTTCTCTGGATTCTGAATATACGAAAGAGCATTCTTAAGATGTGCCGCCGGGTTCCCGGTATGTGCCTCATTCAGGCACTGTATCTTAGTGATTGCCATACCATAAGCACCTCCCTCATCAGCCTCTTTACATCCTCCAAATCCTGCTTAACAGCAAGGATATCCCTCGTGTAACCATATCCCTGGGTATTTACTACCTTCGCAATCTGATTCACATTGGTAGCAATTCCTGTTATCTGTCTGATAAAAATCCCCCTGTCTGTCGTAAAAGATGCATCCACATTTCCACCGCCACGCACCAGATTGCGCAGGTATTCACTGATATTCATTCCAGCCTTTTTTGCACCTTCTTCCAACAATCGTTTATCTTCCTCTGACAACTTAAAAGAAACCTTATATAGCTTTTTGTCAGACTTGTACCTTCTGTTTCCATCTGCCATACACATAACCTCCAATTCTCAAAATTAATCCCATCAAAATCTCACTTATCATGCTCATGGCTGTGACCTCCTTTTTATTCTTCTTCAGGAACTGCTTATAGCAAATCCTCAAAAATGCTTCTGTTACCGTTCACTTGTTTTGCAAGATTCGGGAAAAGTCGGACCTTTCCCCGAAAAAAATATAATTGCTAACCGCAATTACCATTTTTTCGTCTTGGCAGGAGCTCCTGCACCCAATATATGGCACGAATTTCGTGCCAAAATACCGACAGCAAACCGTTCTCCAACTGTCGTCAGTTTGCCGTCAGATATATTTATTTTATATATGAATGACGTCAATCAGCCGTCATTCAGGATTCCATTGTCGTCAATTCGACGTCGCTGACGTAGCTTCCTAATCATCATTCAGTCCTTTTAGAAAATTGAATGTCTGACTTGGAATAATGACTTCATCATCAGTGACAGATGCCGTATTATCCTTTGGTGCATCATGCATTGATGCTAAAGCGGGTGTTGGTGGTGTTGGTGTTTCCGTTGCGGCAACTCTCGCCTCACACTCTGCCATCAACTTCTCCATTTCCGGCTTCAATGCCCTGGCTACTTCTTCCGCAAACTTCTTTACATCAATCTCTTGCCTATGGGACGCCTTAACCTCTTCCGCCTCTCCGTACGCTTCTTCATAGGCCAGTTCAATACCTCTCTTGATAAGCTCCGTCTGGTTAAGAAAGCTACCATCCACAAGCATCCTATCCAGCTTTTTCAGAATATTTGCATCCGACTGGCGGTCCACATAGAGACGGCAGCCAAGCCGCCTCTCTCTAAATCCCATTACCATGTGTACCACCTGCCTTTATGCCATCTGTTTTGCAAGAAACTCATAGCCCTTTGCATTGGCTCTGACATCCGTCACATATGAAATGTTATCCCCATGTTTTCCAAATCTCTCCATTGCCTTTGCTCCGCCACCCACATAAATAATGTTGGTAAATTCCGTATCGTGCCCGTTCTCTTTCAGAACTCCTTCCACTCTTGCAACAAACTTTTCAAGCGACTCGTCCATAATCCTTGCATACTTTTCCGGATAATTGCCGCCAAAATTGCTGATATAATCTGTAATCACATTCTCCGAAATCTCCTTGCCAAAAACCTCACTGCTTCTGCTCTTGATTTCCTGAATAACAGAAATCATGGACTCCGTGAAGGTCTCACATTTACTTTCCACTGGAACACCATCCTTCACATGCATGATATCAATCGTCCAGGAACCCACATCCACAATCAGATATTCCCCCTTCATACTGCCAAGCCTGTCTGCCACTGCTGCATAACACTGCGGAAATGCCAGTACATTTTCAATGGTAAAATCATATGCCACATCCTCAAATTTAAAATGCACTGGCTGATTTCCACGTTTCAAATATTTCACGAACTGCTTTCTTACCGTTGCAAACTGTTTTAAAGGAAGTCCGACTCCAAGCACCACTCTGGCACCATTTGGAATATTCCCTGACTGACATTCCTTTGCCAGTGCCGCAAGTGTCAACAGATAATAATCATCATCTGCAAGCTTACTGTCCTTCACACTGTTACGCTTTTCTCCAATCTTATAAAATGCTCCATCATAAACCAGTGTATTAGCCTGGAAGGTAGGCTTTACAGCCTGCCTTTCCACACCATTCTCAAACACATGGTTTGATGTTTTCATTAAATGATTCCCGTGGTCAATTCCCACATAATAAATTCTTTTCTCTTCCATAAACTCATGCCTCCATTCTCTGTGTCTCCGCATGTTCAAATGCGATATTTTCCTTTGCATGTTCCAGACGTACACGCTTGTTGTAATCAATTGTTGCAAACAAATCCTCTGTTACAATCTCATCTGCTGTCATTGCCGCCTGCATGTTTTCATGAAATGTTACCTGAAATCCTTTTTCTTCCAAAGTATCCAAAGCAATTCCTCTTACCTTGCTTATTCCCTGTAAAACAGTGTCATACAGTTGCCATGCATAATTCTCATATTCCGCTGCTTTATCAAAAAGTACCCCTTGCATAAAATACTTGTTATACAGATAACGGTCATTTTCCATCAAAACCCTGAGATAACGGTGTCCATACTTTCCAAGACTTGCATAACTTCTCGGATCCGACTCTCCCAAAATCGGATAAAACAATCCATCCACCTCTTTGTACTTAATACCACACTGTTCTGCAATTGTAGGTGCTGCAGTCACCTTTGCTTTTTCTTCCATAAAAAGTCCTTTCTGCGCCTTGCGCCTTAAAAATATCGTTATTTGCCTTAACGCCAGCCCGCGGAGAGTTACTGCCCTCAAATGTTCTGCCATGCAGAAAATCCTCCTTTCTCATTGCCTCTTGCGAAGCTATGTATAAATGCTGTCCACACCTGACAGTTAAATTATCTGTAACGCTGGAACACACAAAAATCACCATTCCATCCTAATCGACTACTGCCTTAGCAAACACAAGAAATACTCTTGCAACCAGCCCAAACACTAATAATGTCAGCTTCGCCAATCCCAGTACACACCGAAGCATTAACAATGCCATCCATACCATAGCCTTTAAAACATTCAGTAAAACTCTGCCAACAAATTCTAAAATCATAAATTCAACTCTCCTTTCCACCCATCGGGAGCTACCCGAAAAAAGGGTATAAAAAATAAGACCATATTGACTTCAATATGGAACCGATTAAATCTTCGATTCTCTGTGTCAATTTAGTCCTATCAGCAAAAATACCTGTTAAGTTTTCCCGTCCAGAGCTAATCCGGACAATTTTCACACGGAAACGTCTAGGACCAGGCTTCCGAAACCCTTGTAAATCCTGGGTTTCTTCCACCTGTCACAAATATACCACGTTCCCCAGTGGCACTTATAAGAAGTGCTCTCTTCTCATCATTCTCCAATATAGCTTTTAGGTTAGCAATAAATCTCACCTGCATGCTGTTTGGTTTTAATTTATATCTCTCCAATGAGGTAATATTTCCCTCTGAAGCGATTTTCCTTTGAGCTTTGATTATATCGTATCTCTGCTTATATTCCTCATAAAACACATCATAGTCCAGAGCATATTCTGAGTTCCATAACTCGTCAAATTCTCTTAATATATCCTCTGACATCTCTCCCTGTGCTGTGGAGACAATCTTCGTATTCCATTCTCTATTGGTCGTGAGTGCAGCACTAGTAATATTCGAGCTGCCAATTATGATCCTGTATATTTCTTCCTCTCTGAATATATATCCCTTTGTATGAAAGCCTTCGCCTGCTTCTTGTACATCATACATTTTCAAGGTAATATTTGATAACCCATTAAGCTTCTCTAAAGCTTTAGGTTCACTAAAACTCAAATAATTAGTAGTAAGAATTTCGCCCGGAATATTTTTCTTTTCTAATAGTTTGAGGTCAATATCTCCCCCGGAACACCTTTTCTCTCAAGCTCTTTCAACGTCTGAAGAAGCGGTGTTACACCGCCCAAAGTAATAAATGCCACACTTATCTGAAACTTATCACATTTTAGAAGTTCACTCTCTATGACTGAAATAACTTTCTTGCCTTCCCTATGATTATTTGAAACAAAGCCCGGCTTATATGATATCTCAGATGCAATATTGCCATCGATATATGCAGTTTCCAATCCGTCACGTACTAACTGCGTTTTGTCCTGAATCATAGTTGTCCTCCATTTCAAATAGTATGATTTATTTTATCATAAAAGATGGGGAATGGGGAGATTTGAAAAAATTATGGAGGGGTTATAAAAGGGATTTTTATTGACTTACATTGTTTAGCTTTTTATTGTTATAACATTTCCCACATGCTATACTCTTTTTTAACAAAAGCTTATCGTTATAAGCACTCAGCATTGTAACCTCTGCAGCGAATGCAGAAACATCAATTATAAACAGAAATTGAGGTAAACACTATGGCATTTAGCAAAACAATCCAAATGTATATATTTGATGGCAATCCGAATGGACGTATCATGTGTGAACTTTCCAATTGGAATGGCCGTATATATAAAATTTCTCGAAATGAGCTTTCAGAATTTGCAAAACGAAATGATTCGGAAAACACTGGCGTATACTTCTTATTCGGTAAAGATGAAAGCAATTTTGACACGGTCTATGTAGGCGAAGCCGAAAAAATGTTCACACGACTCAAACAGCATCTCAAAGAAGATTACTGGAACGACTGTATCGCAATAATAAGTAAAGATAACCTACTAAATAAAGCACATGTAAAGTACCTTGAAAATAAATTTTACAATATCGCCCAAGATACCGGTCGTGCCAACGTGTTAAACAGTACAATTCCTACATGTTCATCTATTTCAGAATACGACGAAGCTATGCTTGTAGAATTTATTAGTAATACAAAATTACTTGTAAACACTTTGGGATATAAAACTTTTGATTCCATCAAAGAATCCTCTATCAAAGCTGGACCTAAACAGTTACTCTTTTATATTAAGGGAGCAAGAGGTGCAAGCTCCAAAGGTGTTATTGTTCCCGATGGTTTTGCAGTTTTTAAAGATTCCCAAATTGCTTCCAGCACCGTGCCCAGTATGTCTGCACATCTAATCAAATTACGTACTTCTCTTATTGAAAAAGGAATCATTGATTCAAACTTCTGCTTTACAAAAGACTATATCTTTACCAGCCCTTCATTGGCAGCTGCTATTGTTATGGGAAAAAATGCAAATGGAAGAACAGAGTGGAAAACGGAAGACCATACATCAATCAAAGATATTGAAGAAAGACTTTGAAAATTAAAATCTTACTGACTTTCAGTTAGAAAAGAGACCGTTTCAAGGTAGACGCTCCATAGCCGGTACCTATCCATCTTACCCGATTTTTTTTATAATTACCTCAACTAGTTGGAAAATAAGAGCGAAAAATCCAAATATTCGGGAGGTAGATTATGGCAACACGACTTGCTATTCGGAAAAAGCAGTTAGAGACCTGGACTGCGATTATTCAGGAATGCAGGAACAGCGGTATGAAAACAAAGGACTGGCTTGCTGAAAATAACATATCAAAGGATCAGTATTACTACTGGTTCAAGCAGCTGAGACTGGCGGCGTGCATGCAGGCATCAGGTTCTCAACCAGAATTGCCAGTTGAAACTGAGAAGCAACAGATAGTCAAACTTGAATGCGCAGATTATCAGAATGACCTTGATTCGTGCAGTAGTTCAAAGATAAGGATAGACCGTGGTAGGTATACACATAGAGATTGCTGGCGGTGCTGCTCCCGCAGTGATCCGCTCCATCATGGAGGTCCTTGTAGATGCTGAATGATGCAGTTGGTTTTTCTGAAATATACATAGTATGTGGCAGAACAGATCTGAGGTATGGTATAGACAGTCTTGCCGGAGTACTCAGATCTCTCGGCATAGAGAACCCCGCAACGGCAGGGACGCTTTACTTGTTCTGTGGAAGAAGATCTGACAGGATCAAAGGACTTGTATGGGAAGGTGATGGATTTCTACTCCTGTACAAGAAACTTGCAAATGGTTCATTTCCGTGGCCGCGCAATGCAAGCGAAGTTAAAAGTCTAACACCAGGATATCCTAGTAGTTGAATAGTCTTTCCCATACTATTCACTTGCAAGTATACATCAATTGCTTCTTGTTTTTGTTCAAGAGTGTACATAGTGGGACGCCTCCTTTTGGTCCAGGATTTTGTCCACACCCTCATCCGTATAAACATAGATAAAGTCATGCCCAAGAGTAAGACTTATAATGGGATGACTTATTCAATTAACCAGGAAAAATATCTCAGGAGATTTCTGGATGACGGAGAGATCCCGATAGATAATAATGCCACAGAACAAAGTATCAGAAGTTTCTGTATCGGTAAAAAGAACTGGGTCATGTATGACACAATAAATGGAGCCAAGTCCAGTGCCATAATATACAGTCTGGTAGAAACAGCAAAAGCAAACAAGCTCAGACTGTATGAATACTTTAATTATCTTCTTGCATAAATCCCGGAACACATGGATGATAAGAACACTGATTTCTGCGAGAAACTTCTGTCCTGGTCAGCTGAACTCCCTGCAGAATGCAGGAAATAATACAGAAATAAAGCCGCTCAGACGAGCGGCTAATTATAGTGGGAGTACCCACAGTGGAGCGTTTACTTTACTCCCCACAAATAGAGCCAAACTA
>ERZ827492.1349-NODE-1349-length-20000-cov-3.840160_pt1 | contig 20000 bp, 24 predicted proteins | sample MGYA00519704_ERZ827492 | MGnify/ENA primary metagenome ERZ827492 (study PRJEB31778, sample SAMEA3449325) | human gut metagenome | biome: human gut; feature: human-associated habitat; material: faeces | place: United Kingdom | collected 2010/2012 ...
CCCTGCGCAAGCGCAGTCCAGTTCAGACCCCGCTCAGCCGACGGAAAAGGCTGTCCAGCAGATCACTGGCGTGGAAGATGCGTACACCTTCTCCGCTGACACCCAGGACGCTGCCCTCACCGCCGCCACCACCGGCGATTATGCCACGGTGGGGACTCCCTTCAACGCGGGCCTGGAGGCCGCGCTGAAGGCTTACAACGACGCTGGCGGGTTTGAGGGCCGTACCATTGAACTGGTCCACTACGACGACGGTTCTGACGCCGCCCAGGGCATGACCTACACCCAGACCCTGGTGGAAGACGACCAGGTGTTCGCACTGGTGGGCCACTTCGGTACCAACACTGTGGGCGCCACCCTGGACTATGTGAAGAGCGTGGGCATCCCTACTGTCTACTGTGTGACTGGGATTTCTGGGCTATATCAGGAAGGCGCTACCGGGAAGGACGCCTGCGTGATGTCCGTCCAGCCCATCTATGACGCGGAGGGACGGGTGCTGCTGGCCCGGGCGGTGGCCTCCACGGAGAACAATATTGGTCTGGGTGGTACCAAGATTGGCGTCATCGCCACCACTGATGATGCTGGTTCCGGCATGCTGACTGGCATCAACCGCCAGTTGGAAGAGATTGATGTGGAGGTCGTGGTTCAGGAGGTAGACCCTGCGGCCACGGACTATACTTCTGCCGCATCCGTTTTGAAAAACGCTGGCTGTGATGTGGTCATTGCGGCTATGAACCAGTCACCCCTGGAAAAATTAATGGCCTCCATGCGGGACATCGCCTATGACGCCAAAGTCATCACCTCCTACGTCAGTGCCTCTGCCACCACTCTGGGCAACCTGGTGGCCAACGGTGCCATCACCGCTGAAAGACCGGTTTACACCACCGCCTGGCTGGATGTGACCACCGAGGCCGGATTGGCGGATTACACCCAGTTTGCCACCGTGATGGCGGCCTGGGAGGCGGAAAACGGCATCGACAGCGCTGACCCGACCCAGACCTATACCCTCAACTCCTACGCCATGGCTGGCTATGTGGCGGGCATGACCTTCATCCACGGCCTGAACCAGCTGGAGGAGCTGGGACTGGAGCTGACCTGGGAGAACTACATTACCGCCATGGAGAGCGCCCCCCTCCATGTGCCCATGGGCGGCGAGCTGAGCTTCGCCGATGGAGAGCGCACGGGCATCACCGCCCTGGCCCTGAACACCATTTCCCTGGAACCCGATGCCAACGGGGCATACGCCCTTCAGGCGGTCAGCCCCATTATGTCTCTGGATGACGTGATGGCCCACGTAGGCTGAGAAAACCAACTGGACCAACTTTGCGCTGCCGCGGGGGAGCGGGAAAACCCCGACCCCCGCGGCAGCTTGACTAAAACCGGGAGGTCTTCCGAATGAACATGCAAGAAAAATACATCTCCGTGGAGCAGGCCCTGTCCTTCGTCAAGTCCAACGATATGATCGTCACCGGGCTGGGCGCGGCGGAGGCCGGGCTGTTCATGGGTCAGCTGCACACCATCGCCCACCGGGTGCGCAACGTGACGGTGACCAACTGCCTGCCCACCCACCCCTCTGAGATCTACAAGCCGGAGTATGTGGACTCCTTCAACGTGGACGGCTGGTTCTTCGCCCCCCAGATGCGCAAGGCCCACGCCAACGGCAACATGGCCTTCATCCCCAACCATCTGCACCTGGCGGCGGTGAAGCGGCTGGCCTTCGTCAAGCCCAACATCTATGTGGGCGCGGCCTCCATGCCGGACAAGCACGGGTACATCTCCCTGTCCCTGTCCAACACCTATGAGAAGCGGATGATGGAGGCGGCGGATCTGGTGATGCTGGAGGTCAACCCCAACATGCCCTACACCCTGGGGGATGTGCAGGTGCCGGTGGAGGACGTGGACTACCTCATCCGGGCGGACTACATGCCCCCGGTGACGCCGGACCTGCCCTTCTCCGAGAAGGACGCGGCCATCGGCAGGCTGATCGCTGACATGGTGCCCGACGGGGCCTGCATCCAGTTGGGCATCGGCGGCATCCCCAACGCGGTGGCCGCCGCCCTGGAGACCAAGAACGACCTGGGTGTCCACACCGAGATGCTCACCAGCGGGATGATGCGCCTGGCCAAGATGGGGGTCATCAACGGCAAGCGCAAGCAGATCAACAGGGGGAAGATGGTCACCACCTTCGCCATGGGCATCCCGGAGCTGTACGAGTTCATGGATTACAACCCCGGTATCGCGGTGATGGACGGGGCCTGGACCAACGACCCCTATACCATCGCCCAGAACGATAACCAGATCTCCATCAACACCTCCATCGAGGTGGATCTCACCGGCCAGTGCGCCTCAGAGTCCATCGGCTCCCGGCAGTTTTCCGGCACCGGCGGGCAGGCGGACACCGCCATCGGAGCCCAGATGTCCAAGAACGGGAAGTCCATCATCGCCCTGTACTCCACCGCTATGGTGAAGGACCCGGCCACCGGGGAGCGCCGGGAGGTGTCCAAGATCGTGCCCCAGCTCATGCCGGGGGCGGCGGTCTCCCTGTCCCGCAACGATGTGGACCGGGTGGTGACGGAATACGGTGTGGCCGAGCTGCGGGGGACCAGCCTGCGCGACCGGGTGGCCCGGCTGATTGAGATTGCCCACCCCAGGTTCCGGGAGGAGCTGTGGGACCAGGCAGTGGAAGTGGGCATTCTGGGCCGCCGCTGAGGAGGGAAACGGGAATGGCATATTTTACCTTTGAGGGGAAGCAGGTTTATTGCGAGGAGTACGGCCAGGGCAAGCCCCTGGTGGTGCTCAACGGGATCATGATGTCCTGCAGGAGCTGGGCGGAATTTATCGAGCCCTTCTCGGAGCATAACCACCTGGTCCTGCTGGATTTCCTGGACCAGGGGCGGTCCGACCGGATGCGGGAACCCTATGAGCAGGCCATTCAGGCGGAGGTGGTCAAGGGACTGCTGGACCATCTGGGGCTGAAACAGGTGTGTATCATGGGCATCTCCTACGGCGGAGAGGTGGCCCAGCAGTTTGCCGTGAAGTATGGAGAATATGTCGACCGCCTGATATTGTTTAACACCACGGCCCGCACCGGTCCCTGGCTGGGGGATATCGGGGACGGCTGGAACTTGGCGGCCAGGGATCCGGACGCCTACTACCTCACCACGATCCCCGTGATCTACTCCCCTGCCTTTTATCTGGAAAAGAACGACTGGATGAACCGCCGCCGGCAGGCCCTGCGGCCGGTGTTTTCCGACCCGGACTTCATCCAGGCCATGGTGCGGCTGACCAACAGCTCCCGGAGCTATGACGTCACCGACCGGCTGTCCACCGTCACGGCTCCCACCCTGGTGGTGTCCTGCCTGCAGGACTATCTCACGCCTCTTGCGGAACAGGAGCTGATCTGCTCCCTGATCCCGGACAGTCACCATGTGATTCTGCCCGGCAGCGGGCACGCCTCCATGTACGAGAAACCTCTGCTGTTTGCCGCCCTGGTGCTGGGGTTCTGCAACTGCGGGCGGACTGAGTTTGCGATTACCTGACGGTTTTGGTTGCGCGGCGGCGGGAAAAAGGATATACTGAAGTCCAGAGTTAAGAAAATAAACAAGCGAGGTGCGAACTTGGACTACAGGATTTTGATCAGCAAGCCGAAAACCAAGCGGGGCAGGGAAACCCTGAACCGGATTGTGTCCGCCGCCGCCCAGGTATTCTATGAAAAGGGATACCACAATTCCTCCATCAACGACATCACCCGGCTGGCCGGCGTGGCCTCGGGGACCTTTTATGTGTACTTTGACAGCAAGTACAACCTGTATAAGTTTTTGCTGCTCCAGTGCAGCCACATGATCCGCAAGCATTTGAACCAGGCCATCAAGGACTGCAAAACCCGGCGGGAGATGGAAGAGGTCGGCCTGCGGGCCTGGCTGGAATTCGTCCAGAAGAACCGGTATATGTACCACATCATCTGGGAGTCGCTGTACATCGACAAGCAGCTGTTTGTGGACTACTATGTGAATTTCTGCAAGGCATACATGAAGGGAATTGACGCGGCCAAGGAGCGGGGCGAGATCCGCCCGGAGATTGACAGTGAGGTGTTGGCCTATACCCTGATGGGGGCGTCCAACTTCCTGGGCCTGAACTGGGGCCTGTTCAAAGACTATCCCACTGACCTGGACCAGGTGGTGGAGAGCTTCATGCATATCATCAACGGCGGCATCTTCACGGAGCGCGTCTCTGTTCCGGCAGAGCCAAGGCCGCTGCCCATCCGCATCCAGGTGGAGTTCGATGAGGACGAAGATCTGGAGGAGGGGGAGGAAGCGGAGGATGGACTGGATGGAGAAATGGAGGAGACTGCTCAGGAGAAGGACGCCGTCCCTGAGGAGTGAAATAAGATGTATACGCAGCAATACTTGACCACGGAACGACTGACTACAGCCTACTACCGGGCGGGAGAGGAAAATGGATGCAAGCTGCTTTTAATCCATGGCAATGTGTCCTCTTCTGTGTTTTATCTGCCGCTGTTTCCGGCCTTGGCTGAAAATTATGATGTGGTTGCCCCGGATCTGCGCTGTTTCGGGGACTCAGATGCCCTGCCAGTGGACGCCACCCGGGGCTTCCGGGACTGGACGGATGACCTGGCGGAGTTTACTGCCGCCCTGGGCTGGGACCGCTTCGCCATCGCCGGCTGGTCCATGGGAGGCTGCGTGGCCATGCAGTACGCCATGGACCACGGGGAGCAGCTCACCGGCTTAATCCTCATCAACCCCGGTTCTCCTTACGGCTTCGGCGGGACCAAGGGGGAGGATGGGGAACTGCTGGACCCGCCCGGCTTGGCCTCCGGCGGCGGCTGCGCCAATGCCCAGCTGGTGGAGTGCCTGAAGAGCGGGGAGCGGGAGCTGCCCCGCACTACGCTGAACAGCATCTATTTCAAGCCGCCCTTCCGTATGCCGGACTGGGAGGAACGGTTCATTGACAGCATGCTCAAAACCAAGGTGGGGGAGGGCATGTATCCCGGAGACACCCGGCAGGTGGCCCAGTGGCCCTATGTGGCGGCCGGGGACCGGGGAATCTGCAACACCATGGCGCCTAACCACGGGAATCTGGGGGCCATTGCAGACATCCCTGTCAAGCCGCCGGTGTTGTGGGTACGGGGGGATAGCGATATCATGGTCAGCGACACCTCCGTGTGTGACTTCGGCTACCTGGGCCAGATTGGGGCTGTCCCCGGCTGGCCGGGGGCGGAGGTGATCCCGCCCCAGCCCATGGTGTCCCAGACCAGGACGGTGCTGGCCCAGTATGAGGCCAACGGCGGCTCCGTCCAGGAAACGGTGCTGCCCGGCGGCCATGGATGCCACCTGGAATCCATGCCTGATTTTTTAAAATCGATTGCTAATTTTTTCGAGAAGCAAGTAAAATAATATCTGAGGAACAAATAGCAGGGCTCCTCGACTTGGAGACAATTTCGCAAATCAAAGGGAAATAGCTATGTGAAAGCCAGTGTATGTGCTTTTTAGCATCATTTTTGTGCGCACTGATCGTCAATTGACCAAAGGATATCTTAGGTGATAGTAGGTAAGTGCAGGTATTTTACAGCAAGTGTAACCTTTAATATGCTCGCTGATTCGCTTGTTTTCACTCGTATTCTCACATTTTGAATTATTTAGTAGACCTTACGGTGGTCAAGCATATCTATTTTTGCGAAACTTATTCTACCTTATTAAATCAAAAAACGTGGTTCCGTTTTTGAAAAATCACGGATTCAGAGATGCAGCAGGGCAAAAAGTGACTCGAACCCTGCCTCTCTCCCTGATCCCAAGCCGCCCGCGGCCCCCCGAACAATTCGGTGGGCCGCGGGCGGCTTTTTTCATTTCAGCCCAGGAGGTGAAGCACATGACCCGCCGCAGCAATCCGCCCCGCCCCCGGGGTCCCCCCGAGGCGCCCCAAAACACAGAATCAGGAAAAGGAGTACATCAACCATGGATCACAACCTTGCAAACCATTCCCTTTGGCGAGGGGCCGTGTTGACGGCCCTGCTCTGCCTGGCCTGCGCCCTGCTGGGCGCCGCCCTCACCGGCTGCCAGGACACAGCGGCTGAGCCCACCCCCACTGGCATCGTCTATGACGATGCCGCGGTAGCGGGCGGCTGGGAGACCCTGAGCCGGGAGGAGATTGAGGAAAACCTGAACCAGCAGGTGGAGGAGGGGTACATCAACATCTCCATGAACGCCTCCCCGGTCTTTGAAAACGGCCAGGCCGAGGGCAACCTCATGATTGTCAACGAGACGGTCAACCGCTACCCCCAGCAGGTGGTCATCACCCGGGATGACACCGGAGAGGTTATCTACACCTCCGCCGCCATCCCCGTGGGCAGCAAGATTGCCGCCGACACCCTGGCCGTGGACCTGGAGGCGGGCACCTACGACTGCACCGCCATGTTCCACTCCCTGGACCCGGACACCGGGGCCGTCTTAGGCTCCGCCGGGGCCAGTATCACCATCACCGTGCAAAACTAATTAAATCTATTCAATCAAAGGAGAATCTCTATGAAAATCAAGAACCTGAAGCGTTTCGCCGCCCTGTCCATGGCCCTGTGCCTGTCCCTCTCCCTCATGACCGCCGCCTCCGCCTCCAATGAGGCCACCAGTTCCGGCGGCACCGCCTCCTCCGACGTCACCCTCTCCTCCACCGAGGACGGCTCCCTGGAGGGCAGCCCTGCCGCCACCGCCATGTCGGTCACCGTCCCCACCGTCCTGCCCATCGCCGTGGGCACCGACGGCTCCGTGGCCACCGCTTCTGATGCCAAAATCACCAACAATTCCTACGGCGCGGTGAAGGTGTCCTCCGTGTCCATCCAGGCCGCCGAGGGCTGGCACCTGGCGGACTTCGGGACCAACATGGCGGATGAGAAGGTGGACAGCAACCTCATCGGCTTTGCCCTGACCATCGGGGGCGGCACCCAGCTGGCCACCGGTGAGAGCAGCACCGAGGCCCAGACCCTGCTGGACACCGCCATCGAGGGCTGCTATATGACCGGCGCGGGCAACCAGGAGGGCAACGCCGTGGCCATCGCCTATGACGCCGTGGTCTCCCCTGTGTCCAGCGCCGTCACCAACACCGGCGTGGCCAGCGTGGTCTTCACCGTGGAGTGGGATATCTAAGACGAAACTTTGTGCAAAGGTAAAAGCCAGTTTCAAGTATCCACTGGAAGTTGCCTTTGCATCTTAGGAAAAGGACTTGCGCATCTATCATAATCATAATATAATTCGTATAGAATAATGCACGGAGGCGAAACTGTATGGTCATCAAGTCATCGACAACCCTTCGAAATGATTATGATGGAATGGTCAAGTTGGCCAAAGAGCGGCAGGAACCGATCTTTATTACCAGAAATGGCGATGGAGAGATGGTGTTCCTCCCCATTGAGGTCTGGGAGCGCAGGGAAGCGGAACTAAACCTGCTGGCTGAAATGCTGCGGCGGGAGCAAAACCGTCAAGCTGGAGCAAAGACATTCAGCATGGAGGAAATGCACAGCCTGACGGAGGAGATGCTGAATGAAGATCGAATGGCTCTATGAGGCCCAGCGAGAGTATCATGACTTTCTGACCTACTATCTCACGATGGTTGGGGAAAAATATGCCCGGCGATTCAGCGAGAGAATCTTGGGGGCTGTGTCAAAACTGGAGGATATCCCGGAACTGGGTGTTCTTAAATCGGATACGCTGATGGGAAAGCATGGATTTCGCGCCCTGTTTATCGAGCAGTATGTCTGCGTCTATAAGATTATAGAGGACACCGTATATATCTATCACTTGGCAGACGCACGAAAAAACTATATCTATCATATTTTTGGAACAGAATAACGACACGATACACGGAAGGGAGCGGCCCGCGGGCCGCTCCCTTTCCTGTTTGGAGGGACACAATGAGAAAACTGAAACGATTCCTTGCCCTGCTGCTGTCCCTGACAGCATGCCTGGGCATCATGACCTACGCCAGCGCCGCCGATCTGGGAGACTTCACCGACGTGGACCCAGCGGCCTGGTACTATGAGGCGGTGAGCGAGGCGGCGGACAACGGCCTGCTCATCGGCAAGGGGGAGGGCGTCCTGGACCCCATGGGCTCCCTCACCCGGGCGGAGATGGCCGCCGTCATCAACCGGGCATTTGGAACCTATGTGGAGGGAGACATCTCTCATTTTACCGATGTGCCGGAGGGCAGCTGGTATGAGGAGGACATGGCCATGGCCTGGCACATGGGTACCTATATCGGCACCGGCTCGGACACCATGGCCCCGGAGGCGGACATCACCCGGCAGGAGGCCATGACCGTGGTGGCCAGGGCCCTCCAGCTGGACCTGGAGGACTACGGAAACACCGACCTGTCCGCCTTTGCCGACGCCGGAGCCATCTCCGGCTGGGCCCTGCCCTATGTCCGGGCCATGGTGGGGGCCGGGTATATCCAGGGCTGGGATTCCAAACTGTTCCCCCGAGATGACATCACCCGGGCAGAGTTCGCCCAGGTTTTCCAAAACATTATCGGGGAGTACCTGACGAAACCCGGCACCTACACCCAGGACTATGAGGGTAATCTGCTGGTGCGCACGGACAATGTGACTTTGCGGGACCTGACTGTGGACGGCGACCTCATCATCGGCTGCGGCGCGGCGGACGGGGCGGTCACCTTAGACAATGTCACTGTCACCGGCCGGGTGGTGGTGTGGGGCGGCGGCACCGACGCCGTCCGGATGGGCAACGGCACCGCTGTGGCAGACCTCATCGTCTGCCGGGTGGACGGGCCGGTGAAGGTGGTTTTCGACCGGGACTCCACCCTGAAGGTCTACGACAAGATAGACGTCACCATCACGGACCGGGCGGAGGCCTTCGAGGAGACGGAGGTCCTCTTCTACGACATCTCCGGCATCCTGGGCGAGCAGGAGCAGGTAAACGGCGCAGTGGACAACAACCAAATCGCCCTCTCCATCCCCGCCCACCTGTACGCCACCGTGGGAGACACCGCCCTGCCGACGGAGCTCATCAACAGCAGCGAAGGGGACACCTACCAGGTGGAGCTGCGCCGGAATGACACCGGGGAGCTGGCGGCAGAGCCAGTCACCCTCACACCCAACGGGGCCCTGCTGGCCCTGCGGCTGACCGAGGCCCTGCCCCTGGGGAACTATCCCTGCACCGCCACCGTCACCGCACTCCGGGATGGGCAGGTGATGGGCAGTGTCAACCTGTCCGTCACCATCCACTCCGGCTGCCTTTGGAACCTGTAATAAGGAGGCGAACATTTTGAAAAACAGACTGTTGGCTCTGATTTTGAGCCTGGCGTCGGCAGCCGCCCTGGCCCTGTCCGCCTCGGCGGCTCAGACCCATGAGGTGCCGGTCACCCTCACTGTCGTCAATACCCAGCAGCGGATTTCCGTCACCGTCCCCGCCGCCCTGCCGGTGTCGGTGGTGGACGGCTATGTGGTCACCGCCACCAACGCCGCCATCCGCAACACCGCGGCGGAGGGGGCGGTGCACATTGCCGCTGTGACGGTCACCGACGGCACCCTTGCTGTGGGACACTACGAGCATTTTGAAGAAGGGGCTGCCAACACCATCGCCCTGTCCCTCAACGGCTGCCCCACCCAGGGAGCCGGGGAACTAGCCATCACGGAGGAGGCCTTCCCGGCCATCGGGGCGGGAGAATCCTTGGCGCTCAATTACGACGCCAAGGTGAACGCCGTGGGAGAGCCGAAAAATGAGACAGCCGCCACGGTGGTTTTCACCATTGCGGCGGTAGAGTAAGGAGGCGCGGCATGAAAAACATTCGAAGAATTTTTGCTCTGGCCCTGGCCCTGTGCCTGACCATGGCGTTGGCGGCTCCTGCCCATGCCGCATGGCCGGATGCGGATCGGGACAACACCCGCGCGGAGTGGACCCGCACCTACTACTGTCCCACCTGCGGTTCCCAGTGTGTAGTTGCATCGGAAAACAACGATCCAGCGCAGACAAATCATGCGAAGGTTTGGCATTGTGTCAACTCCTCCTGTGCCGATTATGACGCTAATCGCGGACACTCCAAGTGGTTTTATACTCTGAACGCCCGACATGTTTGGGACAACACTGGCACCTGCACCGTCTGCTTTGCCTATGACGCCAGCCAGGCCACCTGCAGTCACGGCAGCTACACCTACAGCTATATGCCTTATAACAGCAGCTATCACAGCTATGTCCAGAGCTGCCGGCTGTGCGGGAAAACGGTCTCCTCCACCCTCCAGTCCCACCGCACCAGCTATACCTGCACCCCCAATAACGGCAGCACCCACAGCTATGCCTACGTCTGCACCCAGTGCGGAGACACCACTAGTTCCGGGACGGTGTCCCACAGCTGGTCTATCAGCTACAGTCCGTACAGCAGCACTCAGCACCGGATAAGCCAGACCTGTACCGGATGCAGCTATGGTTCATCCAGCTATGCCGCTCACACGGACAGCGATGGGGATGGCCGGTGCGACAGCTGCTCGTACAGCATGAGCGCCACCATCACCTGGGATTTAGGGGACGGGGAAACCCGAACCTCTCAGCAGAACTATGGAGAAAATCTGGTGCTGCCCACCCAGCCCCAGAGAGATGGGTACACCTTCCTGGGCTGGTTCACCGCACAGAACGGCGGTACCCAGGTGACCGGGGACACCGTTTATACTACAGGAAGTCCCACCACCTATTACGCCCGGTGGGAGCGGATTTCCGTATTCTCCGTGACCGTCCCTGCAACTCTGGTCCTGACCGTAGATGAGCGGGGCGAGGTGTATGCCGCCAGCAATGCGGAAATTGTAAACCGCTCCACGGCGGCAGTCCAGGTAACGGGCATCACCGTGTCCGCTGTCAACGGCTGGACACTGGTACCCTACGATACCGACATGGCGGAGGAAAAGGTGGACAGCCAACTCATCGGATTTTCCCTCAACGGGGTGAAGACAAGCCGGGCGGGCGGCAGCGAAACGCTGGCCCTGTCCGGAAACTGGACCGTCTCCCTGGGCGGCACCCTGCCCCTGTCCTACGATGCGGTGGTGTCCGCCCTGTCCCAGCCCGTGGACGAGCAGGTGGCGTCCATCGTGTTCGTCCTGGCGTGGGCATGACGGAGGCTGCGGCATGAACACACCGTCGAAAGAGTGGCTGGACTTCCTGCGAGAGCAGTATCCAAAAGGCAGCCGGATCAGGCTCACCGAAATGGGAACTGATCCACGCCCTATTCCCCCCGGCTCCACCGGTACCCTACAATTCATTGACGATGCCGGGCAATTTCATGTGGACTGGGACAACGGGCGGAGCCTGGCCTTGGCCATGGGGGCGGACCGGTTTCAGGTCCTGCCCCCGAAGCCCACCCTGCTGAAACTCTATATGCCTCTGACCGCCGACTTCTACCCCCGCAATGAGTGGGGAGGCATCTCCGAGGACGGGGAGCCGTGGGACGGCAGGACGCTCCTGGACTATGAGGACAGCATCCTTGCCGCTCTCGCTCTGGAAAAAATCCCGGAGGAGGCCGAGCGGGGGCTGATGCACTGGTACGGCCAGGAGGATACGCTCGACGCCAAGGTGCGCTCCGCCGTATTCACCACAGAGGCCCGGGACGGGCAGCTCTGGGGTGTGGCGGAGTGCCAGGTAGTGGGCGAGCTCACGCCCAAAGAGCTGGCTGATCTGAAAGAGTACCTCACTGGCCAGGCCTCGGACGGCTGGGGCGAGGGCTTTGAGCAGCATGAAATTGCGGTGGACGGGGGCGAGCTGTACGTCCACCTGTGGAACAGCGAGGACTGGAGCATCCGGACTGAACAGGAACAGTTCGGGCCCGAGCCGGAGCGGCCCAAGCCCAGGCAGCGGGGGGCCAAGAGGGACGGGCCGGCCCGCTGACAAGCATAAAAAGTGAAAAATAAAAAAGAGAAGGAGGGAAACGACCCAATGTTGAAAATTACAGTGATCGGCAACCTGACCAACGACGTGGAGCTCAGGCGCAGCGAGGGCACAGGCAAGCCCTACGCCATCCTGCGCCTGGCCTCGGACCGGAGATACCGGGACCGGGAGGGCAACAAGCTCACCGACTTCATTTCGGTGAAGGTCCGAGGTCCCCTGGCGGAGCGGTGCGCGGCCTACGCCTGGAAGGGGTGCAAGCTGGCCGCCGTGGGGGACTTTGAGACCATCCCCTTCCCGGAGGAGCCGGAGCGTCAGCCCGGCTTTCTGGTGAAGGGCACCGAGGTGGAGTTTTTGTCTCCCCGGCGTGCGGAGGAGGGGGCAGTCTCCCTGGCAAATGAGGAAGTCGCATGACCCAAGGCTCCGCCGGCCGTCCCAAAAGGAAGTGCCGCTCTACAGGGGCAGAACACAGTAGGAGGGAGATGAGATCACCTGATCCGCTACTACGACATGTTCGCCGGGATCGGCGGCTTCCGGGCCGGCCTGACCCGGGCCGGCGGTTTCCAGTGCGTCGGCCACTGCGAGATCGACAGGCATGCCGACGCCAGCTACCGTGCCATCCACGACGTCCGAGAGGAGGAGCGATATGACCCAGACGCCAGAACCATCGACCACAACGACCTGCCCAACTTCGACCTGCTATGCGGAGGATTCCCCTGCCTGCTCAGAACAGCCGCGAGAGCGATGGGGCATCGCATACGATCCCCCATCCGCTGGTCCCGGCTGTTCTTCGCTTCAAAATCGAACCCACTGCGTTGGGCTTCGATTTTGAGAGGGCCCCTGACGGGGCCCCGCAAAGCGGAAGCTTTGTGGGGAGAGGAGGAGCAAGGAAGTGAGCGCAGTTTTCGCCCCAGGGCGGAAACGGAGCGGAACGGACTTTGCGCCGACGAGCTTAACAGCAAACATTTTGGAGTCCCCCAATCCCGGAAGCGGGTGTTCCTTATCTGCTATCTTGACCCCCGATGCGCCGGAAAAATACTACCTGTCTTCGGAACAGGTGGAAAAGCTCTTATACAAGTCCTCGGCGGCCCCCAGGGGTCCCGGGTCTACCACCCGGAAGGGGTAGCCTGCACCCAGACCGCCGGGGCGGGAGGCACGGGCGGCAAGACGGGGCTGTACCTGCTGCCGCCGCAGGGGGCCTCCTTTGTGGACCTGTGCGTGGGGAAACCCCGGCGGACGGAGTTGGCCCGGTGCCTCACCGCCCGGTATGGGCAGACCACACTGTCCAACCACCGGGGCGAGCGGTCCGGGGTGCTGCTCATCCAGGAGGCAACCAAAAAAGGCTACAAGGAGGCCGGTCCAGGGGACACGGTGGATCTGGGCTATGTGGGCAGCGCCACCCGCGCCGGGCGGGTAGGGCAACAGATGGCCCACGACCCCGCCAGCGTCCAGGGCGTGGTGGAGCGGGGCGGGCGCATCCGCCGCCTGACGCCGAGGGAGTGCCTGAGATTGCAGGGGTTTGAAGACCGCCAGATCGACAGAATTTTAGCCATCACCTCAGACGCCCAAGCCTATAAGCAGGCTGGCAACAGCGTGACAGTGCCTGTGGTCGAGGCCATCGGCCGCCGCCTGCGGGCGGTGGATGCGGAACTGCGGGGTGACAAGGCCGCGTGATCGACATGAAGGACCAGTATTTCGGCGTGGAGGTGGAAATGACGGGCATCACCCGGGAGGCGGCTGCCCGGGCCCTGGCAGGCTACTTCGGGACTGTCCCCAGAAAGGGCAGGGACTACTACGGCAGCTGGTATGTCAAGGACACAGCCGGCAAAGAGTGGCGCTTCATGTATGACAGCAGCATCCGCACCGAGCGCAGGGCGGACGGCAGCCACCAGCATACTGCCGATGACCTCTACTCGGTGGAGATGGTGTCCCCCAAGCTGACCTACGGGGAACTGCCCAAGTTCCAGGAATGCGTCCGTCGGGTGCGGAAAGCCGGGGCGAAGGTCAACTCGTCCTGCGGGCTCCACGTCCACGTGGACGCGGCCAACCACAACCAGCAGAGCCTGAAGAACCTGCTGAGTATCATGTATTCCAAGGAGGATATCCTGTTCAAAGCATTACAGGTCAATCCGGACCGGGTGAGCCGGTACTGCCAGAAGGTGCGGGAGCCCATGCTGAAAGAGGCCCGGAAACTCTCCGCCGAGGAGACCCGGGACCTGACCCAGCTGGAGAGCATCTGGTATGAGGGCAGCCGGTATGAGAAAAGCAGCCATTACAACGACACCCGCTACTACGCCCTGAACCTGCACTCGGTGTTCTACCGGGGCACGGTGGAGTTCCGCTGCTTCAACTCCACCCTCCACGCCGGGCGGGCGGCGGCCTATGTCAACCTGTGCCTGGCCATGTCCGCCCAGGCCGTCAATCAGCGCAGCACGGTGATGCGCAAGACCCACAGCGACAACGAGCTGTTCACCTTCCGGGTGTGGCTGGTGCGCTTAGGGCTCAACGGCCCGGAGTTCAAGCACACCCGGGACCACCTGCTGGCCAACTTGGAGGGGGACCGGGCATGGCGCTATGACAAGGACTGCTATGAAGCAAACCAGAAGAAGAAACGACAACGGGAAATGGAGCGATGAGCCATGAAGATACAAATAGAGGAGACCATCTACGAGGGCACCGGGGCGGAGATTATGGACCAGCTGCGGGGCCGGATGCTGGACCCCGCGGACTGCCCGGACACGGACAGCTACATCGAGCTTTTGCGGGGCAACATCATCCGGGCCGCCGGACTGGACTTCCCCCTGCCCCAGGGGGACACGGAGGGCCGGGCCCGGGCCATCTTCGGCCAACTGGCCAGGGTGGGGGCGCTGGTGCTGCTGGAGGGGTGAGGATGGCGGGAAGGCTGTACTTTGCCTACGGCAGCAACCTCAACTTGGAGCAGATGGAGCGGCGCTGTCCGGCGGCAAAACCGATAGGCCCGGCGGTGCTCCACGGCTATGAGCTCCGGTTCCGGGGGAATTACGGCGGCAGCGGAGTGGCCACCATCGCCCCTAAGCAGGGCAGCCATGTGGCCGGGCTGCTATGGGAGCTCACGCCGGCATGTGAGCAGGCCCTGGACCGCTATGAGGGCTGCCCCCATCTGTATGAAAAGCAGACCGTAACGGCATGGGACAGGGGCAGCCAGCCCCGCACCGGGATGGCCTATGTGATGCGGGAACGGCTTCTGGAACCGGCGGCGCCGTCCGCTGCCTATTACAACAGCATCCTGGAAGGCTACCGGGAGAACGGCCTGCCGGTGGTCTGGCTGAGGCGGGCGTGGGAGCGGACGGTGCGGGAGGTCTACCAGCGGACGGAGCAGGTCAACAAACAGTGTACCAAGCCCGCCAAGACATCGAAACGGAGGAACGGCCATGCGCGGTGAAAGACTAACCGTCCTGGTGGTGGAGCCCAGGAAGAAACCCTATGCCCACCAGGTCCCGGCCCGGCTGGAGGCATACCAGGCCCTGGTGGGAGGGGACATCGAGGTGGTGTACCCCTTTGACGAGCCAGTGGCCCTGGTGTGCCACTCAGAGGGCAAGCTGCAGGGCCTGCCCGTGAACCGGGCCTTGACGGACCCACAGGGTATGCCCTATGACATCGTCTGCGGCACCTTCTTCCTGGCAGGAGTGGGGGAAGAAAATTTCACCTCCCTCACCGGGGAACAGCTCAAACGCTACCAGGAGAAATACAGCCGGGAGATGGTGTTTCCCATCCCGGACAGGCCCATCAAAGATAAGGCTAAGAGAAAGGAGCGACATCCACATGAACGATAGACGCATTCTCACCGCCGAGTCGGTGACAGAAGGACACCCGGACAAGGTGTGCGACGCCATCGCGGACGGGGTGTTGGACGCCTGCCTGGCGGAGGACCCCGGGGCCCGGGTGGCCTGCGAGGTACTGGCCACGGCGGGCAAGATCACCGTGGCCGGGGAGATCACCGCCAAAACAATGCCGGACATCTCCGCCATCGTTGCCCGGACGGTGCGAGAGATAGGATACCCCTCCAGCGATTATGAGATTGAAGTCATCACCCACGACCAGAGCCTGGACATCGCGGCGGCAGTGGGCGGCGGGCGGCAGACCGGGGCGGGGGACCAGGGAGTGGTGTACGGCTATGCCTGCCTGGAGACGGACGCGTTGCTGCCCCTGCCGGTGGTGCTGGCCCACCGCCTCACCCGTATGTTGGCCAACGCCCGAAGGCTTGGCACTATCCGGGGGCTGGGGCCGGACGGCAAGGCCCAGGTGTCGGTGGAGTACCTGTTCGGCCTGCCCAGCCGGATTGCCAGCGTGGTGGTGTCCTGCCAGCACGACGAGGACAAGGACCTGGAGGAACTGCGCCGGGAGGTGCTGGAGCGGGTCATCACCCCCGCCCTGGAGGAACTGCCCCCGGACCGGGAGACTGAGATCCTCATCAACCCCGGCGGACGGTTTGTTCTGGGGGGCTTTGAGGCGGACACGGGCCTCACCGGCCGTAAAGTTATGGCGGACACCTACGGCGGGCTGGTCCCCCACGGGGGCGGGGCCCTGTCCGGGAAGGACGGAAAAGGAGGACCCAACCGAAGCCCAGCGAAGCGGGTTCGGTTGGGAGAGGAGGCGCAAGGGAGCGAGCGCAGTTTTCGCCGCCAGGCGGAAACGGAGACAAGTGGACTTTGCGCCGACGAGGATCGGAGCGGAGCTTACATGGCCCGGTACATCGCCAAGAACCTGGTGGCGGCGGGGTCGGCGGAGAAATGCACCGTCTCCCTGGCCTACGCCATCGGGAGGGCTCAGCCGGTGGCGGTGGACGTGGACAGCCACGGCACGGGAGAGTACCCGGACGCGGTGCTGGAACAGGCGGTGCGGGGGGTGTTCGACCTGACCCCGGAGGGGATGATCCGCACCTTGGGACTGGACAAGCCCATCTTCGCCCGGTTCTGCAATTACGGCCACTTCACCCACCCGGACGCCCCCTGGGAGCAAACGGATAAGGCTCAGGCGCTGGCGGAGGCCTGCCGCTTCCGGGCCACGGGGGTGTCCAGCCGGTGAGCGCCGTTGCCCCTTGCTCCTTCGGCAAGGACAGCCTTGCCACGATTCTTCTGGCGATGGAGCATGGGGAACCACTGGACGAGGCGGTATACTGTGAGGTGATGTTCGACGAAGGCATCTCGGGAGAGGTCCCGGAGCACCGGGATTTCATCTACGAGAGAGCCATACCCGCTTTGGAGCGCATGGGGGTGAGGGTCCGGGTACTGCGCGCGGAGCAGACCTATGTGGGGCTGTTCACCGGGTGGATCACCCGGGGGCCCAAAAAGGGCCTGCTGCGCTCCTTCCCCATCGCCGGGCGGTGCGCCGTCCAGCGGGACTGCAAACTCAAGCCCATCCGGCAGTTCCAGAGGACGCTGCCCCCGGATACAGTCCAGTACATCGGCATCGCCAAGGATGAGACAACGCGGCTCCAGCGGCTGGGGAAGGGACAGCTCTCACTGCTGGGAAAATACAACTGCACAGAGCAGGAAGCGCGGCAACTGTGCCAGCGCTCGGGGCTGCTTTCCCCCGTTTACCAGTTCACGGACCGGGGCGGATGTTGGTTTTGTCCCAATGCCAAGAGAGCAGAACTGCGCCATCTCTATGACCATCACCCGGAGTTATGGGATCGGATGATGGCACTCCAGGCCATGCCCGGGAAGGTGTCTGAGAAGTTCAACCGGACTGAGCGGTTCTCCGATATCGACGAGCAGTTCCACGGGGAGGACATGCTGGCAGACGCCGCATGAGGCTGAACGGCCACGGCCGCAAAATGTTATCAGTTTGTCCACCTTTGGCAAAGGGTTTCCTGATATGTGTTGTGCCGAAGGAGGGATGCGCAATGAGAGATACCTTAGAGGACCTGTACTACGGCGACCTGCGGCCCAACGAGCGGCAGATTGCGCCGGACTCCCCGCTGAGCCGTGCCCTGGAGCGGGCGGCCCGATATGAGGAGAAGCTGACCACCCTGCTGGAAGGGGATACCCGAAAACTGTTTCTGAACTTCATCAACGCGAGAGATGAGGCCTGCGGCGCCATGGTTCTGGAGAACTTCATCCTGGGCTTCCGGCTGGGCATGCGCCTGGCCGTGGAGGGGCTGCTGGACAGCGGGGACGGCAACATGACAAGGATTCCAACAGAAGGAGATGACAGCACTGAACAAAAAATATGAGATTACCGAAATCGTCCATTCCCATTACCCCTGGCTGCATCGAATACGCGCCCTGCGGGACATCGGGCAGGAGGTCAGGGCGGGAGACCTGGGCGGCTTTGTGGAGCACGAGGGAAACCTGTCCGTCGAGCCGGGGGATGACGCCTGGCTTTTTGATGACGCCATCGCCTGCGGGGAGGGATATGTGGACCGGAACTCCATCCTGCGGGAGGAGGCCATTGTGTGCGGGCATGCCTATGCCTCTCACGGGACGGTGATGGGCGGCCACACCCGGGCGGAGGACGAGGCCTATCTGCGCGGGGCCGTCCTGACCGGCCACGTTAGGGCGTCCGGCTTTGCCATGATTCTATCTTCACAGGAGACGGGGAAGGCTCCCACCCTGTCCGGCCAGGCCGCCGTATACGGCCAGGTGTCCGGGGATGTGCGGCTGACGGGGACAGCCCTGGTGGCAAGCGGTGAGAAGCTGTGCAACGACACGAAGGATGCCCTGGTGCTTGACGGCCAAACCCGCTCGGTCTTCCGGGAGGCGGCCAGGGATGAGCTGTCGCCCCGGGGGAGCTTGCGGGAAACGATATCAAAAAAGAAGGAGAGGGATGCCCATGCGCGTTAGCTCCAAATGGGAAATCATCCAGGGCGACGCGCTGAAGGTGCTGGAGGGGTTCCCCTCCGGCACCTTTGACGCCGTCATCACCGACCCGCCCTACGCATCCGGCGGGCGCACCCAGGCGGAGAAGAACCGATCCACGGCAAAGAAATATTCCAGTATGGGAGAAAAGGCCCCGCCGCCCTTCGACGGGGACGCCAAGGACCAGCGGTCCTGGACCCGGTGGGCGGCGGAGTGGCTGTATGAGGCCCGGCGTGCCTGTAAGCCAGGCGCGCCGGTGTGCGTGTTCATCGACTGGCGGCAGCTGCCGGCGGCCACCGACGCCCTGCAGTGGGCGGGGTGGATCTGGCGGGGCACCGCCGTGTGGGACAAGGGGAACAGCCGGCCCCAGAAGGGGCGGTTCCGTCAGCAGGCGGAGTTCGTCGTTTGGGCGAGCAACGGCAAGCTGCCGATTGACCGTCCTGTACCGGTATTGCCGGGCGTATTCCGGGCAGCAAATGTGCAGGGCGTGCAGCGCATCCATCAGACGCAGAAGCCAGAGGAAATCATGCGGCAGATATGCAAAATCTGTCTGCCGGGCGGACGAATCCTCGACCCATTTGCGGGAAGCGGTTCGACGCTGGCGGCGGCGGAGCTGGAAGGGTACGATTCGGTCGGCGTGGAGCTGTCCGAAGAAATTGCAAAGAGCGCGGCGCAGCGGTTGTCTGTGCCGCTCAAGAAAGTAGGGGATTAGAATATGAAAGAGAAGCTGAAAATGTTGGTCGTGATGATGGTACTTCTGGCGCTGGTCTTTGCGTTGCCGGTGCTGGCGGAAGGGCAGGACGGACAGGAAGCCGTACTGCTGGACCTGACGAAGCTCGCGCAGGCGGTCATCAGCCTTGCGGCGGGCATTGTGTCGCTGTATCTGGTGCCGTGGCTGCGCAGTAAGCTGACGAACGAGCAGCTTTCCAAGGCAAAGAGCTGGGTACAGATTGCCGTTTTTGCGGCTGAGAAGCTCTACGGCGCAGGCAATGGCGACCAGAAGCTGGTCTATGCTGAGGAGATTCTCCGCAAGCACGGAATCAGGCTCGACACGGCGACGCTTAAAGCGATGATTGACGCACAGATCAAAGAGATGGAGAACATGGAACCGTTCTACCTCGCCGATGCAAAGGTGGAGATGATCGACGATCCGAAGCTGGAAACGGCGTGAAAAGCGTATAAATGAGAAAGCCGCTCGTTGCATAAAACGGGCGGCTTTTTGCATATTCAGAGGATTTTGAAGCGTGACACAAAACGCGCGCGGCGTGACAAGGAG
>ERZ827492.1363-NODE-1363-length-19869-cov-28.880388_pt1 | contig 19869 bp, 19 predicted proteins | sample MGYA00519704_ERZ827492 | MGnify/ENA primary metagenome ERZ827492 (study PRJEB31778, sample SAMEA3449325) | human gut metagenome | biome: human gut; feature: human-associated habitat; material: faeces | place: United Kingdom | collected 2010/2012 ...
GCTGGTTAAGATTAAGTACCCGCTCAATCATCCGCCGTTCCTGCGGATTAAAGATCTGCTGGTTACCATGATCCAGCAGCATGGACGCGGTTTCGGCGTCCAGTTCCGCATCTTCTTTTTGCCCGCTAAGCAAGCGCATGACCGCTTCGGTAGTCCGCTGGCGCAGCGTCTGGTTAGCGGAAAGAAAACGTCTCCGGTTAAAGATAGCCAACTGATTGAGCACCTCGATCATCACCGAGAAACCAATGGCAGCGTACAGATAGCCTTTCGGAATGACGAAGCCGAAACCTTCCGCCACCAGGCTAAAGCCAATCATCAACAGGAAGCTTAAGCAGAGAATAACGATCGTCGGATGACTGTTAACGAACTGGGTTAACGGCTTGCTGGCCATCAACATCAGGCTGATAGCGATAACCACGGCGGCCATCATGACCAGTAAATGGTCGACCATCCCAATGGCGGTAACCACCGAGTCGAGTGAGAAGATGGCGTCCAGTACCACAATTTGTGTCACCACCCCCCAGAACTTCGCACCTTTGCGTTGTGTGGGGTTATTGCTGTCTTTCCCTTCCAGCCGTTCGTTCAACTCCATCGTGGCTTTGAACAACAGGAAGAAACCACCAAACAGCATGATTAAGTCGCGGGCGCTAAAGGTAAACGAGCGGAAGCTGAACAGCGGTTGAGTCAGAGTGACCAGCCAGGAGATAGAGGTCAGCAGCAGGAGACGCATCACCATCGCCAGCATCAGGCCAGTGATCCGCGCGCGGTCGCGATGGGCGGGAGGGAGCTTCTCGGCGAGGATAGCGATAAAGACCAGGTTATCGATACCCAACACCAGTTCGATAACCACCAGCGTGACGAGACCTGCCCAGATTGACGGATCGGCAATCCATTCCATATGTATTAAAACCTGTACGACTGCGGTATGTGTTACCACGATCATGGATAAGATGAGTCTAAAATGCAATAACGACGCGGATATCGCCCTGCCGTGGATGGATATATTTCCAGCGGATTAAGCGAACCGATAAGAATTTTGTTCCGGAAAAGAACAGTGAAAAAATAACACCATGGCGGCGACCATGGAATAAGCTTGCTGATATCAGAACTTTTTCCGCTGCGTTTCAGCGAAGGCGGCAAAAGGGCTTCCTCCCGCGGTTCGTCACGGCGAGCGCGGATGCGCAGAGCAGAAACGAAGCGCGAAGCCCGCTCACAAAACCGGCATAATTCATATTATGAAGTGAGTGCAGAATAGGGCGGATCGCAGTTCACCGCCGCGGATTCAGGCTAATATGTCGTCATATCCGGTTGTTTATGCTGAAATATATTGCCTGGCGAAATTTATTATCTCTATCTATTCTTTCCGGGCATACGCGCGGCGCGGCGGGTCCGGCGGCCAACAGACCCCGATAGACGGGCCTCTCAGCCACATCGCGCGGCGCAAAGGAACGAGCCGCTGAATAACCTGAACGAGAATAAGATTATTCTCACTTCTAACTGTTGGTAAAAGGGAGTTGTGTGTATTCTTTTACGTGACAGTGAATTTAAGAATTTGGCGGGCAGATGCCCGGGCAGTATCCGTGTATTATCAGTTTCAATGGATTTGTGACATGTACAATTTTGCAAAACCGCGTGTTTTGCAACCAAACAGGTGAAGATGAATATGGCGAATTTGAAAGCGGTTATTCCGGTCGCAGGACTAGGCATGCATATGCTGCCGGCCACAAAGGCAATTCCAAAGGAGATGCTGCCGATCGTTGATAAGCCAATGATTCAGTACATCGTTGACGAAATCGTCGCCGCCGGGATCAAAGAGATTGTTCTGGTGACGCACTCCTCGAAGAACGCGGTGGAAAACCACTTCGACACCTCCTACGAGCTGGAAGCCCTGCTGGAACAGCGCGTGAAGCGCCAGCTGCTGGCGGAAGTGCAGGCCATTTGCCCGCCGGGCGTGACCATCATGAACGTGCGTCAGGCGCAGCCGCTGGGCCTGGGCCACTCCATCCTCTGCGCCCGCCCGGTAGTCGGCGACAACCCGTTTGTGGTGGTCCTGCCGGATATCATCCTTGACGGCGGCACCGCTGACCCGCTGCGCTATAACCTCGCCGCTATGATCGCCCGCTTTAACGAGACCGGCCGCAGCCAGGTGCTGGCGAAACGCATGCCGGGCGATCTCTCCGAATACTCCGCCATCCAGACCAAAAAGCCAATGGTGGCTGAAGGCCAGGTGGCGCGTATCGTTGAGTTTATTGAAAAACCGGACGAACCGCAGACCCTTGACTCCGACCTGATGGCGGTGGGGCGCTACGTGCTGTCGGCGGATATCTGGGCCGAACTGGAGCGTACCGAGCCGGGCGCATGGGGCCGTATCCAGCTGACCGACGCCATTGCCGAACTGGCGAAGAAGCAGTCCGTCGATGCGATGCTGATGACCGGCGAAAGCTACGACTGCGGGAAGAAAATGGGCTACATGCAGGCCTTCGTCACCTACGGGATGCGTAACCTGAAAGAAGGCGCCAAATTCCGCGAAAGCATTAAAAAACTGCTGGCCTGAGCGCCAGCCTGAAACCGAGCGGCAAGGCTGAAGCATTCGTCCTGCCGCTCAAAACGTTATGCAGAAATTATTCATAACGCGAATGTTATAACGATTGTAAAGAAACGTATGGCTTCGGAGACTTCTGGTAGTTTGTCTCTGGCCTCTGTGGTGCAATGGTCGGAGTAGCGGCAATAATGCTTTATGAATAGTCACTTAGTGCGACAATTCCTAAAGCGAAGGGAAAGCGGTCAACGACAGCCAAAAATAAAACTTGACTGCGATCATGTTTCCGCTTTAAACATCTCACTTGCATGCATAAAAATGTGAAATGAATTGGCATGCGAGCTGGTACAGACATTACGGATAATCCCTGAGCACGGCAGTGGACATCATCGAAGGATCACAGGTATATGAACTGGCAACTCATCTCATTTTTTGGCGATAGCACCGTTTTGCTGCCCAGCGCAGCGGCGCTGTTTATTGTCCTGATGCTGCGTAAAACGTCGCGGTTGCTGGCGTGGCAGTGGAGTTTGCTGTTCGGCATCACCGGCGCTATCGTCTGCGCCTCCAAACTGGCCTTTATGGGCTGGGGTCTGGGTATTCGCGAGCTGGATTACACCGGCTTCAGCGGCCACTCCGCGCTCTCCGCGGCCTTCTGGCCTGTCTTCCTGTGGCTGCTCAGCGCCCGTTTCTCCGCCGGTCTGCGTAAAGCGGCCGTTATTACCGGCTATGTTCTGGCCGCCGTGGTGGGCTATTCGCGGCTGGTCATCCATGCGCATTCCGTTTCGGAAGTGATTGCCGGCCTGCTGCTGGGCGCTGCTGGCAGCGCTTTGTTCCTGGTGTTGCAAAAACGCACTTCTGACTGCGATTATAAGACAGTACCCTGGGGTGGAATTGCATGCCTGGTAATGATCCCACTGATACTGTTGCATAGCGGCAGTAAAGCGCCGACACAGACCCTGCTTGGGCAAATCGCCACCGCAATTGGGCCGCTGGATAAACCTTTTACCAGAGAGGACCTGCACAAGCAGGCCTGGTAATCGCCATTTGTTTTACAGGGGAAATTAAGTTTTCGCCGGTTAATTAGACAAATAAGAAAATAATCTACTATATACCCGGTAATTGATAATTCATATTTATGAAATAATGGGTGGTGGCTCCAACTTACTGATAGTGTTTGATGTTCAGATAATGCCCGATGACCTTTTCATGCAGTTCCACCGATTTTGAGAACGACAGTGACTTCCGTCCCAGCCTTGCCAGATGTTGTCTCAGATTCAGATTATGTCGCTCAATGCGCTGAGTGTAACGCTTGCTGATAACGTGCAGCTTTCCCTTCAGGCGTGATTCATACAGCGGCCAGCCATCCGTCATCCATACCACGACCTCAAAGGCCGACAGCAGGCTCAGAAGACGCTCCAGTGTGGCCAGAGTGCGTTCACCGAAGACGTGCGCCACAACCGTCCTTCGTATCCTGTCATACGCGTAAAACAGCCAGCGCTGACGTGATTTAGCACCGACGTAGCCCCACTGTTCGTCCATTTCAGCGCAGACAATCACATCACTGCCCGGTTGTATGCGCGAGGTTACCGACTGCGGCCTGAGTTTTTTAAGTGACGTAAAATCGTGTTGAGGCCAACGCCCATAATGCGGGCAGTTGCCCGGCATCCAACGCCATTCATGGCCATATCAATGATTTTCTGGTGCGTACCGGGCTGAGAGGCGGTGTAAGTGAACTATAGTTGCCATGTTTTACGGCAATGAGAGCAGAGATAGCGCTGATGTCCGGCAGTGCTTTTGCCGTTACGCACCACGCCTTCAGTAGCTGAACAGGAAGGACTGCTGATGGAAATGGAAGCCACTGGAGCACCTCAAAAAAACCATCATACACTAAATCAGTAAGTTGGGAGCACCGATATTCGGTAACAACACTCCCAATTGTAACCGAAATTATGTAAACTTAGCGCCGCCAAAAATAATGACCTGACCAATTATTCATCCACAGGTCGATAAAAATTAAGTCGTTCAGGTAGTCAGTGCGTTGGTAGCTGTTAAGCCAGGGGCGGTAGCTTCGCTGAAGCCGCTTGCTGCTGCACAGAGGTTCTCTTCAACGGCTGTAAATATCGACCCGGTCAGGATGATCATCATTAATAGATATCTATCAATTTTCTACGGATATCCTCAGAAGCTGGCCATGAGCGGCTGCTGATATCGCCTGGACATTAACTTTCCTGTCTCATCGATAGCCTGTAGGGTAAAACTCGCCTACATTGTGAGCTGAGTGGATGTTATAAGGCTAACAAGCAGCTTAGGGTAAATGTACTTGCCTCGCCGGTGTTGCACAGCGAAGTCAGCTGGTGCCGCGAGCGCTTTCTATCTTGGTATTCCCCTCATTCTCATTGAGATACGACAGCGGGGCTGAAAATGGATCTTGTACAATGATAAAAATTGCGCGCATTGCCGTGACGTTGGGGTTGTTTTCCTCCCTGGGAGCCCAGGCTTACGCGGCCGGGTTAGTGGTAAATGACAACGACTTGCGTAACGACCTGGCCTGGCTTTCCGATCGCGGGGTCATCCATCTGAGCCTGTCGACGTGGCCGCTGAGCCAGGAAGAGATCGCCCGGGCGCTGAAAAAGGCCAAACCTTCCTATTCTTCTGAGCAAGTGGTGCTGGCGCGTATTAACCAGCGACTGTCTGCCTTAAAAGCGGATTTCCGGGTCACCGGCTACACTTCAACCGATCAGCCAGGCACTCCGCAGGGGTTTGGTCAGACGCAGCCGGCGGATAATTCGTTAGGCCTGGCGTTCAACAATAGCGGCGAGTGGTGGGATGTTCACCTGCAGGGCAACGTTGAAGGGGGAGAGCGGATCAGCAACGGATCGCGCTTCAACGCTAACGGCGCCTACGGCGCGGTGAAGTTCTGGAACCAGTGGCTCTCTTTTGGTCAGGTTCCGCAGTGGTGGGGACCTGGCTATGAAGGTAGCCTGATCCGCGGGGATGCGATGCGGCCGATGACCGGTTTCCTGATGCAGCGAGCCGAGCAGGCGGCGCCGGAAACCTGGTGGTTACGCTGGGTGGGGCCATGGCAGTACCAGATATCCGCCAGCCAGATGAATCAATATAACGCGGTACCCCATGCCAAAATTATCGGCGGTCGTTTCACTTTCTCACCTATCCAGTCACTGGAATTAGGTGCGTCGCGTATTATGCAGTGGGGTGGAAAAGGGCGGCCTGAATCACTCAGTAACTTCTGGGATGGTTTAACAGGCAAGGATAATACCGCCGCAAACGATCCCAATGAACCAGGGAATCAATTGGCCGGTTTTGACTTTAAGTTCAAATTGGAGCCGACCCTGGGCTGGCCGGTGAGCTTCTACGGGCAGATGATCGGCGAAGATGAGTCTGGTTTCCTGCCTTCAGCAAATATGTTCCTCGGCGGGATTGAAGGGCACCACGGCTGGGGTAAGGATGCGGTTAACTGGTACCTGGAAGCGCATGATACTCGTACCAATATGAGCCGGACCAATTACAGTTATACGCATCATATCTATAAGGATGGCTACTATCAGCAGGGTTATCCTCTGGGTGACGCAATGGGCGGGGATGGTCAACTCGTTGCCGGTAAGGTTGAGCTTATTACGGAGGATAACCAGCGCTGGAGTACACGCTTAGTATACGCGAAGGTCAACCCGGAGAATCAGTCGATCAACAAAGCATTCCCTCATGCGGATACTCTTAAAGGTATACAGCTTGGCTGGAGCGGGGATGTTTATCAGTCGGTTCGTTTGAATACTTCACTGTGGTACACCAACGCTAATAACAGCGACAGCGACGACGTTGGGGCCAGCGCAGGGATTGAAATACCGTTTAGTTTATAAGGCTGAATGCTGAAAATAGGGGAGAGAGGGTGTTAGCGCTGCAGGAGGCAGTCAGCTTTATCTCTCCACAAGCCGGCAGGGAAGCAACGGCAATGACAGCTGCTCAGGAATTGGCAAATTTTGATTTACTGATGATGTGACATTATGAAGAAAAAACTTGTTAGATTTTCGGCATTAGCGTTGGCGGTTGGGTTTTTATCGGGTTGTACAATCATCCCTGGTCAGGGATTGAACACTCTGCGTAAGAACGTGGTTGAGCTTCCGGATAGCGACTACGATCTGGATAAATTGGTTAATGTTTACCCTATGACTCCAGGGCTTATCGATCAGCTTCGTCCAGAAACCGTTCTTGCTCGTCCCAACCCACAACTAGATAATTTATTGCGCAGTTACGAATATCGCATTGGTGTGGGCGATGTATTGATGGTTACTGTTTGGGATCACCCGGAGCTGACAACACCTGCAGGGCAGTACCGTAGCGCCAGTGACACCGGTAACTGGGTGAACTCAGATGGCACCATTTTCTATCCTTATATTGGTAAGGTGCAGGTAGCAGGCAAAACGCTTAGTCAGGTACGCCAGGATATAACCAGCCGTTTGACAACATACATCGAAAGTCCACAGGTTGACGTGAGTATTGCTGCATTCCGCTCGCAAAAAGCCTATGTGACCGGGGAAGTTGTTAAATCAGGACAACAACCGATTACGAATATTCCATTGACTGTAATGGATGCAATCAATGCTGCAGGTGGCTTATCAGAAGACGCTGACTGGCGTAATGTGGTGCTGACGCATAATGGTAAGGATACCAAAATCTCGCTATATGCCCTTATGCAGAAAGGAGATTTGACAGAAAACCGCTTGCTTTATCCAGGAGATATTCTTTTTGTACCTCGTAATGACGATCTTAAAGTATTCGTGATGGGAGAGGTTGGTAAACAAAGCACAATGAAAATGGATCGCAGTGGCATGACGCTGGCAGAAGCTTTAGGTAATGCTGAAGGCATGTCTCAAGCTTTCAGCGATGCTACAGGTGTTTTTGTGATTCGCCAATTGAAAGGCGACAAGCAAGGAAAAATAGCAAATATTTATCAACTGAATGCTCAGGATGCTTCAGCAATGGTACTTGGTACCGAATTTCAGCTACAACCGTATGATATTGTATATGTAACTACCGCGCCGCTTGTTCGCTGGAATCGTGTAATTTCTCAGTTAGTACCAACGATAACTGGTGTGCATGATATGACCGAAAGCGTTAAATTTGTCAAGGATATGCAGTAATGTTTAATTCTATTCTTGTCGTTTGTACGGGGAACATATGCCGTTCTCCATTAGCTGAACGTATTCTCCGTAAATATTTACCGGGCAAAAAGATTGATTCCGCAGGAACTAATGCACTGGTTGGTCATTCTGCGGATTCAAGTGCAGAACATATTGCTCAACTCAATCATTTGTCTTTAGAAGGGCATAAAGGGCAACAATTTACCTCTTCACTAGGAAGACAATATGATTTGATACTTGTTATGGAGCGTAATCATATTGAGCATATTAGCCAACTAGCACCGGAAGTTCGTGGTAAAATAATGTTGTTTGGCCACTGGTTAGGGGAGAAAGAAATACCTGACCCTTATAAAAAAAGCGAAGAGGCTTTCGTTTCAGTATTTAATATCATCCAACAGTCAGCAGAAGGTTGGGTAAGTAAATTATCCATCTAGCCATCAGGAATTAGGGCATGTCTTTAGAAAAGAATAAGCAAGATGTAAAAGATAATGAAGAGATTGATTTGGGAAGGTTAATTGGAGAAATAATTGATCACAGAAAAATAATTATCTCGATTACAGCTCTTTTTACTTTAATTGGTATTGTCTATGCTCTCTTTTCGACACCGATATATCAGGCTAATGCGCTGATTCAAGTTGAGCAGAAACAAGCTAATGCAATTTTAAGTAATTTGAGTCAAATGCTCCCTGATAGCCAGCCTCAGTCTGCAACTGAAATAGCTTTACTTCAGTCAAGGATGATTCTTGGCAAGACTGTTGATGATTTAAATCTGCAGGCAAATGCAAAAGAAAAATTCTTTCCAGTATTAGGGCGTGGATGGGCAAGGTTAACTAATAAAAATAATAATACTCTTAAAATCTCAAGGCTCTATATATCAGGGGCAACAGATGAGGACGATGCTGAAGTAAATCTCAGAGTTATTAGTAATAACTCATTTGTTGTAAGTGGTGATGATTTTGAAGTGAAAGGTGAGGTGGGCAAGCTTTTAGACACAAAAGACCTATCTTTGAAAATCGATAGTATAAATGCTCCTGAAGGTACTGAATTCATACTTACGTATGCTACACGATTAAAAGTAATAACTGATTTACAAAAAGTATTTAGTGTATCTGATCAGGGAAAAGATACAGGTATATTAACTTTGTCATTGCTTGGGAGTAACCCAGAGTTAATAAAGGAAATAATTAATAGTATTAGTAAGAATTACTTGGACCAAAACATTTCTAGGCAGGCAGCTCAAGACGCAAAAAGCCTAGAGTTCTTAGATGCGGAATTACCTAAAGTTCGAAGTGAACTTGATATTGCAGAAGATAAGTTAAATGCATACAGAAAAAAAAGTGATTCTGTGGATTTGTCTCTTGAGGCTAAGTCCGTACTAGACCAGATCGTAAATGTGGATAATCAACTTAACGAGTTAACATTTAGAGAATCCGAAATTTCTCAGTTGTATACTAAAGAGCATCCTACCTATAAGGCTCTTTTAGAGAAAAGAAAAACTTTACAAGATGAACGGAGTAAGTTAAATAAAAGAGTTTCAGCAATGCCAGAGACTCAGCAAGAGGTATTACGTCTTAGCCGAGATGTTGAGTCTGGTAGAGCAGTTTATATGCAACTGTTAAATAGACAACAAGAGCTCAATATTTCAAAATCAAGTGCTATTGGGAATGTACGGATTATTGATGATGCAATAACTGAACCTCAGCCAGTAAAACCTAATAAGATTTTAGTGTCAATTTTAAGTTTTATTCTGGGAATAATATTATCTATTGGATATGTGCTTCTGAAAACTTTCCTTAGAAGAGGTATTGAATCACCAGAGCAGTTAGAAGAAATAGGCATAAACGTATATGCAAGTGTACCTTTATCTGAAACGTTTTCGAAAAATGTGACGAAAAATATTGGCTGGAAAAAAACAAAAAATGTTGAAAATTACGGTTTCCTTGCGGTAGAGAATCCAGCTGATTTAGCTATTGAAGCGATAAGGGGATTGAGAACAAGTTTACATTTCGCGATGATGGAGGCTCGCAATAATGTATTGATGATTTCTGGGGCCAGTCCCAATTCAGGGAAATCGTTTATAAGTTCAAACTTGGCTGCGGTTATATCTCAAAGTGGAAAAAAAGTGCTTCTAATTGATACTGACCTACGAAAAGGATATCTGCACAGGGTATTTAACGTTAATAATACTGCAGGTCTATCTGATTACTTATCAGGTAAGCTGGATGTTAAAAATATTATTTTGAAATCAAAAGTCATAGATTTTGATTTCATTTCTAGAGGTACAACCCCTCCCAATCCTGCAGAGCTATTAATGCATCAACGTTTTCAAGATTTGGTATCATGGGCAAATGAAAACTATGATATTGTGATCTTAGATACACCTCCCATTTTAGCTGTTACAGATGCAGCAATAATAGGTAATTATGCAGGAACCACACTAGTAGTTGCAAGATTTGAATTAAATACTGCTAAAGAGATTGCTGTCAGCATTAAGCGGTTTGAACAAAGTGGTGTTCATGTTAAAGGCTGTATTTTGAATGGTATGGTAAAGAAAACTAGCAGTTATTATGGCTATGGATATAGTCATTATGGTTACTCTTATACTGACAAGGACGGTAAATAAAAAAAGCTGCCTATGTTCAAGTAGGTAGCAGCAACTTTTATTTGCCAAGTTAACTTTTTTATATTAGGCATGCTAGAATAAATAGGGTGAGTATATATGGTGCCTCTAACTAGAAACTTAATTGTCAGCGCTTCTTTAATATTGTCGGATTTAATTGGTTTTGTTATTCCATTATATGTTTCGATTTTTTTTATTTTCCCATTGGGTGGAGATACATTAAATACAGGTGGCCAGTTATTATTAGCCGAGTGGGGTGGGGTACATTGTTTGTTGGCTTTTTTGTGCGTTTGTTGGTTTTCAATGCGTCTTAGACATTATTTTTATAGGAAAACTTTTTGGTTCGAATTGAAAGAAATACTTAGGACCTTAACTATTTTTGCTGTGATTGAAATGGCTATATGTGCATTTGCTTCTTGGTCGGTACCTATTTATATCTGGATGGTGACATGGAGTCTTATAATAATCATTGTACCATTGGCGAGAATGTTAACAAAATGGGTGTTAAACAAAGCTGGATACTGGAAGCGTGATACATGGATAATTGGAAGTGGAGATAACGCTTACGAAGCCTATAAAGCAATAAGTGGTGAAATTAACCTTGGGTTAGAGGTTGTTGGGTTTATTGAGGGGGATGGTGGTACTCGAGCTGGTGAAACAATAGATAATATACCGGTCATTTCTAACGACTTTGGGTGGTTGATTACAAAAGATACTAAAACACAATTTATTTTAGCGCTAGAATCTCACCAGAGTGATATGAGAAATGCATGGTTAAGGCATTTAATGATAAAAGGATATCGTTTTGTTTCAGTTATCCCGACTTTGCGAGGTATGCCACTTGATAGTACGGATATGTCGTTTATTTTTAGTCATGAAGTAATGATTTTTCGTGTTCAACATAATTTGGCAAAAGCTTCATCAAGAATATTAAAACGAATTTTTGATTTGGTAGGATCAATTGCAATAATTATAACCATATCACCTCTATTGCTTTATATTTACAATAAAGTGAAAAAAGATGGTGGGCCAGCTATATATAGTCATGAACGAATTGGTAAAGGAGGTAAAATCTTTAAATGCTTAAAATTCAGGTCCATGGTAACGAATTCTAAAGAGGTATTAGAAGATTTACTTAGCAAAGATATACAAGCCAAGCAAGAATGGGAAGCTACGTTTAAATTAAAAAATGATCCACGCATAACTAAAATAGGCCATTTTTTAAGGCGGACAAGTTTGGATGAATTGCCGCAATTGTTTAATGTCTTAAAGGGAGAAATGAGTTTAGTTGGGCCAAGACCAATAATTACTGCTGAGCTCGAAAAATACAACGATGAAGTTGCGTATTATCTTCTCAGTAAACCGGGAATGACAGGGTTATGGCAAGTAAGTGGTCGTAGTGATGTTGATTACGAAACCCGAGTATATCTTGATACTTGGTATGTCAAAAATTGGTCTATGTGGAATGATATTGCCATTCTGTTTAAAACTATTGGTGTTGTCTTAAAAAAAGATGGCGCGTATTAAATAAATTTCATATGCGGTTGAATTTATGAAGTATTTTATTGCTATACCCACTTATAATGGCGGAGATATTTGGAAGTTAACAGCGGCGAATATAAGGAAATATTCGCCACCTGATGTATGTGTAAAAATTGTCGACTCTGGAAGTAAGGATAATACTATTGATATAGCTAAGGAAATGGGGTTTGAATTTTCAATCATATCCAGTAATGAGTTTAATCATGGCGGTACAAGAAATTTATTAGCTGCCGATAATCGTTTAGATTATGATGTGGTTATATTTATGACGCAAGATGCTATTCCCGAACCCAATTTCATACAAGGTATTATAAGTGTGTTTGACGACCCTGCTGTTGCTTGTGCCTACGGTCGTCAAATTCCTCATGATGATGCTAATCCAATTGCAAGTCATGCGCGGAATTTTAATTATACAATGACTTCATATACTAGTGATATAAAATCTATACATAGTATGGGGCTGAAAGCGGCATTTATGTCTAACTCATTTTCAGCATACAGAATTTCATCATTCAAAAAATTGGGTGGTTTTCCATCAAATACAATATTATGCGAAGATATGCATTTTGCTGCAAGAGCCCTCTTATCTGGTTATAAAGTTGCCTATGTTTCTAATTCAATAGTTAAGCACTCTCATAATTATTCTCCATTCGAGGAATTTAAACGTTATTTTGATATTGGTGTATTTCATAAGAATGAGCCATGGATTAGAGAAAAAATTGGCAGTGCTGGAGGTGAAGGGAAAAGATTTATTATATCTGAAATGAAATTTCTATTAACGAAATCACCAAAATGGTTTTTTTTATCAATCATTAACAATTTGATGAAGATTGCAGGCTATAAATTAGGACAAAAATATGATTATTTACCATTACCCGTCATAAAAAGAATTTCAATGCATAAACGGTATTGGAACGACAAGTCTAAATGATTTAGAGATGGGTTATGTTTCTAGGAGTTGTTAATTAGTATGATAGCTTATCTAAAATTTCACAATTGAAATAGCATGTTTTATTTCAGTTGTCATAGTAAGTCTGGAATATTATATGTATATATTATCCTTGCCATTGTTGTTAATAGTAATTGCGTTTTTATCAGGAAGATATAAATCTCCTATATATATCTATTATATTTTTTTGTCTTTTTATCCAGTTGTTGTATATTTGTACCAAGTATTGGTACCTATATCATTTTTACCAGATGTGATTCCTTCTTTTGGTCAAGAAATTTATCATGATTTCTATCAACTCGCATTTTTCTCAATTTTATTCATGGCTATAACGGACTTATTCTTAACAAGAATAACAGGGATAAATCGTCGTAAGTATACATCTCCTGATGTAACTAAAGCTTATTGTCAAATAATGAAGGTGATGAATTTAATTTTAATTGTATCATTATTTGTATTTGTTTTTATAAATAAGGGATTATTCATTGATAGTTATGTGTATCAATCTCTCAGAGTTGCTGACTTTTCGGATAAAATTTCCGGGGTCATTGGGTTATATAATATAATCGAGCTTTTTTATATTTTATCTCTATTTTTCTTGATGATAATAAATAAGCATCGAAAGTTCGTGATCTTTTCTTTTCTTTGTTTTTTAGTGTTAAAAATGTTAATCGGTAGTCGTTTAATGCTAGTACCTCCATTGCTTTTGTATCTATGGATAATGATAAATGACTCGGAATCGAGAAGAACGATACCGTTCAGGAAAATCCTAGTTTATTTATGTTTGATTTTAGTTTTGTTCGTTGCTGCCAACTATTTTAGATCCTTGAAAGGGGATTCTCTAGGATTTATAGGTGCAATAGAGCAATTCACATACGAATTCCTTTTTGCAACTATTTCTAGCTTATATTCAATCAATTATGTGAATATACATAACTCACCTGATACAGTTGGGATGCTCTTTGATAGTATAAAAGGCGTTATACCTTCTTTTTTATATGGCGGTTCGGAAATTAAAAAGTCAATGATGACATATGAGATGTGGAAGTCCTCAATCGGTGGTTATAGGTCTATAAGTCCTGTTGGTGGTTACTATATTGTAGGGCAAGTTTATCTGTGGCTTAAGAGTTTCTTAATGGTATACATCTTTTTTATATTACATGCGATCTTGCTGCATTTTTCTGAGTTGTATTTAAAGGTTAAAAAGAACTTTTTAGGTAAAATGATTTTTTCTCAAATGGTGTTTTTTGGAATGATATATGGTGTTAGAACAGAAATATGGATTTTCCAAAAAATATATTTACAACAATTTCTTATTACAACAGTTATATTCATGAGTGTTGTATACCTAATTAAACAATTACTGACAAAAAAATGAAACGTTTTTTTTTATTAATCGTCCGATTTTTTTACTCTTCAATTAGCTTAATATTCACATTACTTACAGCAAAATTACTGACTCGAGATGATTACAAGCAGAGTGTCGAGCTCATTGTAGCTCTTTCAATTATGGCTCCTATAGTCTCATTTGGAATAGGGCCTTTGATTGTAAGAAAGGGAAAAAGTTCTACTCAAATCGTATATAGACGAGCTTTAAACGGATGGTGTCTTGGGGTATTGCTTTCGTTAATTCTAGGACTTATATCGTATTGGTTATACCCTGATATATACATATATATATTTATGCTTTTGGTTCTTAATAATACATCATTTATTATTTCTGAATGTTATCGTAGTCAAAATGATTTTTTTCGGGCATTACTATTTTCCAATGGTTCCCCATCTTCTGGAGTAATTAGTTTAGGTATCATAAGTAATTTTTTATTTCTAGTGTTGGGTGCAATCTTTTTTGTATTGAAAATTAAGATTACTTTTAGTTTTTTAGTATGGGGAACTATTTGCTCAATACTTATCACTGTTTTATATGATTTCTATAAACATTTAATTCGTTTTCGAGTTCGCATTACGAAAAAATGGTTATACATTTACTCAAAAAGTGCTTTTAATATTTCATTGATCTATTTTTTGTTTTCCTTTATATCAAACTCAGATTTATTAATAATTTCGAATCTTGCAGTTCAAAACATTATTTATGATTATTCGTTGGCTTTTAAGTTATCAGCATCATGTCTTATAATTCATACTTTTTTTGCGTCAATGTCACAAGTTGAATTTGTAAAAAATAACTTTTTAATCAATTCAGCAATAAAAAAAATGTATTTTACAAGCATTAGTGTGTCTTTATTCTCAATAATAACGTTAAATATCGTTGGTGTGTATATGCTCCGTTTTTTGGGGGTCGAACCACATAATGAACATGTATTTAGGTTGGTTATGCTGATTAAATCATTAGGCGCTATATTTTATATAACGCTTGGGTTTAATGCTTCATTTTTGCTAATAACTAATAGATTTAAAAATATCATAATTTCATGCCTTGTTTTTGTGATTTTATTCATATCTGTAGCGTTTTTATCTTATATATGCGGTGTTGAAGCATGGCATTCAGTTTTATACTCTTGGTTGATGTCATATTTAGTATATTCACTATTGCTTTTTATATTTCAAAGAAAAGGAAACTATAATGGCTAAGTTTTTACTTGTTGGGCAGGCAGATCATGATAACTTTGGTGATAGTCTAATTTATTATTGTTATTTATCTTTACTCAAAGAAATGGGACATGATGCTGATATTCTGAATGCGTCCGAACAGTTTACTGGGAGGATTAACTTCTTGGGACTACATGTTAAGAATGTTGACACAAAGAATATTAAAACTATAGAGCATAATTATAATGGTGTTATTTTTATCCCAGGCGGATATTTGGGGTGTCCAGATTTTACAGATGTATTATGGCAGAAAAAATGGGTTAAAAGTGATTACTTTAAATCAATTTTTGACACTATTGATAAATTATCTATACCGATCTATATTCATGGTGCAGAGGTAGGTCCATTTGCTAAACCTATAGTGTTCAAATATTTCAAAAATGTTATTAGCTCATCGAATAAAGTTTTTGTTCGAAACTCTGGTAGTGCTTCGTATATCAAGACTACTATGGGCATTGACACTGCTGTTTTACCAGACTTTATTTTTTCATTAAAACACTTTGTAAATATCGGAAAGAAAGAGAAATTATTCAAGCTTGGGATTCATATCACTGGGAAAGTATTTGCAAATAACTTTCTTTCCAAAAGGTTCATGAGTTCTTTAATTGAGGTCATAAACGAACGGAAAATCGGAAGCGTATTGCTATTTTCCGATCAGATAATTCCACAGCGATTCAAAAATGCAATTGATGAATTCAGGCAGAATGTTAATGCTAATACTCGATTAGAAGTTCGTGATTACGATGATATGGCAAGTGTCATATCTAATGCTTCAGAGTGTGATACGATTGTTACATCGAAACTGCATGTAGGAGTTACTGGCTTAGTTTTTGGCGCTAAAGTATTGTGTATTGCATCTCATCCTAAACTAAAACGTTTTTATCAAGATAATAACTTATCAGAAGCGTACTTAAATTATTTTTTGACTAGCAACTATCACAAAAAGGAAGAATTAAAAAAGATGCTTGATGCTACTTTTGGTGATTATCAAAGTACTTCATTAGAAGATAATATAAAAAATACTTTGTCTATATATAAAAATACTCTTGCTGATATTGTTTCTGATTCTTTATGTAAGGAACGCAATTGATTAAAGTTAAATTTATTGTAAGGGATGATTTCCATCATAAATTTGGTGGTGATACTCATCAAATTGAGCAATATATACGGTGTAATACTGATCCTAGTATTTCTCTTTCAACAATGACTCTAACCCAGTTTCAAAAATGTAAAGATTATAATAAAACTGATTTTTATATCATTACAAATATTGATAGAGCCGCTGATTTTATCCAAATGGGGTTAGTGTGTAAAAAGAATAATCTTTTTAATAAAACTTTTGTTCTTCCTATTCATCATAGCCATGAGGCAATGAATCATTTTAACGAGTGGCGATTTTCGAAAGTTTGGCCATTAGTTAATTTCTTAGGTGGTACCTTATTTATAGAGAAGTTGAAGGGCATATATCGGGGGGGGGTATCAAAACAGTATTGCACTTCAATTAGTTCGGTGTTTTCAAATTACAAGGCGCATATTGCTGCTATTATTACTAAGTCTTCAGGACTGATTTGTATAGCTAATGGCGAATATGAAAATATATGTAGGGATTTTGCTGTTTCAGGCTTGGATTATTTCATTGTTAGAAATGGTGTTTCTGCAGAAATATCACAATATGCCGGTAAAGACATAAAACAAAGATATTTTGATGTAATAGTTTGTGGACGGGTTGAGGAAAGAAAAAATCAGATTGCCATAATTGAATCATTGCAATCATACAATCTGAGAATACTTTTTCTTGGGGGAGTTAATCATTTTAATAAAAAATATGCTGATAAATTTTTTGAGAAAATCAAAGGGAAAGATAATATTACACATATCGATCAAGTCCAACCTGCTGATGTGCTTAAGTTTTATGGGAATAGTAAGTTATCTTTATCTGCTAGCTGGTTTGAAGTTTCATCATTAGCTGATATTGAAGCTTCATATTGTGGTTGTTTTATTTTCTCATCTCAAAATGGCCACTCGGCAGAAATAATCCCAGATAATCAAATCAAGTTAGTAGCACCCGATAATTTAGAGGGGTTAGGAGAGTCGATTATAAGTGCTATTAAATTATGGGAAGAATTACCACTTATAAAAAAACAACCATATACATGGGAAGACTCCAGTCGCGCACTAGTTGCAGGGTTAAAGAAGTATATTAACAAGAATACATAATCGCTAACAGGCATTCCTTTAGAATGCCTTTGTGAAATATAATAATCACTTGGAGGCACTGATGAAAAACATTACTCGAAGATTATTTTTAGAGCGGTTGGCACCCATGCCACTTCTTGTTACTGCGCTAGATGCGAAATCGAATAACTCTAATAATAATGAGCATGTTATTATAAATCCCTTAGATTCAGATAGTTCAAACTCTTCTTCAACCTTGTCTTCGCCTGCAATAATGACTCATAGTGTTAAAGATTTAATACGGGATGGTAAGGCTGGGCTTAAACATCCTTTTGGAGCAAAGGGGGATGGTATTCATGATGATACAAATACTTTGAATATTGGTGGGATTGCTTAATAGATATATCTTCAAACAGAATCAATGCTATATCTGATGAGTTACCATTTATGTTGCAAAAAGGACCTGTATTAGAAATCGAGAATGGCGTGTTTGTTTACTCAGGTATAGGGCTTGATTTTGTTAATGATTCATCATTAATTTTGAACGTGACTGGACAAAGTTCATTGTCCAGCAAAATTTTAATAGATAATGATTCATATTTATTTGATTTGAGCCGGAATCCTGTATATACTCATCTTTCTAACTTGACGGTGCATGGTGGCAAACGTGTCATTAGATTACAATCGAACGAAAGAACAACAGGGATCCATCATTTCAGTAGCTTAAGAGTGTCACGTTATTCTGAATATTCTATTAGTAATAATTCTATAGACATGCCTTATTTTCGCGTTGAAAGTTGCATTTTTATGGGGATGATTCTAAAACAACCATTAGAGTCTGTGTATCAGGATGCTCAGCAAGTGGTTATATTTCTAATAGTGTATTCTCCGACAATGTTTATGAAATCAAACTCGCTGTTTCAAATGATGGGGATATGAACAATGGACCTGCAACTCCTTATAGCATTGTTCAAAATGATTTTTATCGTACAGGAAACTTAAAGAAAAAATCATACGATATTTGGATCGATCCGAGTCTGACGTCAAATAATTCTGGGCGAGATATCGTATTTTGCCGTAATAAATTCGGACAGAAACATTTAATTAAAGGCAATTGTCATGTTTTAATAGCTGACTCTAGCGACGGATATGGAGGCAATTTGAATGGAGAATGATTGCACTCTTCAAATAAATCAAAAGGGGCTATATCTGGCATGTGATTTGATTCTAATAATGTTAATTCAATGCATGAAGGATATTCAGCCCCTTTTATTAAAACATTCACTTCGAATTTAGGAGATAATTACTTTTCTTATATATATGACAACGGTATGCCTGAGTATATAATTTTATTTGCAGATGAGTTAATGTCGGGTGCGATAGATAATCTCTTAAGGAATAACTATTTTGATATTAGTCAGTGCATATCACTACAAAAGGAAGCGATCCTAAAATGCTTTCTAATAAAGGGGGTATTTACAGTAAATGATCCACTTTATTATTGTGGACATCCTCAAGTATCTTTTAAGTATGGAATATCTATACTCATTGATTTTCTATGGTTATATAAATCACTGACAAACAAATTATTATTAGAGGATATTAATTATTCTTCGACCGATAATTCAAATGGTGGTAAAAATGAAGCTATGGTAATTCATTCAATTACATTAAAGTCAAGAGTTTACACTGTCATCAAACATTCATCTCCACACACTAAGCAGTGGATCGGTTTCGAATTAAAGTCAATTAATATTGATACGAATACTATTGTGGTTTTTGAATTGACTAGTTTTGATAACAAGATAATTTTTTTTGCGTCGAAAAAATTCTTCTTCCGGTACACTGGTCCTGGCAAAAGAGCGTCTTGCCATTTATTCCTCTTACAAGCATGGCATACAAAATTTTATTATACTCAATCCCACATACTGATTCTTCTTTTATATTAGGTAACTTTAATGTTTATATGAATTATGGGCCTATTAATACGGACCATAATGGCGGAGGATACATGAGATGGAATATGCAACATCAAGTTTACGGCGATATACATGAGTGGTACGATTCTGATTGTAATAAGAGAGCCAAATGTGGTATTCTAGAATTCGACAGAGATGGAGTTGTGATATTTCTTAAATCCTCTTTTTAAATTATTTTATGATGATGCTTTTCTGGTTTTGGCATTATTTTATTGTTTCTCTGTCATGTATATTGCTTATTTTTTGGTGATGCTGCCAACTTACTGATTTAGTGTATGATGGTGTTTTTGAGGTGCTCC
>ERZ827492.1367-NODE-1367-length-19857-cov-3.685638_pt1 | contig 19857 bp, 18 predicted proteins | sample MGYA00519704_ERZ827492 | MGnify/ENA primary metagenome ERZ827492 (study PRJEB31778, sample SAMEA3449325) | human gut metagenome | biome: human gut; feature: human-associated habitat; material: faeces | place: United Kingdom | collected 2010/2012 ...
TTTATGCCAGAACGGAGTTTTATTCAGGAACAGGGCCATTGCCGGTTTGGCAGCGCCCTGTATCTCATCTGCTGCAACGCCAGCACCGCCATAGGCGATGACGGCGACGCCAAGGAGCAGCCCGATTACAGCGAGCTGCACCCCTACTGGGAGAACATGGAGAAGGTAAAGCGGGAGTGGGAGCAGAATACATCCGCTAAGGCCAAAGAAAAAGAAGAAAATTAAACCTGCCGCCGGCGGGGCGCCGGACGGTGAGGGAAAATCGGAGGATGGCAAGGCGGCGGGCCGCGGGAAGGCTCTTGCCCGACGAAAGGCGGGCTGATGCCTTTCAAGGGCCGGCAACGCAGCCAGCGCCGGTTTTCACCGCCGGACGCCATGAGCCCCCGCCGGGGCGGGGATAGATAAACGAAAGGAGTTGTCACCATGAACACGATCGATTGCATCAAGAGCCGCCGCAGTGTGCGGAAATTCACCGAGGAAAAGGTACCCCATGAGGTACTGGAGCAGCTGGTGGAGCTGGCCCGGTGGGCCCCCAGCTGGAAGAACACCCAGATCGCCCGGTATGTTGCGGTGGAGGATGAAGCGCTGAAGAACCGCATTGCCGAAGAGGCCACCATTCCCTGGAACGAGGGAATCATTAAAGGCGCGCCGGTGCTGATGGTGATGACCTATGTGGAAAAGCGCTGCGGCTACGAGCGGGACGGCAGCTTTAGCACCAGCAAGGGCGACCGCTGGCAGAACTTTGACTGCGGTATTGCGGCAGCGACCTTTGAGCTGGCAGCCCATGAGCTGGGGCTGGGCAGCGTGGTGCTGGGCATCTTTGAGGAAGAGAAGCTGCGCGAGCTGCTGGAGCTGCCGGAGGGCATGGGCGTAGCCTGCCTGATGCCGCTGGGCTATCCGGCGGAGGAGCCCGGCGCCCCCAAGCGCAAGGAAGTGGCGGAGCTGCTGACCATCAAGTAAAAATATCTCCCCTGCTGCCAAACGGCGGGGGAGGATTTTTATTTTTGGCCTGGCGGGAATACGGACCGCGAAATGGCTGTGAAAAGGGAAATTTCCCCTTGACAAGCCCAGTGCTACCCGTTATAATAATAGAGCTGTTCCATAGACAGCAGGCACGCATTGGCGTGTAAATGGTTTGCTGAACCGGCCTGCCGAGGAAATGAGCTACGATTGACTATGACTTTAACGGTTTCACCCGCTAAGGAAACAAAGATCGCTCTTTCCAAGGTATGTTGGAAAGAGCTTTTTTAGTTTTCCTTATATTACTTTGGGAGGTGAAACATTTTGCCTAACGCTAATGTTCTGAAACAGAAACAGGAGCAGGTTGCTGCTCTGGCAGAAAAGATGAAAAATTCCGCTGCCGGCGTACTGGTCGATTACCGCGGCATCACCGTGGCCGATGACACCAAGCTGCGCCGCGAGCTGCGTGAAGCGGGCGTTGAGTACGCTGTTATCAAGAATAACATCCTGCGCCGCGCTGCCGAAGAGGCTGGCCTGGGCGAGCTGACCGCGCATATGTACGGTACCAGCGCCTTCGCTTATTCCCCCGAGGATCCCATCGCTGCCGCTAAGATCCTGAACAAGTTTGCCGAGTCCCACAAGGACAAGTTCGATATCCGCGCCGGCTATATGGACGGTAAGGTGCTGGACGAGGCAGGCGTTATTGCTGTGGCCAAGCTGCCCGGCAAGCAGGAGCTGCTCACCATGCTGTGCATGGCCCTCAATGGCAACATCCGCGGCCTGGCCGTGGCTCTGGATGCCATCCGCGAGAAAAAGGAGGGCGAGGCTGCTTAATTAGCCGCCCGCGCACCGTTTTTCGCACATCCTTACAAAATATCTATTTAATAGGAGGATTCATATCATGGCTGATATCGCAAAATTTGTTGAAGAAATCAAAGGCCTGACCGTTATGGAGCTGGCCGACCTCGTTAAGGCGATCGAAGAGGAGTTCGGCGTTTCCGCTGCCGCTCCCGTTATGGTTGCTGGCCCCGCTGCCGGTGCTGCCGCTGCTGAGGAGAAGTCCGAGTTTGATGTTGTTCTGGCTGAGGCTGGCGCTTCCAAGATGGGCGTCATCAAGCTGGTCAAAGAGATCACCGGCCTGGGCCTGAAGGAAGCCAAGGAACTGGTAGACAACGCCCCCAAGACCGTTAAGGAAGGTCTCTCCAAGGCTGAGGCTGAGGAGATGAAGGCCAAGCTGGAAGAGGCTGGCGCTAAGGTTGAGCTGAAGTAATTTTAGCTTAAACTGCAATTCCCCGCAAAACTAAAAAAGCCAAACCAAAATACCAAAAAGCCGCTCCCGGGCAACCGGGGGCGGCTTTTTATGTTATGGCTTTGATTTTTAATCTGATTTTTCTGTCAAAGCGGCCTTTACAGCTCACAGCAGAGGTACACCGAACCGGGCATGGGGTTATCATTGTACCGCTCGATCTCGTAGAAGCCCTCCCGCTTATAAAGAGTGATGGCCTCCGGCAGGAAGGGGAAGGTATCCAGTACCATCTGGCGGTAGCCGGCCACCCGGGCCTCCTGCATCAGCTGGTGCACCAGCGCCCGGGCAATGCCCTGGCCGCGGTATTCCGGGCGGACATACAGCCGCTTCATCTCGCAGCGGGTGTCATCCAGCGCCTTGAGCGCGATGCAGCCCACCGGGGTGCTGCCCACACACACCAGGTACAGCCGGCCGTGGGGCGGGGCGTATTTGCGGGCGGGGTGGGCCAGTTCATCCTCGTAGTGCTGCCGGGCCAGGTACCCCGCAAAGGCGGGATCCCCCGCCAGCACCATATCGGTGTATTCGGTAAAAAGCTGCCGGATCTCCTCCTCCCGGGCATAGCCGGGCAGGATGCTCCATTCCATATTCATCATGTGATATTGCCTTCTTTCTGTAATGCGGGATCAATTCAGCTCCACCGGGACGGTGCTGCCATCGGTAAGGGTGACGCTGACACGATTGGGCAGGCAGATGGCCTGCTCCCCTTCCCGGGACAGCCAGCCATTGTGGATGCAGACCTTATCGGGGCAATCGCTGCTGATAAAGGCGATGCGGTGGTTTTTTACCTCCAGCTGCACCTCCTTGCCGTACTCCGCCAGCGAGATCACCTCATCCGCCGCCTGCGGCAGATAGATGCCGCGCACCATTTGGCCGTCGATCCAAATTTCCGCGGTGCAATCGGTGGTGCCGCCATGGGGCAGCAGCAGCCACAGGGCGCAGCCTATTACGGCCGCGGCAACCACTGCCCATAGGATGATCTTGGTTCTTTTTTCGTTTTGCTGCATGTTTTGCTCCTTTTATCGTATCCGGCGGATGACTGCCGACTGGCCCTCCAGCCGGCGCTCCCCCGCCTGCCCGATGGTGAATACCGTTTCGCCGTACTTGGCGGCATCGGGCAGGGGCAGCGGCCCCTCCCCGGGATTGACGCAGATGATAAATTCACCGGTTTCATCCCGGCGGCGCCAGGCGGCCATACCAGCCGCGCACACCAGCGGTTCCAGTTCGCCGGCGGAAAGGGCACTGTTCCCGTTCCGGAGGGCGGCCATCTGCCGGATGCACTCCCGCAGGCCAGTGTCCTCCCGGCCCCAGGGGTAGGTGCCCCGGTTAAAGGGATCGGCATAGCCCACCAGACCGGCTTCATCGCCGTAGTAGAGGCAGGGCATGCCGGGCAGGGTCATGGTCATAAGGGTGCCCAGCATGAAAAGCTGCCGTCCCCGGTAGTACTGCGCCACCGTAAGGGTATTGTGGGCGCGCTGCCAATCGCGATCCCGGTGCTGCATGGGGGTGCCGCCCAGCGCGGTGATGGCCCGGGGAACATCGTGGCTGGAGAGGAGGTTCATCATGACATCCCAGCAGGGGCGGGGGTAGTGCTCCAGCAGCTCCCACAGCCGCAGCCGGAAGGCGGCGCCATCCCCCCGCAGCAGGAAATCCAAAATGGTCTGCCGCAGCGGGTAGTTCATCACGCTGTCCAGCTCATGGCCCATCAGGTATTGGCGGTGTTCACCGTAGGCTTCCTTGCAGCTGGCGTCCTCCCACACCTCCCCGATGATGAGGGCATCGGGCTTTTCGGCGCGGGCCGCCTGGCGGATCATGCGTACCAGCTCATCGGGGTATTCATCCACCACATCCAGCCGCCAGCCATCGGCGCCCAGCCGCAGCCAGTGCCGCACAATGCCGTTTTCTCCGCAGAGGAATTCCCGCCATCTCTCGTCCCGGCTATTGAGCTTGGGCAGGGTGGTAAAGCCCCACCAGCTTTCGTACTGGTCGGCGTCGGCGTCCTTCCAGCAGTACCAGCTGCGGTAGGGGCTGCGCGGATCGCGGTAGGCGCCGCCGGGGCCGTAGCGGCCCTCCTTATTGAAGTACAGGCTATCGCTGCCGGTGTGATTGAACACGCCGTCCAGGATGATTTTGATGCCGTGCTCATGGGCCCTTTGGCACAGGGTGATGAAATCCTGCTGGGTGCCCAGCAGCGGGTCGATGCGCAGGTAGTCGGCGGTATTGTAGCGGTGGTTGCTGTGCGCCTCAAAGATGGGATTGAGATACAGGACCCCGACCCCCAAGGCGGCCAGCTCCGGCAGCTTTTCGGTGATGCCGGGGAGATCGCCGCCGAAATAATCATTGCAGCGGAACACGCCGTCGGCATCGGGGACGCTTTGCGGCTCCTCCTGCCAGTCGCGGTGTATCCGCCGGTCGGCGGGGACGCCGGTCTTCTCCCTGCCGCTGTTATAGTAGCGGTCCGGGAAGATCTGATACATCACCTGCCCGGCGAATTTTCGCGGAATATCGTAGGCCTTATCGTAGACGGTAAGCTGCCACAGCTGCCCCTCGCCGTAATCGGCGCTGCCATCGGGCGCGCGGTGCAGCAGGGTGCCATCTGAAAGGCGGAAGCCATAATAATAAAGCCCCGGCTCCTGCGGGGTGTACCGCAGGGTAAAGGCATCGCCCTGCCGGCACAGAGGGGTATGCAGCAGGGGCTGCGGCTGCCCGGCCCGGTAGAGATGACGGTGGGCTATCTGGCCGACCTGAACACCCCTCTGGCCATGGTGGTCATCGGGGCTCAGATGGCGGCGGTGGACCTGCCTGCCCTGTTCCGGGACCGGCGGCTGTACCTAGTGTGCGTCCTCAAGCTGGTGGCACTGCCCATTCTCACCATGGGGGTGCTGCTGCCCTTCCGGATGGACGCCACCGTGTTCATGGTGCTGGTGATCCTGTCCGGCTGCCCCACGGCGGGGGCCACCAGTCTGTTCAGCCAGACCATGGGGAAGGACACGGGACTGGCCGCCCGGCTGGTGTCTCTGACCACACTGCTGTCTATCCTCACCCTGCCGGCAGTAGCAGTGGCGGCTCAGTGGCTGGCGGGCGCACATTGAGATTCGGATGGGAAAGGGGGGGGTGCCATGGAGCATGGACCATTGAACTGGAGGGACCGGGGTGCGCTGTGGGTGCGCATCGGCATCCGGGTGGCGCTGGTGGTGGCCGCTGTCCTGCTGTTGCGGTATGCCGTGCCGCCCCTGCTGTCCCTGCTGGGACCTTTTGTGCTGGCCCTCATCGTGGCTTGGCTGCTCAATCCTCTGGTGCGCTGGCTGCACCGGAGGCTGTCCATCTCACGCAATGCCATTTCCCTGGTGCTGATCGTACTGATCTTTTGCGCCATTGGGGGCGCCCTGTTCGGTCTGGGCTACATGGCGGTGGACCAGATCCGCTCCCTCATTGACAACTGGCCGTCGGTGATGGAGACGCTGGCCAATACGGTGGACGGGGTGGCCGCCTGGCTGGGCGGCTTTCAGGACCTGCTGCCAGAAGGGCTGCTGTCTACCGGTGAGGGGCTGGTGGAGAGCCTGGGCAGGTGGCTGGAGAGCCTGGACATCTCCGGATGGCTGGCCGCACTGGCCGGGCAGGCGCCCTCCTTGGTCTCCTGGGTGTCCTCCTTTGCCATCAGCACCGTGGTCTTCATCATGGCCAGCTACTTCATCACCGCTGATTACCCCCACCTGCGCTTCCTGATCACCGACCGGACTCCCACCGAGGCGCGGGGTTTCTGCGCCACGGTGAAGCGGCTGTTCGTCCAGGCCTTCGGCGGATACCTGAAGAGTCAACTGCTCCTTTCCCTGGTGGTCTTTCTCATCCTGGCGGTGGGCTTTCTGATCATTGACCAGCCTTACGGGCTGCTGCTGGCCGCCCTGTTTGCGGTGCTGGACTTCATCCCTATCATCGGTGCGGGCACAGTTATGGTGCCCTGGGCGGTGGTGGACCTGATCCTGGGCAACTATGTGGGAGCCATCCAACTTATGGTGATCTGGGGAGTCATCGCCCTGTTCCGCCGGGTGGGGGAACCCAAAATCCTGGGCGACCAGACGGGACTGCCCCCCATCCTGTCCCTGCTGGGTATCTACGTGGGCATGCGCTTGGGGGGCGTGCCGGGCATGATCGTAGGGCCCATCCTGCTGTTGGTGCTCATCAACCTGGGCAAGCTGGGCGTGTTCCGCCCGGCCATGGCAGACCTGCGCCGGGCAGCCCGAGATGTGCTGGCCATCCTGCGGGAGGGGCGGGAGGAATAGGAAAGAAATTCCTTCAGCGATACTTCAGGAACTGTTAAAAATCAATTTGGATCTATGTCATAATATGGACATAATTCTCCTGTATGCTCTGTACTGTAAAGAGCGAAGGGCAGCTTTCCGCCGCCCGGAGCGCATCATTCAGAATTGCGTAAGGAGTGATCTTTATGTATGAGGATATGAATCAGAACAGCTACGGTGGCTTTGATCCCGATAGCACCACCTACCACTACAGCTATCAGCCTCAGGGGGGCGCCACCCCTCCGGAGCCCAAGAAGCCCAAGAAAAAGAGCGGCGCGGGAAAAGTGGTGGCTTTGGTGCTGTGCTGCGCCTTGGTGGGCGGCGGAGCCGGCATCGGCGGCGCGGCGGCCTGGAACGCCCTGACCGACGGCGGCTCCTCCGGCTCCACCACCATCTATCAGGCCAACACCCCCACCACTCAGGTGAACGTGGAGCAGACGGACGGCGTAACCGAGATGACCCTGCAGGAGATCTACAACGCCTATGCCAATTCCTGCGTGAACATCAACGCCCAGATCACCGTGCAGCAGGGCTGGCAGCAGTATCAAGCCACCTCCGCCGGGTCGGGCTTCATCATCAGCCAGGACGGCTACATCGTCACCAACTACCATGTGATCGATGGGGCTTCCTCCATCCAGGTCACCCTGTACAACGGGGATACCTATGACGCCACCTACATCGGCGGTGAGGAGCTCAACGACGTGGCTGTGCTGAAGATCGATGTGTCTGGCTTGACTCCCGTGGTGCTGGGCGACTCGGATAGCCTGTCCGTGGGCGACCAGGTGTCCACCATCGGCAATGCCCTGGGCAGCTACTCCTTCTCCCAGACCTCCGGCCGTGTCTCCGGCGTGGGCCGGTCCGTCACCATGAGCGACGGCACCGTCATGAACATGATCCAGACCGACTGCACCATCAACTCGGGCAACTCCGGCGGCCCCCTGTTCAACCAGTACGGCCAGGTGGTGGGCATCCCCTCCGCCAAGCTGTCCAACAACGGGGACACCACCGACGCGGCCATTGAGGGCATCGGCTTCGCCATCCCCCTCAACGACGTGATCGACATCGTCACCGACTACATGGAGTACGGCTATGTCACCGGCCGGCCCTACATGGGCATCCTGAACCCCCAGAACACCGATGACTACGCCCAGATCTTCGGCTGGCCCGAGGGCGTGTATGTCAACGGCGTGGAGGAGGGCTCCTGCGCCGAGACCGCCGGCATCCAGCAGGGGGACATCATCACCAGGATCGACGACACCGACATCACCAGCGTGTCCCAGCTCACCTCGGTGAAGAACGGCTACCGGGCGGGGGACACCGTCACCGTGACGGTCTACCGCGCCGGGCAGTATCTGGAGCTGACCCTCACCTTTGACGAGCAGACCACCACCCAGAGCGGCTCCGGCAGCGGCACCCAGGACCCCGCCCCGGAGCAGACCAGCAGCCAGGGCGGAGGCTATTATAACCCCTGGGGCGGTTGGGGCGGCTTCTTTGACTGATTCCAGCTCCCAAAACATGCAGGGGACAGAGCCTTGGAGAGTTCGCGGCGCACCGCATTGCGGTGCGCCGCGAAAAAATGGGATCTGGTTTCGGCTGTGATATGAGAATGGGGAAAATTGGGATACCACGCAAATTCAGCGCAGCGGTTTGCTGATAGAGGGTGAAGCCCTCAGGCGGACAGGGCATCGAGCTCTGCCTCCGCCTCGCTCTGGGTGTCTGCGGAAAAGCAGAACCGACCGTCCCGGTAGACCTCCACATGCCCGCATACGAATTTCAGCTCATACATGTTGAGACACTTCCTTTCTGTAGCCAAGATTCAAAAGCGCGTTTTGTTTCTTTCTGGGTTCAGAATAGCAAAAAGGAAGTCCGATAAAACGGACAAATAGGCCCGGGACAAGCACTGTCCCGGGCCTATTCTTAGTTCAGGGGGAAAACGGGAACCCGGTGGGCGGCGGCCCATCGAGCTTCCCGGCTATGGCAGGTGAAGAGGAGAATCTGCCGCTCCCGGCTCAGGCTCAGCAGGTAGTCCAGGGCCAGGGTGGCCCGCTGGTCGTCAAAGCGGTTCAGTGCATCGTCCAACACTAGAGGAGCGTCTGGAAGGGTGAGCTGGCATAGAGCCAGCCGGACGGCCAGGTAGAGCTGGTCGACGGTGCCGGCAGATAGGTACAGGGCGGAGCGGGGCAGAGCAGAGGCCCCCTGTCCAGCCAGAGCAGAGAAGTCCCGGTTGAGGGAGAGCCGGTCGTAGCTGCCATCGGTGAGGGTGGAAAAGATCTCTGTCGCTCTCTGGTTCAGGGCGGGAGAGAAGCGTTCCCGAAGGAGATTGTTGGCCGCCTCTAGACCCTCCAGGGCCAAGTTCAGGGCTTCCAGCTCCAGGGTGCGGGCTTCCAGCTGTCGCTGCAGCTCGTCCTGCCGGGCCTCCAGTTCCAAGGGATCGGTATTCAGAGCTCCAGTAGCCTGGTCCAGCTGGGACTGCCACCGAACGGCATCCCGACGCGTTTGTTCCAGTAGCCGCTGGGTCTCCTCTAAGGTGCGGGAGGGGGGATGGAGATAATCCAGGGTGTCTGCCTCCTGTCCCCCCTGGGCCCGCAGATCATCCACCCGCTCTTGGCAGTGGCGCACCTCGTCCTCCAGCCGTTCCTGCCGGGCTAGCCAGTCGGTGTAGGCTTGGGCCCTGCCGATCCAGTCCTCCGGCTGGGGCAGGTCGGGAAGCAGCAAAGCCTCCAGCCTGCGCCGGGCGGCCTTTCCTGCGCGGCGGCGCCACAGGAGGGCGAGGACAGTGCCGGAGAGGAAAAAGGAATAAACCACGGAAGGGATCTGAGATACCAGACCCAGACCGTCCAGTACAGCGACTGTGATGCCGACTGCCGCCAGAATGACGGCCAAAATGACGGCGACGCGGGCCTCCCTGCGGCCGCTCTCCCGGGCGGCCTCCCGCTGGGTTTGGATTTGGCTGCGGTTGTCCACCGCCGCCTGGTACTGCTCCTGTTCCTGCCGGGCCCGCTCCCGGGCCTGTTGGGGGGTGAGACCGGCAAAAGCCGGGTCGGGGTCGGGTAGGGAGGCCCGCTCCTTCTCCGCTTGGCTCAGGTCGGCCAGGGCCTGAGTGTATCGGCGGTTCAAGTCTCGCCGGGCCAGGCGGCGGTGGACCTCCGCTTCCTCCTCCAGGGCCCGGTCCTCCCGCTCCAGCCGTTCCAGAGCCTGCCGGGCATGGCTCCGGAGGGTGCGGGCCTGCTCCATCTCCTCTAAGCGGGCCTGAACCTGGGCAAGTTCCCGCTCCAGCTGGGGAATGAGGCCGGTGGTCCGATTGGCCTGGCGGCGGTTGCGCCAGTCCCGCAAAACCCGCTGGGTAGCGGAGAAGGAGGCGTCCTCTTGCCCGGCGGTGGCCAGGGAGGCGACGCGCCGCTCCAGCTCGGGGGCCGAGGTAACTGTGGCAGCATCTTGGGCCAAAAAGGCGGAACGGACGAAGACCTCCCGGCTCACGCCCAGCAGGGTGTGTCCGGCGTTGGCGGCGGTGAGGCCGGGCACCGGGTCGCCGGAGGCAGTGTACACCGCCTCAAAGCCCTGGAAGGGTCCGGACTTGGTGGAATAGCGGCGCAGGGTGATGTCCCGGCCTCCCCACTCCAGCTCCAGCGTTCCTGCCATGGGAGTCCCAGACCAGGGTTGATAACGATTCTTTTCCGCCAGAGAGCCGGACTTGTCCCGTTCTCGGGTATCCAGGCCGTAGAGCATGGCCTTGAGGAAGGCGCACCAGGTGGATTTACCCGCTTCATTGGGAGCCGTGATGACGGTGAGACCGGGGCCAGGTACCAGGGTAGCCTCCTCCAGCCGACCGTAAGTGGCGGTCATAGACTTGATTTTCATGGACGGATATCCTCCCCTCCCTCTAGGGCGGCCAGGCCAAACCGGGCGGCCAGCAGCAGCGCGGGCCGCGCCTCCTCGCCCGCCCCCTCTAGTCGCCGGGCCATCTCCCGCAGGAAAAGTCCGGTCAGGGAGTCCTCCTCCCGCCGGGCCCATAGGTCCTGAGGCAGAGTGGTCTCGTCACGCACTTCGGCGTAGAAACAGTGCGCTTGAGCCTGGGCGGTCAGGGTGACCAGGTCCGGGGGAGCGGTGCTCTCCCCAGTGAGGATCCAGCGCACCAAGTTCTCCGGGGGGCACTGCTCCAGTGTTTGGAGGAAGGCGGACAGCTCCACCCGCTGGACCTGGTATTGCCGGAGACACAGGGGATGGAATTGCGCCTGAACCTGGTTGCCGTCCAGACTGAGCACCAGTACACCTTTTTCCCCACATTCATCAAAGCCTCGTCCCTCCGGGCAGCCGGGATAGGCCCAGGGCACCGATTCGGTCCACTGCAGACCGGTGTAGGCGTGGATGTGGCCCAGGGCGGCATAGTGTACGCCAGATCCGGCCAGAGACTGGGGGGCGATGGGGGCGTATACACCCCCGGAGCCGGCCTGGGCGTCCCCATGGAGACACAGCAGATGAAGGTGCCCGTCTTGGGGGGCGGAAAAGCCCGCCAGGGGGTCCTCCTCTTGCCGGGGGGCGGTGAAGGCACAGCCATGCACCACGCAGTTCAGCCTGGGCAGAGGCACTTCGGCGAGGGCGGGAGAGGTAAAGATGTGCACATTCTCCGGCCAGAGAGCGGTGTTATAGGGAGAGGCAGGGTGATAGAAGTCATGGTTGCCCGGGGAGATGAAGACGGGGGCGGGAATGTCCGCCAGGGCGCTGGTCAGGGCCCGGATGGTCTCGGGATAGACCCGCTCCCCGTCAAACAGGTCGCCGGGCAGCAGGACCAGGTCCACCTGTTCCTGCCGCGCCAGCCTGGCCAGACGGGCGGGAATGTCCCGCAGTTCCTGGCGGCGCTGGGCGGCCTGTCGGGCAGAGAGCTGGCGGAAGGGGGAATCCAGATGAAAATCGGCAGCGTGAAGCAGTTTCAAACGCAACCCTCCTCAGGAGATATCGGCCCGGTGGACCCCGGTGCAGCGGCCCGAGGCGGTGTCAATGTCGAAGAGCACCCCGTCCATCCGGCAGGGGCCGGGGGCGGGCTGGAACCGTTGGGGCAGACCGCCCAGGAAACGGTTGATGGCCTGCTCCGGTTTGATGCCGATGACGGAGTGAACAGGCCCCGTCATACCCAGGTCGGTGATAAAGCCTAGTCCCTGGGGGAGCACCTGACAGTCGGCGGCAGGCACGTGGGTGTGGGTGCCCCACAGGGCCTGGACCCGGCCGTCCAAATACCAGGCCATGGCGCCCTTCTCACTGGTGGCCTCTCCGTGGAAGTCTACCAGGGTGACCTTCGCCTCATCCCTAGACAGAATGTGGTCCATCTTGGTAAAGGGGTTGTCGAAGTTGGAGTCCATCTCGCACCGGCCGATGAGGCTGACCACCCGAATGCGCAGGCCCTGAGGTCCATCGAAAATGCCCCAGCCCCGGCCGGGGGCCCGTTTGGTGTAGTTGGCCGGGCGGAGCAGGTAGGGGCACTCGTCCATATAGGGCACAATCTGCCGCTTGTCCCAGGTGTGGTTGCCCATGGTGATCACGTCGGCTCCGGCGGAAAAGATGGCGTCGGCCTGCTCCGGGAGCAGGCCGTTGCAGGCGGCGTTCTCCCCGTTGACCACGGTGAAGTGGACCCCGTGGAGCCTGCGCAGGGCGGGCAGATGGCGGCAGAGAAAGTCCAGGCCGGACTCCCCCACCACGTCGCCTATGGCCAAAACGCGAAGATTCATTGGTTGCTTCCTCCTATCTCAAGCCCCGGCGGGGCGGTTTTTACCGGGTTTCGTCCCGGCAGATGAGTGACTTTCTGCCCGCGCAGAAAGTCACCAAAGACGCGCTTAAGGGGGGAACCCGCGGGCGAAGGCCGCGCCCTTATGGGTTCCCCCCTTAAGAATCCCAATTAAGGGCTACGGGGGCGTCAGTTAAAGTGCAGCGATCTACTTCCGGCGGCAAATATCGACGGCTGTTTGCTTCCCCCGGCGGGCTATGCCCTGGTGTGGGGCTGTATCTGTCAGGTCATACACCCCCATGGAGTGCCTGCCCTGGCAATGTCCCGGGGCGTTTCCTTCTACCGGTCGAACCGGCTGGCCATGCCCTGCCCACCGCCTGACCAGGCATCCAATGGGGTGTGCAAGTCTGTCGAAAGCAGGCTGGAAGAAGGGCATAGCCCGTCAAAGGCACCGGCGCACCGTTATGTCCAGGACGCCGGAACGCCGTGCTGGCACTTCGGCTGAACAGGGGGGACATAGGGGGGTCGCCCCCTATGCACGCTCTTTGGGTACTTTCTCTGGTGCAAGAGAAAGTACCCCGCCTGTCGGGGCGGGACCCGACGACCTTGAAATCTCGTCTGCCGGGACGGGACCCGGTGTCGGTCAGGACGGGTTGTCCACCAGCATCAGGCACCCATCCTTGTCGTACTTCAAGAGCTGGATCTGGGTGCGGATGTTCCGGGCGATGTCCCGCATCTTCACCGCCTCGGTGACGGTGGCCATGAGGGTGTAGGCCACGCCGTGCTTCTTGGCCCGGCCGGTGCGGCCGATGCGGTGAATGTAGTACTCCTGCTCGTCGGGCACGTCGTAGTTGAACACCACGTCCACGTCGTCGATGTCCAGTCCCCGGGCGGCCACATCGGTGGCCACCAGCACCCGCAGCTCCCCGTTTCGGAAGCGCTGGAGGGTCTTCTCCCGCACTCGCTGCTGGATGTCCCCGTGGATGGCCTGGCACGAGATGCCCCGCATCTGCAAAAGACCGGAAAGCCGGTCAGTCATGTTCTTGGTGTTGCAGAAGGCGATGGCCCGCTCATAGCCCCCGGCGTTTAACAGGGCCACCATGGTGTCCAGCTTCTGCTCCCGGCCGGACAGCTCAATGGCGTACTGCTGGATGTCCGGGCGGTTTTCCTCCACCGGGCGCACGGTGATCTCCACCGGGTCCCGCTGGTACACCCAGGAGATGTCCATCACCTCCCGGCTGATGGTGGCGGAGAACAGGCCCAGGTTCTTCCGGTGGGGGATCTTGTCCAGGATGCGGGTCACGTCCTGGATGAAGCCCATGTCCAGCATCCGGTCCGCCTCATCCAGCACCACGGTCTGCACGCTGTCCAGCTTGACGGTGCGCCGCTTCATGTGGTCCATGAGCCGCCCCGGGGTGGCCACCACGATCTGAGGGCGGTTTTTCAGCTGGGTGATCTGCTTGTCGATGGGCTGGCCGCCATACAGGCACACCACCCGCACTCCCTCCCGGAAGGCGCACAGGTCCCGCAGCTCGTCCCGGATCTGGATGGCCAGCTCCCGGGTGGGGGCCAGGATGAGACCCTGCACTTGGTCGGAGTCCGGATCCACATGCTCTACCATAGGGATGCCGAAGGCATAGGTTTTGCCCGTGCCGGTGGGGGCCTTGGCCACCACGTCCCGCCACTGCATGAAGTAGGGGATGGCCCCACCCTGGATTGCAGTGGCCTGGGTATAACCCTTTCTGTCCAGGGCCTTCCGGGTGGCCTCGGACAGATCCATGTCCTGATAATAATAAATGTCGGATACGACTTCGCCGTTGATTTCCATAGTACTTGTCCTTCTCTCTAACCGGATTGGCATAGGAGTATTCTCAGTATATCATATTTCCGGTCGCAGCGCAAATCCCACCAAAGGGAAAATCCGCCCCTTGAAATCATACAAATATCGTGGTATTTTAGGTATTAAAGAATCGAGGTGGTTGGCATGAAAATTTCTACGAAAGGGCGGTACGCCCTGCGACTAATGGTGGACCTGGCCCTGTCCGGCCAGGGGCAGCCCATCTCCCTAAAGGATGTGGCCCAGCGGCAGCAACTGAGCGATAAATACCTGGAGCAGATCGTTACCCCTCTGTCCCGAGCGGGGCTGGTGCGTTCGGTGCGGGGTGCGGGGGGCGGATACCTGCTCACCCGCCGTCCGGAGGAGTATACCGTAGGGGAGATCCTGCGCCCCCTGGAGGGAGATCTGGCCCCGGTGGAGTGCGCCACAGATGCCCAGTTCTGTGAACGCTCCGGCCAATGCGTCACTGTAGAGCTGTGGCAGCAGATCCACCGGGCGGTGTCCGAAGTGGTGGACCGCACCACCCTGGCCGACCTGGTTGCGCGGCAGCGAGAAAAGCAAGCCGCTGGAAATGGGTGAGCTGGACACACGGGGTGGACTGGCGTCCAAACGCTGGGTACGGGTGTGTGTGCCCCTGTGCCTGATCGCCATTGGGATCCTGGTGCGGATGGCTGCCTTTGGCTCTGCCCCAGCCGGGTTCAACCAGGACGAGGCTTTCGCGGGCTATGAGACCTGGTCCCTGCTCACCTACGGGGTGGACTCCTGGGGCTATCCCTGGCCCTGCTACTTTGTGTCCTGGGGCAGTGGGATGAACGTCCTGGAGAGCTACCTGGCTATCCCCTTCCTGGCGCTGCTGGGCTGCACGGAAACAGCCCTGCGCCTGCCCCAGCTGCTCTGCGCCTGCCTGTCCCTGCCTGTGCTCTATGACCTTCTCAGACGCATGATCTCCCGCCGCGCGGCGCTGATCGGGCTGGGACTGCTGGCCATCTCCCCGTGGCATATCCTGCTCAGCCGGTGGGGGCTGGAGTCCAACCTGGCCCCTGCCTTTCTGCTGTTTGGATTCTACTTTCTGGTGCGGGGACTGGAAGACGGCCGGTTCCTGCTGGCCAGCGCCGCGGCCTACGGCCTGTCCCTGTACGCCTATGCCATCAACTGGGTGGTGGTCCCCCTTACCCTATGTACCTGCGGGATCTACCTGCTGGCCTGTGGGCGGCGGTTCCGGATGGGGTATCTCCTGGGGGCGGTGGGCATCCTGTTCGTGCTGGCCCTGCCCCTGATCCTGTTCGTGCTGGTCAACTTAGGGGTGATCGGGGAGATCGTGACCCCCTGGCTCTCCGTGCCTGAGCTGGCGGCCATGCGGGACGGGGAGATGTCGCTGGCCAACCTACTCTCCCCGGCGGCCTGGCAGGAGCTGGCGGAGGTGGTCTTCCTCCAGCGGGACGGGCTGATCTGGAATGGGGTGGACGGCTTCGGCCTGTTCTATCCCCTCAGCCTGCCCTTCCAGCTGCTGGGGGCGGCGAGGCTGGTCCGGGGGGCAGTGAAGTCCCTGCGGGCCCGGACCTACAGCTGGCAGGTTCTGGTGCTGGTGTGGGCCGGCTGCGGGGTGGTCGTCAGCCTTCTGGTGGCCAACCTGAACATCACCAAGGCTAACAGCCTGCACCTGTGCACCCTGATCTTCATCACCGCCGGATTGGATGGGATGGTGGAGCTGTGCCGCCGGGCCCGGCGGATGGGTTGGCTGCCGCCCTTGACAGCGGCAGCCTATACCTGCTGTTTCCTGGCCTTCGCCGGTATTTATTTTACTTCTTATCAGGAAAAGATCGGTGTGGCCTTCCGCCAGGGCGTGGGGGAGGCGGTGGCCTTCCTCCGGGAACAGGAGTTTGCACGGGTTTATGTGGACGGCAGCGTCTACTACTCGCAGATCCTCTTCTATGACCAGACGCCCCATAGGGTGTACCGGGAGACGGTGGAGTACGGAAACTACCCCGCCGCATTTCTGGAGGTGGAGGGGTTTGGGCGATATGTCTTCGGGATTGACTACGGCGCCCTGGAGGAGGGGTGCGCCTACCTGGTCCCGGTGGAGCAGGGGGCGGCCTTTTCCGGCGATGGCTGGCAGACCCGGCAGTTTGAGGGCTATCTGGTAGCCTGGAGAGAATAGGAGCAAGCCCCAGGGCCGTGAGCGGTCCTGGGGCTTGCTTTGTTGGCGGGCGGCGGCTCAGGCGGGATGCTGGGGGCCCCCGGCGTGTACCTCCCGATGGCGGAGAAATCCCGGCAAGGTGGTATAGACCAGCAGGCTGGTGAGGATGGCGCAGCCCAGATCCACAATGGGCTCCGCCCAGAAGGCGGCGTCCGCCGCCCCCAGCGCCGCGGGGAGGACAAAGATGAGCACGGTGAACCAGGCCTTCCGGTTCACCGAGCAGAACAGGGCCAGGCGGATGCGGCCCAGGGCGGTGGACATGTCCACCGCGGTATACTGCAGGGCCAGGGGGATGGCGCACAGGCAGAAGCGCCGGATGTACCGCACCGCCAGGGCCGCCAGCTCCCCGTCCTGGGTGAACAGCCGGACAAAGAGGGGGGACAGGGTGAAGGTACACAGGGTCATCACCCCGGTGAAGGCCAGGCACAGCAGGGCCACATACCGGATGCCCCTGCGGATGCGCAGGGTGTTGCCGGCGCCGTAGTTATAGCTGGCGATGGGCTGGCAGCCTCCGGTGATGCCCCCCATGGGCATGGTGATGAGGAGCATGTAGCTTTGCACAATGGTGTTGCAGCTCACCAGCATGTCTCCCAGCGCCCCGCCCTGGCGCTGGAGCACCGCGTTGAGCAGGATGAGAATGACGCTGTCCAGGGAGATGGTGAGAAAGGGGGTCAGGCCGAAGCTGAGTACGCCGCGCATCAGGGCGGGGGAGAGCTGGTCCCGCTCCAGCCGGATGGGGATGCTCCTGCGCCGGAGCATGGCCAGCACAAACACACAGGAGGCCATCTGGGACAGCACGGTGGCCCAGGCCGCGCCCGCCACCCCCAGGTCAAAGACGAAGATGAAGATGGGGTCCAGGATGATATTCAGCACCGCGCCCAGGGCCACGGTCCCCATGCTCAGCCCCGAATAGCCCTGACAGATGAGAAAGCTGTTCATTCCCGTGGCCATCATGGCGAAGAAGGAGCCGGCGGTGTAGATGGTGAGGTAGGTGTTGGCGTAGGGGAAGGACTGCTGGCTGGCGCCGAACCACATGAGCAGCGGCTCCCGGAACAACAGGAACAGGGCGGTGAGCAGCACGGACAGGCCGGCCAGCAGCACGAAGCAGTTGGCCAGCAGCTGATGGGCGGTCTTTTTGTCTCCGGCGCCCATTTTCATGGCCCCCAGGGGGGAGCCGCCCAGCCCCACCAGGGTGGCGAAGGAGGAGATGAGGGTGACGATGGGGCCGCACACCCCCGCCCCGGCCAGGGCGATGGAGCCGATCTCCGGGATGTTGCCGATGAAGATGCGGTCCACAATGGAGTACAGCACGCTGACAAACTGGGCCAGCATGGTGGGAATGGCCAGGCTGAACACCAGGGGCAGCAGGGGGGCCCGGCCCAGGTCTTTGGTTTTTGTCATGGGGAGGGTTCACGCTCCGGGAAACCCGCAAAAAACGGCGTTTTTGCGGAGAAGATTGCGGCCCTTATCATACTACGTTTTGCCCGCCGTGTCACGGGAAAAATTCCGCAGAAAGAAAATTAGCACTCTTGACATGAGAGTGCTAATTGTTTACAATGAGTTCATGAAAAATCCTACGGGGAGGGTATAATAAACTCAAACAACAGTTCCGGGCCGGGGCATCCCCGGCCTGATTTAGGAGGGAAGATCCATATGAACATGAACCAATTTACCCAGAAGTCCCTGGAGGCCATTCAGGCCGCCCAGGCCCTGGCCGTGGAGTACGGCAACCAGCAGATCGAGCAGCCCCATCTGCTGTGCGCCCTCATCGAGCAGGAGGGGGGCTTCATCCCCCAGCTGCTGACCAACATGGGGCTGACCATCGAGTCCTTCCGGGCCGCTGCCCGCCATGAGGTGGAAAAGCTGCCCAAGGTGTCTGGCTCCGGCCGGGAGGCGGACAAGGTGTACGTCTCCGGCGGGGTGGACAAGGCGCTGAACGCCGCCGCCTCCACTGCGGCCAACATGAAGGATGAGTACGTGTCGGTGGAGCACATTTTCCTGGCCCTGCTGGATACGGCGGAGCGCCCCCTGAAGGAGCTCTTCCGCACCTACCACGTGGACCGGGAGAAGGTGATGCAGTCCCTGGCCGCCCTGCGGGGCAACCAGCGGGTGACCTCGGACAACCCGGAGGAGACCTATGAGGCGCTGAAGAAGTACGGCACCGACCTGGTGGAGCGGGCCCGGGCCAACAAGCTGGACCCGGTGATCGGCCGGGATGACGAGATCCGCAACGTGATCCGCATCCTGTCCCGGAAGAGCAAGAATAACCCGGTGCTCATCGGCGAGCCCGGCGTGGGCAAGACCGCCATCGCCGAGGGGCTGGCCCAGCGGATCGTCAAGGGGGACGTGCCCGCGGGGCTGAAGGACAAGACCATCTTCGCCCTGGATATGGGAGCCCTGATTGCCGGGGCCAAGTACCGGGGCGAGTTTGAGGAGCGGCTGAAGGCCGTCCTGAACGAGGTGAAGAAGTCCGAGGGCAGGATCATCCTGTTCATCGATGAGCTGCACACCATCGTGGGGGCCGGCAAGACCGAGGGGGCCATGGACGCGGGCAACCTCTTGAAGCCCATGCTGGCCCGGGGAGAGCTGCACTGCATCGGCGCCACCACCCTCAACGAGTACCGCCAGTATATTGAGAAGGACGCCGCCCTGGAGCGGCGGTTCCAGCCCGTCATGGTGAACGAGCCCACGGTGGAGGACGCCATCGCCATCCTCCGGGGGCTGAAGGAGCGCTATGAGGTGTTCCACGGGGTGAAGATCACCGACGGGGCCATCGTGGCCGCCGCCACCCTGTCTAACCGCTATATCACCGACCGGTTCCTCCCCGACAAGGCCATTGACCTGATTGACGAGGCCTGCGCCCTCATCCGCACCGAGATGGACTCCATGCCCACCGAGCTAGATGTGATTCAGCGGAAGATCATCCAGTGCGAGATCGAGGAGGCCGCGTTGAAGAAGGAGGACGACGAGCTGTCCAAGGCCCGCTTGGCGGATATCCAGAAGGAACTGGCCGAGCTGCGGGATGAGTTCAACGCCGGCAAGGCCAAGTGGGAGAATGAGAAGAACGCCATCGGCAAGGTGCAGAAGCTCCGGGAGGAGCTGGAGGCGGCCAACGCCCAGCTGGAGAAGGCCCAGCGGGAGTACGACCTGAACAAGGCCGCCGAGCTCCAGTACGGCAAGATCCCCGCTTTGAAAAAGGCCCTGGAGGCCGAGGAGCAGATTGCCGCCGACGGCAAGGCCCGCTCCCTGCTCCGGGACAAGGTCACCGAGGAGGAGATCGCCCGGATCATCGAGCGCTGGACCGGCATCCCCGTAGCCAAGCTCATGGAAGGGGAGCGGGAAAAGCTCCTCCACCTGGAAGACATCCTCCACCAGCGGGTGGTGGGCCAGGACGAGGCGGTGCGCCTGGTGAGCGAGGCCATCCTGCGCAGCCGCGCCGGCATCGCCGACCCCGACAAGCCCATCGGCTCCTTCCTCTTCCTGGGGCCCACCGGCGTGGGCAAGACCGAGCTGGCCAAAACCCTGGCCGAGGCCCTGTTTGACTCC
>ERZ827492.1368-NODE-1368-length-19846-cov-5.366429_pt1 | contig 19846 bp, 17 predicted proteins | sample MGYA00519704_ERZ827492 | MGnify/ENA primary metagenome ERZ827492 (study PRJEB31778, sample SAMEA3449325) | human gut metagenome | biome: human gut; feature: human-associated habitat; material: faeces | place: United Kingdom | collected 2010/2012 ...
ACCAGAGGCGCCGCCTCTGGACTCCGCAAGGGGCATTGCCCCTTGACCCTTTTTTTGCCGCCTGGCTTGAGCGCGATTTCCATCAATCGGGGTATTGGGGATTTTCCTGCTCATCATCCTCATCCTCGCGCCGTTCGGCATAGGCGCGCACATCCTCCACATCCAATCCCGCAAACACGCGCAGCCGCAATCTCGCTTGTCCAACCTCCAAAATGCTGTTATGCTGCAGCGGATGCGCCATTCCATCCTTCCGGCTCGCTACCGTCTCCCCATCGACAATGCAGCTGCACCCGCGCCACGGGATGATATACAGCCCATATCCGTTGCGGAACATCACATCCAGATGCCGGGGCGACACGCCGCGCGCTGGGACAACAATATCGCAGCTCCGCACGCTGCCCAGCGTTCCGTCCGCCGGGACAGGCAGCAGTGTGTCCTGCGGGAGTGCGGCGCAGTCGCTTTCGACCACAAATTCCCCGATGCTGCCCGCGTCCGGCAGGGAACGCCGCTTTTTTTCGCGGCTTCGGTGGTCTTTCCAGAGCCACCAGAACGCGCGCAGGACAATCAGCACCCCCAGCGCGGCGAACCAGTAGCGCATCATCAGAGAGAGAATCTCGTAAATTTGAGAGGGCATGGGTCGCTCCTTACAGCGTTTCGCGCAGCTTTTGCAGCAGCGGGCGCAAATCACCGACTGCCTCCGGGTCATACTGCACGGCAATCGTCAGGTTTTCCGGGCGGAAAACGGTCTGCGCCGCGTCCAGCAGTTCCTCGGCGGTCAGCTCGTTGTACTGCGCGGCGGCAGCATCCAAATCCGCCTGTGCCGTGTCGCCGCTCATCCACGCCCAGCCGAGACGGTCGTTCAGCGCGGCGGTGTCGTCAGTCAGCATGGCGTTGTTGGTGGTGAACTGCGTCCGCAGCTGATTCAATCGCGCGGGGCGGACGTACATCGTCAAGCGGTGCAGGTACGCGAAAACCTTGTTCAGCGTGTCTTTCAGCCATTCCGACCGCACGTCATAGCGGATGACAAGGCGGCTGAATTGCCCGACGCGGCTGATTTGCGACTCGATTTCCGCAACGAGTGCCTGCTCCTCGCGCAAAGCCTGAAAGAGCATACTGTCATCGTTCCCGGCGGTGATGGTGCTGAGAACTTCCGCCGCGACGGGGTAGACCTGTTCGCTGTCCACGTCAAACGCCAGCTGAACGCTTGCAAAATCGCTTTCAACCTCTTCCAGCAAGTCACTCTGCTCGTCGCGCATACAGAAGCCGATGGGCAGCGACTGCGTGAACGGCGGCTGGGCAGTCGTGTTGCGCAGCTCGCTCAGTGCTTCGATGGCGGCGAGCTCCATGCCGTCAGAGAAATTGCCCGTCATGACCAGACAGGCGTTCTGCGGCTGGAAAATCATCTCCTGCCAAAGCTGAATGTCCGCTTCGGTCAGCGCCATCAGGCTCTCCGGCGTGCCCAGCGGGGGGAATGCGCCGTTCTCGGTCTTGCGGAAATCGCACGCCGCGCGGTCGAACAGATCGCCCTCGCCGTCCGCCTCCAATTGGCGCAGGACAACTTGCTTCTCGGCGGCAATCTGCTCCGGCGTCCACGGTACATTCGCGAAAAAGCGCAGGAAGTATTCCAGCGCCGCGTCAAAGAAACGCGGCAGGCACTTCAGGCGGAACACCAGCCCTTCGGCATATGTCGCGGCATCGAGGTTCGTGCCGAAGCGGTTCAGCTCGCGCAGCAATCCTTCGCGGTTCAGTCCGCCCAGCCCGCGGAAGCACAGGTGTTCCAGCAGATTGCTGATGCCCTGTGTCTCTTCCGTTTCGTACAGCGGTCCGCCCTTCAAATACAGCCCGAATTCCAGACCGTGCAGGTGGCGCTGCGGCCAGCACAAAAGCGTCATGCCGTTTTGCAGGACATGCTCATGAATCGCGGACATGGGTTCGTCAGCTCCTTTGGCATAAAAGTTGTTTCATCTATTATACCGTATTGCGCGCGGGTTTGCAAGGGGAACGGGGGCGTCTCACGCGCATGGGGGAGGGTTTCGCGGGCGAAAAAAGTGAACAATCTGAAAATTGTTAGCACTCTTTTGCGTTGAGTGCTAATTTTCGCTTGCATTTCGATGGAAATCGTGCTACAATACATCCAGCGGTCAGAAAGACTGCAACAATTATTACCGCTTATTTTCCGAGGAGGAATGATGTATGGCGATTGAAATGGAAAAGGGCTCTGTGTCGATTGACGCCCAAAATATTATGCCGGTCATTAAGCGCTGGCTGTATTCCGATAAGGACATTTTCCTGCGCGAGGTGGTCAGCAACGGCTGCGACGCCATCACGAAGTATCGCATGACGAATCCGGATGACGAGAGCGAAATGTCCGTCATGGTCACGGTGGACAAGGAGAACAAAACCCTGACCATCAGCGACACCGGCATCGGCATGACCGAGGACGAGGTGAAGCGCTATATCAATCAGGTCGCATTCTCCGGCGCGTCCGAGTTTATGAAGAAGTTCGAGGGCGACGAAAAGAAAGGCGACATTATCGGCCACTTCGGGCTGGGCTTCTACAGCGTGTTCATGGTGTCTGAGAACGTCGAAATCGAAACGCTGTCCTGTCAGGAGGGCGCGGAGCCGGTGCATTGGGAATCCAAGGACGGCATGGACTTCGCCATCAGCGAAGGTCACCGCACCACGCACGGCACGTCGATTATCCTCCATATCTCCGATGAAGAGAAGGAGTTCCTCGAACTCTACCGCGTCCGCGAAGTGCTGACCCGCTACTGCGGCTACATGGCGTATCCGATTTACCTGATGGACGCAAACGCCAAGCCGGTGGAGCGCGAGGAGGAAATCCCCGGCGAAACCAACGAGGACGGCACGCCCAAGAAGCGCAAGGTCGTCGATGAACCCAAGCCGAGCCTGATTAACGACACCAAGCCGCTGTGGCTGAAAAAGCCGAGCGAGTGCGAGGACAAGGAGTACATCGACTTCTATCACAAGATGTTCGGCTGGGAAGATCCGCTGTTCTGGGTGCATCTGAACGTCGACTACCCCTTCAACCTCAAGGGCATCCTGTATTTCCCGAAGCTCCGCAATGACTTCGGCAAGTACGAAGGTCAGGTGAAGCTGTTCGCGGGTCAGGTATTCGTGGCGGACAACGTGAAGGAAGTTATTCCGGAATTCCTGACGCTTTTGAAGGGCGTTATCGACTGCCCTGACCTGCCGCTGAACGTCAGCCGTTCTTTCCTGCAGAATGACGGCACGGTCAAGAAGCTGTCCGCGCACATCACCAAGAAGGTGGCGGATAAGCTCTGCGGGCTGTTCAACACCGAGCGCGAGACGTATCAGAAGTATTGGGACGACATTGCGCCCTTCGTCAAGTTCGGCGCGATGCGTGACCAGAAGTTCTACGAGCAGGTCAAGAAGGCGATTCTCTACAAGACCACGGATGGCCGCTATTTGACGCTGGAAGAGTACAAGACCGCGAACGCCGAAAAGGCGGACAAGAAGGTCTACTACACCAACGACCCGAAGCGTCAGGCGGCGAGCGTTGCGCTGTACACCAACCGCGGCATTGATGTTGTGGTGATGGATCACATCATCGACGGCAACTTCCAGTCCTTCATGGAATATTCCGGCGGCGAGGAGGGCTTGACCTTCGCGCGTGTGGACGCGGACGTGTCCGGCCTGCTGGAAGATTCCGAAGAGGGCAAGGAGCTGAATCAGGAGACGATTCAGGCGATGTTCCGCAAGGCGCTGGGCAAGGATGACCTGCCCGTGAACCTGCAGAGCCTGTCCGACGCGGATCTGCCTGCGATGGTCACCGAGGACGAGCAGATTCGGCGCATGAAGGAAATGAGCCGCCTGTATGGTCAGTCGTTCGACATGCCCGACCGCTTCACGCTCGTGCTGAACCGCCGCAACAAGGCGATTCAGGAACTGGCGGCACGCGACCCGGAGAATGAGACGACGCAGCTGCTCTGCCAGCAGATTTACGATTTGGCGCGCATGAGCGCCCAGCCGCTGGAAGCGGACGAGATTACGGCATTCCTGAAGCGGAGCCAGAAGCTCGTCGCCATGGCGGTGGAGAAGGAATAAGCGAAACCAATCCACAATTCAATAGAAAGCGCCCGACGCGGGGGAAAACCTGCGCCGGGCGCTTTATTGCGCTTTGTATATTCCGCCCGAAACTGGAGCAAAAGTCTGTGCTGAAATTTACAAAAAAAAGGACTGGATTTTCCATTGTTTCTTTTTGACTGTGACGGTATAATGAAATCAATAAGGCGATTGCCTTACGTCGGTTTGCAATGCGATGCGCATTGCGGGAACTATGGGAAGGAGAAAACGGTATGAAAAAGTTCTCAAGGGCACTGTCTTTCGTGATGACGCTGGCAATGCTGCTCAGCGGAATCGCGGCTGCGGAACAGCAGTACTTTAACAACGGTGGAGGCGGGGAATTCGTTGATCCGCATACCTTCACCAAGCCCTATACCGTGAACGAAGTCATCGTTCCGGCGGATGAAGCGACAGGGCAGGTTGCGCTGGAAGCGCATGTGAAGAACATCATCGAGGTTGATGGACTGAAGTTCAAGGATTTGAACGGCAACGGCACGCTGGACGTGTACGAAGACTGGCGGCAGCCTGTGGACGCGCGCGTGGACGATCTGCTCAGCCAGATGACGCTGGATGAGGAAATCGGTCTGCTGTGGCACGCCTCTACCGGCGGTACGTTCACCAGCATGTATCCCTACACGGAGGAATGGCTCTATTCCAACGAACCTACGTATACCGCCGCGGATGGCAGCTGCTACGTTCCGATGTATCACTCCATTATCAGCGATAACGTGACGACGTACCTGCACAACGTCAACGGTACGCCGGAAACGCTGATTTATGAAAACAATGCCTTCCAGGAAATCGCGGAAACGGCGCGTCTGGGCATTCCCGTTGTGCTGTCCTGCGACCGCAGCTACAACACATGGGCTGGCATGGTCAACATGCCGAACTACGCGGTTGGCATTGCGCATGACCCGGAACTGCTGTACAACCTTGTTGCACAGTACGCGAAGGAAGAGCGCGCCATCGGCTTCCATGTGCCGTTCCATTCCTATGGCGTGGAAATCGGCTCGTGGTACGGCGACGATGTGAACTACATCGCCAAGATGGTCGGCATCGAAACCAAGGCGTATGAAGAAAACGGCGTGAATGCCTGCACGAAGCACTTTGTGGCGCGCGGCGGCCGCTCCAACTACTTCAATGCGAAGTCTCCCGCGAATCTGGTGGATTCGTGGCTGGTTGGCTGGAAGAGCGCTGTCATCGACAACGGCTCCGGCTGGATCATGCTGAACAACGGCAAGTTCCTCAATAACTGCAATGTCTGCTACGACTCCGAGTCCATGGCGGTGCTGCGCCAGCAGCTGGGCTATGATGGCTGTGTCGTGACCGACTGGCCGATGTGGATGCAGGTTCCTTCTGCTTCCGGCACGACGCCTGAAGGACTTGACCTGAGCACTGCTTCTGTCGGCGAACTGTATGCGACCATCTTCAACGCGGACGTTGATCAGGTTGGCTGCTTCTTCATGGTGGAAGACGATGTGCCTGTGGACTACGACGCGGTTATCGCCCGTTATCCCGGCATGATGCAGCCCATGTGGCCCAACGCTGTGAAGGAACAGCTGAAACTGGGCAACCTGACGCAGGAAACGATTGATAAGCACGCCAAGCGTGTGCTGCGCAACAAGTTTGAACTGGGTCTGTTTGAAGATCCCTACGGCAACCTTGAAGACGCGCTGGAACTGTGCGCTTCTGACGAATACAAGGCGCAGGCGTTCGACATGACGACGATTGAAGACGTTTATCGTGCGCGCACTGCCGAAATGAACGCCATGGAAATCCAGCTCCAGACTGAATCCACCGTTCTGCTGAAGAATGATAACATTCTGCCGCTCAAGGCAGAGCAGAAGGTGTATGTTGCGGGGACAAGCAAGGACACGGTTGCCATGGATAAGGAAGCCATTGCCGCGTATGCGACGGTGGTGGACAACATGGAAGACGCAGACGTGATTATTGCCCATGTGACCGCGATGGACGACGCGACGGAACTGCTGTTTGAGGATGCTGCGGATGCCGAAAAGCCCGTTGTCCTCTGCTACGACGGCGGCGTTTCCAACGAGCCTGATGCCTATGCGGTGAACAGCAGCGCGGCGGTGCTGTTCCTGACCTATGACTGCACACCTGACCACGGTTCTTCTATGGGCAACTTCTATCACAAGACGCTGCCGTCCGTGCTGGCGGATATGCTCTACGGTGTGAAGGCCCCCAGCGGCAAGACCGTGTTCGAGATGGCATGGACGAGCGAAGATGCTGAACTGGATTGGGGCGAGCTGCAGTTTGACACTGGCGTAGATACCAAGACTCGCCTGTACATGGCAGCGGTGGTTCGCAATAACCCGACTGCTGACCTGCCCACGAATCTCGGCGACGTGATGTATCCTGCGCACTTCGGTATGCGCTACGACCAGCCTGCTGACATTACCTGCAACACGCTGATTGCGCCGCAGGGTGTCCGTGAAGTCAGCGAAGAGACGTCTTCCGGCACCAGAATGGCGACAAAGGTTCTCAACCTGGCCAAGGCGGGCGAGACCTTTGAAATCAACTTCATCGCTGAAAACAACGGCGCTGACGGCTATATCAATGTCGAAGTGCTGGTGGATGGCGAACTGGCAGCGACGAAGATGATCGCTGTGTCTGCTGGCAGCTTCCGCGTTGTGACCATCCCGCTGACCCTCGATGCCGGCGAGCATGTGATCACCGTGGGCGGCATGACGGCGAACCTGACGGTTGAGTAATACGATGCACTGTGGGAGGGGAGATTCCGGAAGGAGTCTCTCCTCCCTTCCTTTATGCGAACGCAGAGAAAATAACGGTGCTTCCCATCACACACGGGAAGCACCGTTTTGCATTATTCGCCTGTTTTCCGAACTGCACCTTTCCCCGGAAAATGCTCCTTCGTGAGCTTCACGACCATCCCAGACAGCAGCAGCAGCGCAATCAGGTTTGGGATGCTCATCAGGCCGTTGAATGTGTCCGCAATATCCCAGAGCAGCCCCAAATCAAGCGTTGCGCCGAGAATCGACACGAACGAGTAAATCACGAGGAACGGGCGGACGACCTTGTTGCTCTTAAACAGAAACTGCACAAAGCGTGAGCCGTACAGCCCCCAGCCGATAATCGTCGAGAAGGCGAAGCAGCACAGCGCTACCGCCGTGAAAATCGACGACCAGCTGCCGTATGTCGTCGTGAAGCCGGAAATCGTCAGCTCCGCGCCCGCTGCCACGCCGTAGGTCACCGGCGTGCCGCTGCACAGGATGACAAGCGCCGTCAGCGTGCAGATGATAATCGTGTCCGCAAACACCTCGAAGATGCCGAACATGCCCTGCGTGACGGGCTTCTGCGTATCGGCGCAGGCGTGGGCAATCGAACCCGTGCCCAGACCTGCCTCGTTGGAGAAGATGCCGCGCGAAACGCCCTTCTGCATACTTACGAACAGGCTGCCGATGATGCCGCCCGTGAACGCCGCCGGGTTGAACGCGCCCTCGAAGATGGACTGAAGCACGCCCGGCAGCCGCTGGACATTCAGCAGCACCACGCCGATGCCCAGCACGACGTAGAACAGCGCCATGAACGGCACCAGCTTTTCGCTCACGCTGCCGATGCGTTTGATGCCGCCGAGCAGCACCATGGCCACCAGCATCGCGCAGAAAATGCCGATGATGAGGTTGAGCGTCGGCACGAAAGCGTCGCTGACGAGGTGAAACTGCATAAACGCCGTGTTAATCGCCGTCGTGATGGTGTTGACCTGCGTCGCGTTGCCCGTGCCGAAGAGACGGTTAGCGTGCCGAACAGTGCGTAGAGGATGGCGAGCCACTGCCAGCGCTTGCCCAGCCCGTTCTTGATGTAGTACATCGGCCCGCCGACCCATTCGCCGGTGGCGCTGCGTTCGCGGTAGTGGACGGCGAGGGTGACTTCGGCGTATTTCGTGCACATGCCCAGCAGCGCTGAGCACCACATCCAGAACACCGCGCCCGGCCCGCCGATGGCAATTGCGCCCGCGACACCGGCGATATTGCCCGTGCCGACCGTGCCCGCCAGCGCGGTGCAGACGGCTTGGAACGGGGTCATCGCGCCGTCCGCGGCTTCCTTCTTGTGGAACATGCGCCCGATGGTGGTTTTGAGCGCGAAGGGGAATTTGCGGATTTGCAAAAAGCCCGTGCGGACGCTGAGCAGCAGCCCAACGCCGATAATGCAGACCATCGCCGGCACGCCCCAGACGAAATCGTTGACGACCTTGTTGATGGCGGCAATCGTATCAAAGAACATGGGTGAATCAATCCTTTCAGGAGTATCACTTTATTCTACCAGATTGCCGGACGGGACGCAAGGGCGAGGGAGGGCGGAATGTGCGGAAAAACGGCAAAAATGCAGGGAAAAATGGCGGAAACCGTTCGTTCATCTACATGCCTGCCGAAAACGCCTTTTTCCACAAAGAAAAGAACCCTCCGCCGAAACGGAAGGTTCTTGGAAGCAACCAAATTACGCGTTCTTCTGCGCTTCTTCGACAGCGACAGCCACCGCGACGGTCGCGCCGACCATCGGGTTGTTGCCCATGCCGATCAGACCCATCATCTCAACGTGCGCGGGCACGGAGGAGGAGCCAGCAAACTGCGCGTCAGAGTGCATACGACCCATGGTGTCGGTCATGCCGTAGGAGGCAGGGCCAGCCGCCATGTTGTCGGGGTGCAGGGTACGACCCGTGCCGCCGCCGGACGCCACGGAGAAGTACTTCTTGCCGGCTTCGATCATTTCCTTCTTGTAGGTGCCGGCAACGGGGTGCTGGAAGCGGGTGGGGTTGGTGGAGTTGCCCGTGATGGACACGCCAACGCCCTCGTGCCACATGATGGCGACGCCTTCGCGGACGTCATCAGCGCCGTAGCACTTGACCTTGGAGCGTTCGCCGTTGGAATAGGCGACTTCCTTGACGACCGTCAGCGCATGGTCTTCCTTCACGTCAGCAGACAGGTAGTCATACTTGGTCTGCACATAGGTGAAGCCGTTGATGCGGCTGATGATCATGGCAGCGTCCTTGCCCAGACCGTTCAGGATGACGCGCAGGGGGTTCTTGCGAACCTTGTTGGCATTGCGGGCAATGCCGATAGCGCCTTCCGCGGCAGCAAAGGATTCGTGGCCAGCGAGGAACGCGAAGCACTCGGTCTTCTCGTCCAGCAGCATCGCGCCCAGATTGCCGTGGCCCAGACCAACCTGACGCTGGTCAGCGACGGAACCGGGGATGCAGAACGCCTGCAGACCTTCGCCGATGCAGGTGGCCGCTTCCGCAGCGGTCTTAACGCCCTTCTTCAGCGCGATGGCAGCGCCCAGCTCGTAAGCCCACTTCGCGTTCTCGAAGCAGATAGGCTGAATGCCTTCGACGATCTTATAAGCGTCAACGCCCTTGCTGTTGTTGTAAGCCTTCAGCTCATCAAAATCCTTGAAGCCGTACTTTTCCAGAACAGGCTGGAGCTGAGGCATGCGTCCTTCGTAGTTTTCAAACAGAGCCATTTCAGCATACCTCCTATATTACTGCTTGCGCGGGTCGATCCAAGCGACGGCGCCGTCTTCCGCCTTGAAGCGACCATAGGTGCCCACGTTCTTCTCGTAGGCTTCGTTCGGGCTCATGCCCTTCTTGATGGCGTCCATCATCTTGCCGAGCGACAGGAACTGGTAGCCGCAGACCTGATTGTCCTTGTCCAGCGCCAGCTTCAGCACATAGCCCTCAGCCATTTCCAGATAGCGCACCCCCTTGAGCTTGGTGCCGTACATGGTGCCGACCTGAGAGCGCAGACCCTTGCCCAAGTCCTCCAGACCAGCGCCGACGCGCAGGCCGTCATCAGAGAAAGCGGACTGGGTGCGGCCATAAACGATCTGCAGGAACAGCTCGCGCATGGCGGTGTTGATCGCGTCGCACACGAGGTCCGTGTTCAGCGCTTCGAGGATGGTCTTGCCGGGAAGAATTTCAGCCGCCATAGCAGCGGAGTGGGTCATGCCGGAGCAGCCGATGGTTTCCACCAGCGCTTCTTCGATGACGCCGCCCTTGACGTTCAGCGTCAGCTTGCAGCCGCCCTGCTGCGGCGCGCACCAGCCAATGCCGTGGGTCAGACCGGAGATGTCCTTGATCTCCTTGGCCTGAATCCATTTGCCCTCTTCCGGGATGGGCGCCGGGCCGTGGTTCGGGCCCTTGGCGACACAGACCATTTCTTCAACTTCCTTGGTGTACTGCATCGAATAGGTTCCTCCTATCTAATGATAGTCCTGCAAATAGGCATGTAAAAAGCACACGCCTGTCCTTGCGCTTCTTGATTATAACATATTTTCTGCGGATTGTGTAGGGGATTTTATAAATTCGATAAAAAATCCGCAAAAAGGGGCATCAAATCCTGCTGATGGTGCATAGGATGATTAGGGATAGTTGCGGAAAAGCAATCAAATGCTTGAATGCCAGCCAACTTTGGGAGTGTCGGCGCCGAAGGGGTCAAGGGGGCGATCGGAAAGCCCCCTTGTCGCCTCCGCAGAGGCGAAACCCTCTGCAACAACAATCCGAAAGCATGAAAGTGAAATCAAGAAAGAGGGAGGAATCCGCCCATGAGCCTTAGCGAGCTTCGCCAGAAGGACGTCATCAACACGCGCGACGGGCAGTGCTTAGGCAAGCCGATGGACATCGAGTTCTGTGCCTTGGATGGGCGCGTAACGGCAATTGTCGTGCCGGGTGAGTTCAGCTTTGTGCATCTGCTGCGCGGTGAGCGGGCGGGAGTGGTGATTCCGTGGGAGAACATCTGCAAAATTGGCGATGATGTGATTCTGGTAGACGTAGAGCTGTAAGCCTATCGAGACTTACAGCTCTACATATATTTCGTTCCCCCATAAACACGCGGACACAGTTTGAAAGTGTCACCAACCCAATCGCGCGAAAGGGTCAAGGGAGGAACTCCCTTGTGGGGTCAAGGGGCAAAGCCCCTTGCGGAGTCCAGAGGCAGAGCCTCTGGCGTCACCCCTTCACGAACCGAATCACGTTCCAGCTGGCAGCAGGCAGAACGAGGGGTTCACCGGGCTTCGGGCAGGGGAGGATGACCGGCTTCACCACGTCCGGGGCGGATTCTGTGTTCTCCGCCTTCATGTCGTCGTGGTGCAGGACGGAGTGCATCGCGGGGCGCAAATCGCCAAAGGAACGCAGGTCGAGGTCAAGCACCATCGGCTCGGTCAGGTCGCGGTTGACGGCGAAAATCGTCACGTTGCCCGCGTCGTCCATCACGGCGGCGGCATCCATGTCCGGTACATCATTGTAATGCTTGGTGTCGTGCTTGCCCGCCACAATCTTCGGCAGCAGCGACGTGCCGCGGCCGTACATCGACGCATCCATCATCGGGTAGAAAATCGTCTGCGCCCACGCGCCGCCGTTTTCGCGCGTCATAATCGGCGCAATCACGTTCACCAGCTGCGCCAGGCAGCCAATCTTCACGCGGTCGGCGTTGCGCAGCATCGTGATGAGCATCAGACCCACCAGCAGCGCATCCTCGAAGTTGTACACGTCCTCCAGCAGGTGCAGCGCTGTGCCCCACGGCTTGTTCTTGTACAAATCATGATCCTGATTCTTGGAGTGATACCACACGTTCCACTCGTCCAGCGACAGGTTGACGGTCTTCTTGGAGTGCTTCGTGCCCTTCACGCCGTCGCAGATGGCGGCGACGGTCTTAATGAACTCGTCCAAATCCATCGTCGAGGCGAGGAAGTCCTGCGTGTCGTTGTGCGGATTGCCGTAGTAGCGGTGCAGGGAGACGTAATCCACGTTGTCGTACGCCTGCATCAGCACTTCATGCTCCCAAGTGCCGAAGGTGGGCATGCCTGTGCCGGACGAACCGCACGCAACCGTCTCGATGGTGGGGTCAACCCACTTCATGACCTTCGCGGCTTCGTTTGCCTTGCGGCCGTACTCGTAGGCGGTTTTCGCGCCGGTCTGCCACGGGCCATCCATTTCGTTGCCCAAGCACCACAGCTTGATGTTAAACGGGTCTTTCGCGCCGTTCTTGATGCGCAGGTCGCTCCACGCAGTGCCGGACGGATGGTTGCAGTATTCAACGACGTACTGCGCGTCGAGAATATCACGCGTGCCGAGGTTGATGGCGTACATGACCTCCGTGTTCGCCTTCTTCGCCCAGTCGACGAACTCATGCAGACCGAATGTGTTCGGCTCGGTCGTCTTCCACGCAAGGTCGAGGCGGCGCGGACGCTGCTCCTTCGGGCCGATGGAATCCTCCCAGCGGAAGCCGGAGACGAAGTTTCCGCCCGGATAGCGCACGACAGGCACATTCAGCTTGCGCACCAAATCCAGCACGTCGCGGCGGAACCCCTGTTCATCCGCCAGCGGATGGGCAGGCTCGTAAATGCCGGTATAGACGGCGCGGCCCAGGTGCTCAATGAACGAACCGTACAGGCGGCGGTCGATGGGGGAGATGATGTAGTCCTTGTCCAGAATCAGCTTGGACTGTTTCATGTTGATCGCGTCCTCCTTGATATATAGGAAGAAAAATTCTGGGCGGCCAGATGCTTCGGAGGAATGTCCGAAAATCGCCCATTCAATCCGTTTCATTCGACATGGGATTGGAAATTCCTCTTTCAAAATGGGTACGGCGAAAATTTTCAGAAAATATTTTCGGGAGAATCATGCAGGGATTTCCGGACTTATGGCGAAATGTTTGTGCAGAAACCAAATCTCCTGCTTGGCAGGACAAAACGGAGGAAATTTATGCCGCTTGCACAGTTGCCCCCGATGGGCTGGAACTCTTGGAACACGTTCGGCTGGCAAATCAACGAACAGTTGATTTTTGAAATGGCTGACCTGATGGCTTCGCAGGGCTACCGCGAGGCGGGGTATGAATATCTGGTCATCGACGACTGCTGGAGCCTGCGCGAGCGCGGCAAAGACGGCCGCATCGTGCCTGACCCGGAGAAATTCCCGAACGGCATGAAGGCGGTTGCCGACTACGTTCACAGCAAGGGACTGAAGTTCGGCATGTACTCCTGCGCGGGCGTGCGGACGTGCGCGGGCTATCCCGGCAGCTATGACCATGAATTTGTCGATGCGCAGACGTTTGCGGACTGGGGCGTGGATTTCCTCAAGTACGACTTCTGTAATTTCCCGCAGTCCGGCAACTGCAAGGCGCGCTACCTCACCATGTCGATGGCGCTGAAGGCGACCGGGCGCGAAATCCTCTTCTCCGCCTGCAACTGGGGCATGGAAGAACCCGGCGAGTGGATGCGCGCAATCGGTGCGCACATGTACCGCTCCACCGGCGATATTATGGATAACTTCGTCTCCTTCACCGACATCGTCAAGAGCCAGCTGAATAAGCTCTGCATGAGCGGCAACCACTGCTTCAACGACATGGACATGCTCACCGTCGGCATGGAGGGCAAGGGAAATGTCGGGCTGGGCAAGGTGTGCAGCTATGAGGAATACCGCTTGCAGTTTGTGCTTTGGTGCCTGTGCGGCGTGCCGCTGATGATGGGCGCGGATCTGCGCAGCCTTGCGCCGGAATACCGTGCGCTGATGCTCAATCCCGCGCTGCTGCGCATCAATCAGGACGCGGAATGCCGTCCGCCGTATATCGTTCGCCGCGACAGCGTGTGTATCCCGAACCCTGATGACGCGCAAGCGCCGTGGACGCATCCGGCGGATACCGCGTTCGTGCTGCTGCGCCACCTGACGGACAACGAGTTTGCCCTGTTCTATGCCAACCTCTCCGACGCGGATGCCGAGGTACACTGCGAGATGGCGGACATGGGGCTGCCCGTGACCGGCGGCGTTGCGCTGGACATGACGGACGTTTTCTCCGGCGAGCATCTGGGGCCGCAGAAGGATTCGTTCAATCCGCACATCAAGGCCCATGACTGCCGCCTGTTCCTCTGCCATCTGGTGAAGGACAATGCCTGAATGTATGCAGTGCCATCGGGCGCTGCAAAGCGTGGAAATTGCGCTGACGAAGAAGCTGATTAACCGCGGGGCGACGCGCTTTCTGTGTCTCAACTGCTTGGGGAAGAAGTTCGGCGTCAGCGAAGAAACGCTGCTGCAAAAGGCGAAGGAATTCCGGGAGATGGGGTGTACTCTGTTCGGGTGATGGAGAAATTTTTTGCATGGAACGATTTGCGTGGATGGGAAAAATCAAGCCGGGGATGCAGGCGGAATCGCCCATTGTCGACCGCTGGAATGCGTATATGGCGGATGTGCTGGAGCTGGTGATGGATCCGGCGACTGGCGCACAGCCGAAATTGCAGCAGATGTTCCTGCTGGAGTAAAGACGGAATACGGACTATCAGAAGGGCTGTCCCTGCAAGCAGGGGCGGCTCTTTTGCTCACCGGATCAGCACGCGGACATAGCATGAGAGCGTCAGCAACTGAATCGCGCGAACGGGAGTCCAGAGGGTCGAAGACCCTTTGGCGGAGTCAAGGGGCAGCGCCCCTTGGGTTCCCCCAATCAGCACGCGGGCATAGCGTGAAAATGCGCTCAACTGAATCGCGCGAACGGGAGTCCAGAGGGTCGAAGACCCTTTGGCGGAGTCCAGAGGCAGCGCCTCTGGTTCTGGAAGCAAAAGGCGTAGATGAATCCGGCAACATGCTAATTGTGCAAAAAAAACGACAGTTTGCGCCAAAATGCGGATAGAAAGCTGGCAGTGTGCTATAATCTGATATGAAAAGTAAATCCGGCAGAACGAAATCTGATTCGATTCCGTTTCCGGTCATTGTTCCGTCCTCCTCTTGGAATGATGACTGCCCTTCCCATCAATCCCTTCGGCTTCTCCTCTTGCCGAAGGGATTTCTTGTTGCAGGGGAATGCGGCGACTGTCAAAAACGGAACGAATTTTGCCAATCAAAACAGAATAGGAAGCCGAAATGACAGGTTCTGAAAGAAATGCGCAAAATGGGCGGAAAGCGTGCTAAAATGGCATCATCAAGCTGGGGAGGGAGAAAAACAGATGAAACAGGTATTCAACCCGTATTTGCCCGCAGGAGAGTACATCCCGGACGGTGAGCCGCATGTCTTCGGCAATCGGGTGTACGTGTACGGCTCGCACGACCGCTTTAACGCCGCTATCTTCTGCGTCAACGACTATGTGTGCTACTCTGCGCCGGTGGACGATTTGTCCGCGTGGCGCTACGAGGGCGTTATCTACAAGAAAAAACAAGACCCGCTGAACAAGCTGGGCATCCGCCTGCTGTTCGCACCGGACGTGGTGCAGGGCGTGGACGGGCGCTATTACCTCTATTATGCCTATGATTTCCTTGGACGCATGGGCGTGGCGGTCAGCGATAAGCCGCAGGGCCCGTATGAATACTACGGCCATGTCCGTTATGCCGACGGGCGCGAGTGGGGCAGCCGCTCCGGGGATGAGTTCCCGTTCGACCCCGGCGCGCTGGTGGATGACGACGGGCGTGTGTACCTCTACTCCGGCTTTGCGACGAAGGTGCCGTTCATCATGAGCCGCTTCCATAACCTCCGCAATTCCGGCGGCGTCGGCATGGAGCTGGAACAGGACATGCTGACCATCAAGGACAAAATCCAGTTGATTTTCCCGCAGAAGGACAACAACCCGCCGAAGGAATTCGCGGGACATGCCTTCTTCGAGGCGAGCAGCATCCGCAAAATTGACGGCAAGTACGTTTTTGTGTACTCGTCGGAGAACAACCACGAATTGTGCTATGCCGTCAGCGAACATCCGCTGTCCGGCTACCGCTACGGCGGAACGCTGGTGGACTTGGGCGACCTGTACATGGAGGACGGAACATCCGACGAGGCGCGCGGCACGAACTACCTCGGCAACACCCACGGCGGCATGGCGGAGCTGAACGGGCAGTGGTACATCTTCTACCATCGCCAGACGAACCAGCACTCCTACTCGCGCCAAGCCTGCGCCGAACCGCTGAAGCGCACGCCTGACGGCGGCTTCCAGCAGGCGGAAGTGACCAGCTGCGGTTTGAACGGCGGCCCGCTGGACGGTATCGGCGAATACGAGGCGCGTATCGCCTGCAACCTGTGGAGCAAGCACGGCGTTGTCCGCTACGACAAGCGCTTTAATAAGAAGGAACACCCGTATTTTACCCAGAGCGGGCGCGACGGCGATCCGGCGGCGGTGCAGTATATCGCCAACATGCGCGACGGCAGCGTATGCGGATTTAAGTACTTCCAGATGCACGGCGCGAAAGCCATTCGGTGCGCCGTCAGCGGGGTGTGCCGCGGCAATATCGAGGTCAGCGATACGCCGGAGTTCTCGACGCTGGCGGCAAGCATCCCGGTCGAAGCCGGAAAGACCATGACGAACGTCACCGCGCCGTTCCGTATGCCGGATGGTGTGAAGGCGCTGTACTTCCGCTTCCGCGGCGAGGGAGCCATGAACTTCTTTACGTTTGAGCTCAGCTAAGAGGCGAATTATTATGAAGAAATTCACTGGTATTCTGCTGATGCTGCTCCTGCTGTGCGGCGCGGCGCTTGCGGAAAACACCTATCATGTCGAAGAGTTCCCGATTGAAAAGGAAGACGAGAGCATCATTGCGGGTTGGCTGTATGTGCCGGACGGCGCGGAGAACGCCCCCGCGGTCATCCTTTGCCACGGCTTCAACGGCACGCACCGCAACATGGACGGCTACGCGGAATATCTTGCCCAGCGCGGGTACGTCTGCTATACGTTCGACTTCTGCGGCGGCGGCATGCAGAGCCAAAGCTCCGGTGCAACGACGGACATGACCCTGCTGACCGAACTCGATGACCTCGATGCTGTCGTTTCGTTCCTTGCCGAGCTGGATGAGGTGGATGCCAGCCGCCTTGTGATTGCGGGCGAAAGCCAAGGCGGGCTGGTGACGGCGCTGTATACGGCGCGGAATCCCGAAACCGTGCGCGGCGCGATGCTGCTCTATCCGGGGCTGATGATGGCGGACAATGCGCGCAGCCAGTATGCCGACGCCAGCGAGATTCCGGAGAAGCTCGACTTCATGCAGATGACCGTCAGCAGGCGCTACTACGAGGTTGTGCTGGAACTTGACCCATGGACGGAAATCGCGTCGTTCGACAAGCCCGTGCTGCTGATTCACGGCACGGACGACCAGATTGTACCCATCAGCGTGTCCGAAAAGGCGCTGACCATCTACCCCGACGCGCGGATGATTACAATTCCCGGCGCGGGGCATGGGTTCTATCTGGACGACCGCGAAACGGCGTGCAAGGAAATGGAAGCATTCCTGAACGAGATTGACCAGTAACAAAAACGCACCTCCCCCAACCGGGCAGAGGTGCGTTTTGGGTTACAGCTCTTTGTCATCCAGCCGAATCGTGTCAATCAGCGCCTGCGGGGTGGAACAGTTCGCGCCGAAGCGCTTCTCCGCGCGAAGTCCCGCCAGGGCGTGAATCAGCACGCCGTACGCTGCCAGCGCGCTTGTGGAGAGCGAAGTGGACAGCCGATTCCGCTGGCACAGCAGCGCCGTCAGGATGCCGGACAACACGTCGCCGCTGCCCCCTTTCGCCAGCGCGGGCGTGCCGTAGAGGCTGATGTACGTCGCGTCGCCGTCGGACACAAGCGTCCGCGCGCCCTTGAGCAGCACGCAGCAGCCGCACAGGTCATGCAGCCGCGATAGGGCATCCAGCGGCTCATCAAGAATGAATTCGACGTGCTGTTCCAGCAGGCGCGCCGCTTCGCCGGGGTGCGGCGTGATGATGTCCTCCTCCTTCAGCGGGAGGATGCCGTCGTGCGTCGCCAGCAGGGTCAGCGCGTCCGCGTCCCAGACGATGGGGCAGTCCGCCTCGGCGAACACGCGCAGCAGCATCGTCACGTCCGGGGTCAGGCCGCAGCCGCAGCCGATGCAAGCCGCGTCCGCCTTGTCCAGCGTCTCGCGGGTGATGCGCGCGGCTTGAGGCGTCAGCAGCCCGTTCGTTTCAGGCAGGGGAACGCACGTCGCGCCCGGCGCAAGCACTTGCAGCACCGGCAGCAGACTCTCGCGGCACAAAAGCGTCGTCAGCCCCGCACCCGCGCGGATGCAGGCATTGGCGCAGAACGCCGCCGCGCCGACCATCCCGCGCGAACCGCAGAAAATCACCGCGCGGCCGCAATCGCCTTTGTGAAGCGCGGGTGTGCGGGCGAAAAGCGGCGCAAGCGCGGCAGGAGAGAGCGTCTCCAAACCGTCGAAGCCGAGGTCGATGTCGTCGCCGGGGCGGATGAGAATCGGCTGCACGGTGATTTTGCCCGTGTATTCGACGCCCTGCCGCAGAAGCAAGCCCTGCTTGATGCGGTGGAACGTGACCGTCTCCGCTGCGCGGACGACATCAGCACCCAGCGCGCGCCCGGTTGTGCCGTCCAGCCCGCTGGGAATATCCACCGCGATAACTGGAATCTGCGGATTGTCGTTCAGACGGTGGATGAGAATCGCCGCGTCGCCCTCGATGGCGTGATTCAGCCCCGTGCCGTAGAGTGCGTCCACCACGGCGGCGTACGCGGCGACATCCACCGCGTCGGCGCTGGGCAGAACGCGGACGCCGTGCAGCAGCGCCAAGGTACGGTTCGTCAGTGCGTCGCCGCGGACGGCGCTGGTCACTTCCCACACGTCTGCCTGACCGCCGCCTGAACGCCAGAGCCGCGCTGCCGCATAGCCGTCGCCGCCGTTATTGCCGGGACCGCAGAGGAAGAGCACACGGGCGGATTTCGGCGCGTGGCGGGAAATTGCTGCGGCTACGCCCTGCGCAGCGTGTTCCATCAGCAGAATACTGGGCGTGCCGGTTTCGGACATGAAAAGCGTTTCCAAGGATTTCATCTCGTCGGGCGTAATCGTCGTCATGGAAGGCAGCCTCCTCCGGAAAGTCTCTTCCATTAGTATAGCGTATTTTCAGGAAATTGCAAGCACTCCGCAGATTTTCGGCTTTTTTCCTGTGCATAACGCCGCCGTGTCGCTTCGCCGCCGCGCAAATGGCGGACGGCCTTGTTGTACGCCAGCAGCGCCGATACCTCGCGGGCGAGGGCTGCATCCGCCTGCGGAAGGTGCTGGAGCATGTCTTTGTGGATGCCGGATTTGGAGAGCTGGAACGCGGCGGCAGTCTGCCGGATGGTCGTCCGGTGGCGGAGCATATAGTGCGCCTCGGCAATGCAGCGCTGGGCGATGGCTTCGTCCATGTGCGAAACCTCCTTTTTGCGCTTCTGCATGGTCGCGCAGAAGGCTTTGCAGGAGGATATGAGCCGAAAACGCCCCTGATGACCGGCGGGAGAAGCGAAAAAATGCCGAAAAAACGGGCATTTGCGGGGATTTTCCGAAAAACGCCCAAAAAGAATCAAAAAATCCGCAAAAAAATTCATTTTGGGGGTTGACAAACTGCTGAAATGGGTGTATACTTAAGAAGTCGCCTGCAGGACATGCAAGAGACACGGGAACGACGGGGTGTAGCGCAGTCTGGTAGCGCACGTGCTTTGGGAGCATGGGGTCGGGGGTTCAAATCCCTTCACCCCGACAGCTACTACTCTCCTTCGGATGGGAAATATGGCCCCGTGGTCAAGTGGCCTAAGACACCGCCCTTTCACGGCGGCTACTCGGGTTCGAATCCCGACGGGGTCATCCTTCTTCTTTTCCCTTCCGTATGGGCCTTTAGCTCAGTTGGTTAGAGCAACCGGCTTATATCCGGTCGGTCCCGGGTTCGAGTCCCTGAAGGCCTACTTTCTCAGGTGGCCCGGTAGCTCAGTTGGTTAGAGCGCCAGCCTGTCACGTTGGAGGTCGAGG
>ERZ827492.1369-NODE-1369-length-19842-cov-4.188861_pt1 | contig 19842 bp, 18 predicted proteins | sample MGYA00519704_ERZ827492 | MGnify/ENA primary metagenome ERZ827492 (study PRJEB31778, sample SAMEA3449325) | human gut metagenome | biome: human gut; feature: human-associated habitat; material: faeces | place: United Kingdom | collected 2010/2012 ...
TGCATCCGGAGACGGAGAAAGAGGACTGATAGAAAGTCAGTCCTCTTTTTTCGTCATTTTTCTTTCCCTCTTTCTTGTGTTGCGGTTTGGGATGTGGTATAATATCTTGATTAAAAATCGCCTTGCGGCATCCGTCGGGCGAAGGAGGTACTTTTGGAACGGAAAAACGTTGTCCTGTCTGACGGCGACATGGCCCGCCAGCGGGAATTTACTGAAAAAATAAAAGAACTGCACGCCCAGCGGGGCAAGGCCGTCCACGCGCTGGTGGACACCTTCGGCTGCCAGCAGAACGTGGCCGACAGCCAGCACATTATGGGCATGCTGGAGGCCATGGGCTGCGACTTCGTCACCGAGCCTGCCGAGGCCGATATCATCGTACTGAACACCTGCGCCATCCGTGACCACGCGGAAAAGCGGGTCTACGGCAATCTGGGCGCCCTGACCCACACGAAAAAGGCCAACCCGGAGCAGATCATCTGCCTGTGCGGCTGCATGGCCCAACGGCCAGAGGTGGCGGAAAAGGTGCGCCAGTCCTATCGCCATGTGGATCTGGTATTCGGGCCGCAGGCACTGTGGAAGTTCCCGGAGCTTTTGTATCAGGTGTATACCCGTCGGGGCCGGGTGTTCTCGGTGGAGAATGAGCATGGCTCCATTGCCGAGGGCATGCCGGTGGTGCGGGAGGGCCGCACCCGCGCGTGGGTGTCCATCATGTACGGCTGCAACAACTTCTGCTCCTACTGCATCGTGCCCTACGTCCGGGGCCGGGAGCGGAGCCGGGACCCCCAGGCCGTGCTGGCGGAGGTCCGGCAGCTGGTGGAGGCCGGGGTCTGCAAGGAAGCGGACCTGGCCGCCATCCGGGAAAAGGTTGCTGCAGATATGCTGCGCAACATGAAGCTGGCCATCGACGAGACCGTGTCCCCCCGGATCGACATCTTTGGCGCGGAGCAGAACTTCATTGGGGACCTGATGTTCTCCAACCAGACCGTCCGTTCCATGGACGAAAGCCGGCCCAGCGATATGCTCCTGCCCAAGGCGGAATGCCCCCGGGTCCAGCAGATCGCCAAAAAGCACCGCTTCTACCTGGACGACAACGGCAAGCCCGTGCCCAAGGCGAGGGTATATCAGTACCGCGACGCCATAGCCGAGCCCATAATAAACAAGCTCTATGAGGATCCTACCTTAGTGAGCTTCGGCGAGGACGTAAGGGACTGGGGCGGAGCCTTTGCAGTATATCGCGGCATGACCGAGGCGACGCCCTATTACCGCCTGTTCAACACGCCGATAGCCGAGGCAGCCATAGTCGGCGCGGCGGTGGGCTACGGCATGAGCGGCGGAAGGGCGGTTGCCGAGCTCATGTATTGCGATTTCCTGGGCCGCGCCGGAGACGAGGTTTTCAACCAGCTCTCCAAGTGGCAGGCCATGAGCGCCGGAATGCTCAAGATGCCCGTGGTGCTGCGCATGAGCGTGGGTTCAAAGTACGGCGCGCAGCACAGCCAGGACTGGAGCGCGATATGCGCCCATATTTCCGGCCTCAAGGTGGTGTTCCCTGCGACCCCATACGACGCTAAGGGCCTCATGCAGTCCGCCCTAAACGGCACGGATCCGGTGATATTCCTGGAAAGCCAGCGCATATACGATGTGGCGGAGCAGTTCCATCCGGGCGGAGTGCCGGAGGAGGAGTACGAAATACCCATAGGCGTGCCTGATATAAAGCGCGCCGGCAGCGACGTGACCATACTGTCGATAGGAGCGACGCTCTACCGCGCGCTTAAGGCGGCGGACATATTGCAGGAGAAGTACGGCCTCAGCGCCGAGGTCATAGACGCCCGCTCCATAGTGCCCTTCGACTATTCGATAGTTATGGAGTCCGTCAAAAAGACGGGACGCATCGTGGTCACCGGCGACGCCTGCGAGCGCAACAGCTTTATGCGCAATCTGGCCTCCAACATAGCGGAGCTTTGCTTTGACGATCTGGACGCCCCTCCCGTGGTGGTGGGCGCAAAGAACTGGATAACTCCCGCACACGAGATGGAGGACGCCTTCTTCCCCCAGCCGGAGTGGATAGTGGACGCCATACACCAGCGCATATTGCCGCTTCCGGGGCATATATGCACCCATAACTGCACCGAGCTTGAGCAGATAAGGGAGAACAGGCTGGGCATATAAAAAAACTCACAGCGAAAGCGCCCGGGAAATGCTCGGGCGCTTTCAGCGTAAATGGTGGATTCAATCACATTTTTATGATACACTTCAGTGAAACAAACCGGAAATTTGCGGAGGAGATATTATGAATCATATTGGAACGATCAGGTTGGAAACAGATAGATTGATACTTAGACGTTTCACTATGGACGATGCAGAGGGAATGTTAAACAATTGGGCATCGGACGATGAGGTCACAAAATATTTAACTTGGCCCACGCACCAAAATATTGAAACGACTATGGCATATATAGATTATTGCATGCAAGAATATGCTAAATCAGCATTTTATCAGTGGATAATTGAAATAAAAGAAACCCAAGAGCTGATCGGCAATATTTCTGTCGTAAAAGTAATTGATGAAACTGATAGTTTGGAATTAGGCTGGGTCATAGGAAGAAAATATTGGGGCAAGGGATACACAGCAGAAGCGGCAAGGGTAATAATTGAAGTATTGTTTGATAAGGTCGGGGCAAATTGTATCTACGCAGCCCATGATGTGAATAACCCTAATTCTGGCCGTGTTATGCAGAAAATCGGCATGAAATATGAAGGAACATTGCGCCAGAGCAATAGAAATAATCAAGGCATCGTAGATTCTCCACGATATTCTATACTGCGGTCTGAACGATAACTTCAAGTTTGTCGAGCCTGCAAAAGCCATTTATGAGCTAAAGGGCACGCTTCTGTTTATTTTGCGGGCTGTACCTGCAATACCTCCGTGCCGGCTGCCCTTGCGGCCTGTATGAAGTCCTCCGGCAGGGGAGCGTCGCATATTACCACGTCTATATCAGACAGGGAGGCGAAGGTGAAGGGGAGGGTGCGCCCCAGCTTTGAGCGGTCGATGAGGAGTATGACCTTGTCGGCCTTTTGTATTACACGGCGCTTGAGGGAATTTTCGGTATAGGAGCCTACGGTAAAGCCCGCCCCGGCGGAATAGCCCGTGGCGGCGAGAACGGCGGTGTCTATGTTTACCGTCGCGAGAAACGCCTCCGCCTGAGGGCCGGACAGGGACAGCGTGGAGCTGCTTATCTGCCCGCCGACGCAGGAGACGGTGCTCCTGGAGCGCTGGGAGAGCTCTATGGCGATATTGGCCCCGCTCGTGACTATGGTATAGTGCTGGTTGGGAAGCTGCCGAACGAGGCTCATAACGGTGGTGCCGGCGTCCAGGAATATCGAGGTGTTGGGCACGAGGTAGGGTATCGCGGCACGGGCTATGCTGAGCTTTGCGTCGGCGTTTTCGTGCATGCGCTGGGAATACAGCCCCTCTGTATCGCCCGCGAGGCTTGTGGCTATGGCGCCGTTGCGAACGCGCCGTATGCTGCCCTCGTCCTCAAGCTGCTTAAGATAGCGCCATACCGTCATCTTGGAGCAGCCTAAAAGCTCCGTCAGAGTTTCCACCGTGGCCTCACCGTGGTTTTCTATGTATTTTCGCACTTCGTTCAAGCGGATGTTCATTGCGGTAACTCCTTCGCTAAGGATACATCTTTAATAATTTAAACCATACTCGCCCCCGCGTCAATAGAGCGGGCGAATTGACAGAAAAAACCGGGGCGCATATGCCCCGGCGATAATAAGTATCGGCGCTACGCCTTGGCCTGAAGTAGGTATTTTTCCGCCTCGGGGCTCCAGAGGCCGTTGTGCCGGGCGGTTATCTCGGCGAGCTTGGCAAACAGCGGGTCGCTTTCGCCCAGCTTCTCAAAGTCCGCTATGGCGGTAAGGGGAAGCTCTATCTGGGTGTAGATGAGCTTTTTGCCGCCCTTTATATTGGGAAGGTTGAGCGTGGTATCCACAACTGCGTTGAGGCCGCCTATGTGGGTGAGCATAGTAGCGGGGTTGAGCCGTCCGGAGGTCATCATTTCGATAGCCTCCTTCATGTCGCTGGTGTTTCCGCCGGAGGTGCCGACTACATGGGTATAGAGGTAATGCACGTTGTAGAAGTTGAACTCAGCCTTAAAATTGCTGTCGGTAGGCCCGGCAAAGAAGTTGAGGCAGCCGTCAAAGCCGAGTATGGCGTCGGCCTGCTCCACCACCGGCCTTACCGGGGCAAAGCATATCACGTCGTCGTAGCCGGTGCCGCCGGTGAGCTCCCTCAGGTACTCAGTGCCGAAGCCCGGCTTGGCGGTGTTTACGAAGTGAAGCTCCACGCCCTGCTCCTTGGCGTGCTCTACCGTATATATGCTCCTTGCGCGGGCAAGGCGGTCGTCGTCTATATCGGTCACGACCAGCAGGGAGGGGCGGCGGTCGCAGTGCAGCGCGTAGTCTATTGCGCCAAGGCCCATTGCGCCCACGGAGGCGAGCATCGCCATCTTGCCGCCCTCGACTATGCCCATCTTGTGCTCATAGCTGCCCGGCGTGGTGTGGTACATGGCGTGGAAGGTGCCAACTATGCAGCTCATGGGCTCTGCGAGGGAGCCGTAAAAGTATACGTCGGAATCGTAGGGCAGTAGGCAGTCCATAAGCAGCGATTCGATGGGTATGTTGCCGTATTGGGCGTCGCCGCCGCAGAAGGGATAGGAGTAGCCGGGGGCCATCTGGGAGCCCTTGTAGTAATGCGCGGGCTGTATGGCGAAGCCCTGGCCGGGGCGGTACTTGTGCTTCCAGTTTTCGCCCACCTCGTCTATCACGCCGCAGAACTCGTGTCCCACTATCGTGGGGTTTTCTTCGACGTTGTCCGGTACGCGCTTATGGCTGCCGCCCTCGACGGCGGCCTTATAGGTGCTCATGCAGATTGAATCGGATATTATCTTTACCCTGACGTCGTCCGGGCCAACCGGGGGCAGGTCTACCGTGTCCAGTCGGAGATCCATTTTGCCGTGTATGCGTACAGCTTTTGTCTTCATAGTTTAGCTCCTTTCGTTTCGTGGTCTATAAGTTTCCAGGTCGATTCTATGAGGTTTGAAAAGGAGGGATTGTCCATGGCCCGTATTACGAAGGACTGCCGCGGGGAGTTGATATCCTCGCCCGATACCTGTATGAAGCCGTGCCTTTCGGCAAGCTCCCTTATGCGGGCGAGCTGGGCCGGCGTGTTCCGCGTGGGCATATAGGTAACGCCGCGGACGCCGTGCTCCGCCATGCACTCCATCACTTCGTCGAGGTAGTCATCCTCGAATTTTTGAGCCTTCTTATCCCCGGTCACGCTGTCTGTAACATCGCCGAGGTAAGCGTAGCACAGCAATGCGTCAATATCCCGGCAGAGCCCCGCTATCTCATCAAGAGAAGGGCATTCCTCATCGGCGTCTATATATATGCCGGGAAGGAAGGAGGACTTCAGTATGCCGAGCAGGTCGTATTCGTAAAACGGATAGCCGATATCCGATAGCTGCGCCCTCTGCTTTGGCGAAAGGGCAACGCCCATCGCGTCCTCGAGGAAGCCTATCGCGGCGCTTCCGCGCCCTGCCCTTTGCACTATTCTCCGGGCGAGCGCGTACATGAGGTGGCGCTCGGTGACTCCGCCTCCCTCCGAGGCCCTTGACAGCGGCAGGACATCGCGGTCGTAATCCAGCTCAATATCACGGAGAAGCTGATTCATTCTGCGGATCATGGCTCTGCTGCGCCTGTGCCGTGCCTCGCGGTACGGGGCAAAGCGGGCGTTCAGGTATTCGATGGAGTCATGAGGCACAGACTGTATGGTCATGTAGCTTACGCCGGCCTGATCAGGATTGTTGGTGCGCCTGCCCTCGAGGGAGGTTCCCGCCATGGATACGCGGCATTCCATACCAACGGTAACGGGCATATCCAGTATCCTGCCGGCCTCTATAAATTCCCCGGCTCCGGCAATAGAGTCGTGGTCTATTATGCCTGCGGTGCAGAGCCCCTCCGCGCGGGCGGCGTATACCGCGGCGGCGGGGGAGTAGGGGGAAAAGGAATAAAAGGTGTGTATATGGTTGTTTATATACCGCGGCACCATAGGAGGGAATACGCTCTTTTCGGCTATGCGGCGGAGGTTATCCAGCCGTTCCTCCTTTGTGGGCGCGTTAAGCTTGCTTAATATGCCTATATCTATCATGGGCGCTACCGTCCGTCAGCTTAACATGACCTGGCCGCCCGTAACGGGTATTGCCTGCCCGGTCTCGTACCGCTGCTCCACGCAGTACATCACTGCCTTGGCCACGTCTAAGGGGAGGCAGCCCCTGTTCATGGGCACCTTTGCCTCGTAATGGCGGCGGACGTCCTGTACGGTCCTTGCGCCGGGGACCTTGCCCGCCCTGAGGTACTGCACAAACAGGCCGCGCTCCGGGTCGGACCACAGCGGCCCATCCAGATAGTTGCCGGGGCATACGGCGTTCACCTTGATATTGTAGGCGCAAAGCTCAAGGGCGAAGGACTGGGTGAGCCCTATGCCGCCGAACTTGGAGCCCGCATAGGCAAAGTTGCGGTTTGAGCCCTCGAGGCCGGATTTGGAATTTAGCTCCACTATATCGTACATGGCCTCTGGAGCCGCCTCGTGCTGTGCCTGCATTATTATCGCCGCGTATTTGGAGCAGAGGAAGTAGCCGGTATAGTTGATGGAGGTCACAAAGTCAAAATCTTTTTTTTCCATTTCAGTCACGGGGCCGGAGCGTACCACTCCCGCGTTGGAGAGCATCAGGTCGAGGCCGCCGAAGCGCTCCACGGTCTGCGCGACCATATTGGCCACGGATTCCTCATCGGACACGTTCACGGCAACCGCAAAGGCCCTTTCGCCCATTTCAGCGGCTACCTGCCCGGCAAGGGGCTCGTTCAGATCCGCTATGACTATCGAGGCGCCCTCGTTGTAAAGCTCCTGCGCTATGCCTCTGCCGAAGCCCTGGGCCGCGCCGGTCACTATGCATATCTTTCCCGCCATACGGCCGCTTCCGGCAGGGCGTATGTGGGCGTTCGCCCTTGCCATGTCCTGCCATTTTGTCATATCTACCGTCATTTTTTGCCGCTCCTTTCCATATAGCCCAGAAGCCGCCCGTATGCGGCCTCCCATTCCGCGGTGGTGTTGGGCTCATAGCACTCCACAGCCTCGCAGCGGCGGACTATGTCCCGAAGCTCGTCTATGCCGCTTATATCGCCCAGCGCCATAGCCTGCACCAGCAGGTTGCCTATGGCGGCGCTCTCTACGGGGCCGGTTATCACGCGGCATCCCGCCGCGTCCGCAGCGAATCGGTTCAAAAGGCGGTTTCTGCTCCCGCCGCCGACAATGTTCAGGCTTTCTATGGCATGTCCCTTTATCTCGCTGAGCCGCTCCAGCGTATAGCGGTATTTCAGGGCGAGGGATTCGTATACGCAGCGGGCAAAGCTGCCTACCGTGTCCGGCAGGGGCTGGTTTGTCGCGGCGCAGAACTGACGTATCTTCTGCCGCATATGACCGCCGGAAAAGAAGGGGGTGTGATCCGTGTCGATTATGGAGCGGAAGGGCTCCGCCGCCTCCGCCTCACGAACTATTTCGTCCCAGCTCAGGAATATTCCCTCCGCCTGCCATTCGCGCCGGCATTCCTGGATAAGCCACAGCCCCATTATATTCTTCAGCGGGCGGAAGCCGCCCTGCACGGTGCCCTCGTTGGAGAAGCCTGCATCCCGCACCTCGTCGGTGAGCAGCGGAAGATCCGTTTCTATGCCGAAAACCGACCATGTGCCGCTGGAACAGAAGGCAAAGCTGCCGCTGCCGGGTATTGCCGCGACCGCCGAGGCCGTATCATGGGTTCCGACCGCCGCAAAGGCGGCGCAATTTATGCCTAACTCGCGGGCTATATCGGAGCGCAGCCTGCCGCGCATCGTCCCCGGCATATCTATGGGCGGGAATATCTTTTCCGGCAGGCCGAAGGCCGCCATTATGTCCCTGTCCCAGTCCCGCTTTATGGGGTTGTAAAGCATGGAGGTGGTAGTCTCGGTGTATTCGGATTTCTTTTCGCCGGTGAGGAAATACCCAAGCAGATCCGGCATGAAGAGCAGGGTTTCGGCAGCCTCCAGCGCGGCGTCGTCCTCTCTCTTGCGCCGGTAAAGCTGATAGGCGGTGTTGAAGCTCTCGTTGCCTATGCCGGTATGGGCGAAGAGCGCGGGGAAGTCCATCGCCTTCCATGCCTCGGTGCAGTCCTCCTCCACGGCGTTGCGGTAAGCGCGGGGGTTTGAGAGGAGATGCCCGTTTTTGTCCAGCAGGCCGTAATCCACGCCCCATGTGTCGATGCCGAAGCAGTCCAGCGCCCCTATGTCCGCCCTGCGGAAGGCGAGGAAGCCCTGCTTGAGCTGATTATAAATGTAGGGAAGATCCCAGTAGTAGATGCCGTTCATCTCTACATAGTGGTTTTCAAAGCGGTGCAGCTCCCGCATGGAGATGCGCTCGCCGTCAAATTGCCCGAGTATGGCGCGGCCATTGCTGGCCCCTATGTCAAAAGCCAGTAGGTTACGCATATTATTTCACTACACCTTTCTGAAGTATGATGTTTGCGTATATCGAGGTCTCGCCGGACTGGAGCACGCAGTAGCAGGTCTTGGCCTCATCATAAAACCGGAACCGCTCATAGAAGCCCACGGCCTTAGCGCCCCTTGGGTCATGGCGGGCGACGGATTCCACATATTTATCCCATATAGGTATGTCCAGCTCTTTGTCACAGTCCATTTTCTGCATGAGCATCGCCGGGGTATCCGTGTAGCTGTCCAAAGGGAAGACCTCGAGTATGGCGTTCAGCAGCTCCGGCGTGCCGTGACCGTCCGCCCTGAGAAATACGCAGCCGCCCTGCCTCGCTATCGAAGCACCGGGGAAGTTCCCGTCGCCTATGCATATACGGTCGCCGTGTCCCGTCTCGCACAGCACCTTGAGAAGCTCCGGGGAGAGGATGGAAGGGATGTTTTTAAGCATGGCTCGTTCCTTTCTATATGCCTGACCGGGGCGGAATGAACCGTCCCGGCCATTTTTTTTAGATAATCATTACCTTATGTTCTTGTACATGGGGCCGTAGGCGGCGCAGGCGCGGTAATCCTGGCCTTCCTTATCCATGCCGAAGGCGTTCCATGCGGCAGGGCGGAAGATATTCTCGGAGGGCACGTTGTGCATGCATACGGGTATGCGGAGCATGGAACAGAGCGTGATGAGGTCTGCTCCGACGTGTCCGTAGGAGATCGCGCCGTGGTTGGCTCCCCAGTTCTGCATTACGGAGTAGGCGTTCTCAAAGGGGCTACCCGCCTTGCCGTCGCAGCGCGGCGCAAACCATGTGCAGGGCCATGTGGGGTTGGTGCGCTCCATGAGCTTATCCGTCACCTCGTCGGGCAGGTTCACCGTCCAGCCCTCGGCTATCTGGAGCACGGGGCCGAGGCCCTTGACGAGATTCAGTCGGATCATGGTGACGGGCATTTCCGCACGGGTGACAAAGTGGCTGGAGAAGCCGCCGCCGCGGAAGTTGTCAAAGCCAGCCTCGCACCATACGGTAGCGTCGGTCATTTTCTTTATGTCCTCGTTGGTGACCTCCCACCAGCGCTTCATGACTTTGTTGCCGTTTTCGTCGGTGCATTCGCCGCAGGCGTCGAGGCAGGCCGCGCCGGAGTTGAGCAGGTGTATTATGCCGCCGTTCTCCTTAGCCTTGCCCTCGAATTCATAGCCGGTGGCGCGCTTGGTGGCCTCAGGGGACCAGAAGGTACGCACATCCGCGAATATCTGCGCACGGTTCGTGAGCAGCTCCATGAATAGCATGCCGAGGCCGTTGAGCACGTCGTTTTCCGTGGCGAACACCATGGGTTCCTTTTTGCCGGTAAAGTCGAAGGAGGAATTGAGCACCGCCTCGGGATAGTCGCAGTTGGGCCAGTGATCGGTCCACTGCCTCTGGCCCTGGAAGCCGGCGGCGATGGCGTTGTGGCCTACCATCTCCTCCTTGAATTCCTCGGGGAGATTGGGGTTGCCCTGTATGAGATCCTTTATGATGCAGTACATCTTTATGGTAAATTCCCACTGCTTGCGCTTTTCCTCTTCGGTAAACCGTATGCGGCGCTCCTTGCCCAGGAACTCCACGGATTCGGGATTGTCGTCGCGGCCCTCCTTGCAGTGCTCGAATGTCCACGCCAGCGCCTTTTCATAGGCCTCGTGGTCGTATATGCCCTCCTCCATGCGGCGGAGTATCTCCACCTCATCGACGGATTCGACGCGCAGGCCGAGGTATTCCTCCATGAACTGCTGGTCTATGATGGAGCCGCCTATGCCCATGCACATGGAGCCTATCTGCAAATAGCTCTTGCCGCGCATGGTGGCAGCCGCAACGGCCGCCCTGCCGAAGCGCAGCAGCTTTTCCTTTACGTCCTCAGGTATCTCGGTGACCTGATCCGCGTCCTGTACCTCATGGCCGTATATACCGAAGGCTGGAAGCCCCTTCTGGGCGTGGGTGGCGAGTACGGAGGCGAGGTATACGGCGCCGGGGCGCTCTGTGCCGTTAAAGCCCCATACGCCCTTTATCGTCATGGGATCCATATCCATGGTCTCGGAGCCGTAGCACCAGCAGGGCGTGACGGAGAGGGTTATGGATACGCCTTCTCTGCGGAACTTTTCGGCGCAGGCGGCGGATTCCGGCACGCGGCCGATGGTGGAATCGGCTATGACCACCTTTACATGGTCGCCGTTGGAGTAGTAAAGGTTATCCTCGAAGAGCTTTTTCGCAGCCTCCGCCATGGCCATTACCTGGCCCTCAAGGCTCTCTCGCAGCTTCATGGGGCCTCTGCGGCCGTCGATAATGGGACGGATGCCTATGACCGGATAGCTGCCTACGTAACGATTCTTTGCCATATATTCTTCCTCCTTGAAAATTGTACTCTGCGGCATTGCCGCGGGCATGAATTTGGTAGTAGGGGACGAATCTATTTAATAACGCATAACGCTATAAATATGTATTTTTTATATTACCAGCTTGGACTCGAGCACGGTCATGCGGGGAGGGACTGTGCTTCCGTCCAGCCGTTCTATTAGGTATTCCGCCGCAAGCCGGCCTATCTCCTGCTCCGGCTGGAAAACGACGGGCAGGGCGGGGGTCATCATGCGGCATACGTCAACGGAGTCGTAGCCGAAAACGCTCACCTGATCGGGTATGACTATACCCCTCTCCCGTGCGGAGGTGATAAGGCCCAGGGTTATGTTGTAGTTTGTGGAAAATATTGCCGTAGGCGGGGTATTGAGGGACATCATGGATATGAGGCCCTGATATCCTGTGGCGAAAATGTTGTCGCCGCTTATGACTAAGGAATCGTCATAAATTATGCCGTTGTCGGAAAGGGCCCTGAGGTATCCCACAAGGCGCTCCTTTGCGGTAAAGACGGATTTGGGGCCGGAAATTATGCCGATGCGTCTGTGCCCCTCGGATATAAGATGCGATGTGGCTTTGTATACGGATTCGGTGTTATTGGTGAGCACCGTGTCCTTATCTGAGCCGGGTATCATTCGGTCGGCAAGCACCACAGGTACGCCGCATTCGTCGGTAAGCTCGTGAAATTCCTCCGCGGAAAGGTCCTCCGGCACGTATATGAGGCCGTCTATGCTGGCCTCCAAAAGAAAGCGCAGATTGTCCCTTTCCAGCCCGTGGTTAGAGCTGTAACATGAGATGAGGCTGTGATAGCCGCGGGCGCGTATTACCCTGTTAAGGGCCTCCAGCATGGCGCTGAAAAAGGGGGCCGACAGGTCGGGCAGCAATACGCCTATGGCGTGGCTGCGCTGTGACTTGAGGTTCCGGGCAAAGGGGTTCGCCCGGAATTCCAGCTCCGCTATGGCCTCGCGGATGGCGATGACGTTCTTTTCGCGGACGCTGCCGCCGTTTATGTATTTGGATACCGTGGAGGGGGCGACGCCGGCCCTTGCGGCAACATCCTTGATAGTAGAAATACTCGACATATTTCCTCCAAAAAAACGAAACGTTACATTATTCTGTGACTCCGAAAGCACGAAAACCACAGTTCTCATTAACTATAATAAGGTTTTTAACCGCTTGCGTCAACAGTAAGTTTTGAATTAGAAATAAAATTTTTAAGAAAAGTCTTGCTTTTTGGCAACGCATTGTTTATGATAAAGCCAAGTAGTGCTATATTTGATTTTAAACAAAAACACGAAACGGTTCGTTTTCACCGTTTAAACCATCTTCAACGCTTTGCTTCTTTATAAGGTACAGAAAGGTGAAACCATAATGGCTGAAACGATTTTGCGAATGTACGGTATACAAAAGTATTTTCCCGGCGTGCACGCGCTTGATGACGCCCGGCTTGAGGTAAAGGCGGGGGAGGTCATGGCATTGGTCGGGGAAAACGGCGCCGGTAAATCTACTCTTATGAAGATACTCACCGGCGTGTACACTAAGGACGCCGGCACGATAGAGCTTTTCGGCAGCCCGGTCGAGATACACGGGCCCAGGGACGCTCAGGCAAAGGGCATAAGCATAGTGCATCAGGAGCTTAACCTTATGCAGGATCTTACAGTCGCCGAAAACATATTCATAGGGCGCGAGCCCGTCAAGGGGTGGTTCCTCGACAAGGCGGAGCAGAACCGCATGACCGAGGAACTGCTCGGATCGCTTCATTTAAATAACATATCCGCTAAAACACCCGTCAAGCATCTCACCGTTGCAAAGCAGCAGATGGTGGAGATAGCAAAATCACTCTCTCACGAAAACACAAAAATACTCGTACTGGACGAACCCTCTGCCGCGCTCACCGAGAGCGAGATAGAAGACCTGTTCGTATTTATACGGCGGCTCAAGGCCACCGGAGTAGGCATAATATACATTTCGCACCGCATGAACGAGCTGAAGGAAATAACCGACAGGATAACCGTGATGCGGGACGGCCAGTATGTCAACACCGTTGATACCGCTGAGACGACGATAGACCAGGTGGTGCAAATGATGGTCGGGCGCGTGATATACGAGGAGCCCAAGACGCAGTCAAACGTACCCGAAGGCGCGCCGATAGTATTCGAGGCGGAGGAGCTGGTCTCCAAGGATGTAAAGGGCGTATCCTTCAATTTGAAAAAGGGCGAGATACTCGGCTTCGCCGGGCTCATGGGCGCAGGGCGCACCGAAACAGCGCGGCTTATATGCGGCGCGGACCCGCGCCACGGCGGCACGATACGCATAAACGGCAAAGAGGTAAGGATAAACTCCCCGCGGGATGCGGTTGCCGCAGGCATAGGATATCTCTCTGAGGACCGCAAACGTTACGGCCTGTGTCTCGGGCTGTCCGTGGCGGACAATACCGTCCTCGCCTCGCTGGATCAGTTTTCCAAGGTGGCCTTTGTGGACGACAGAAAGATCGAGGGCGTGTCCCACGAATACGTTAAAAAGGTACGCACAAAGACCCCGAGCGTAAAGAGCAAGGTGCGCAGCCTGTCCGGAGGCAACCAGCAGAAGGTGGTGCTGTCCAAGTGGCTGCTCAACAACTGCGACATACTCATATTCGACGAGCCCACCAGAGGCATAGACGTGGGCGCGAAGAGCGAGATATATAAGCTCATGCATCAGCTTGCCGACGACGGCAAGTCCATAATAATGATCTCATCGGAGATGCCCGAGCTGCTGCGTATGTCGGATCGCATAGTAGTCATGTGCGAAGGGCGCAAAACGGGAGAGCTGGATATAGCCGAGGCTACTCAGGAAAAAATAATGACCCTTGCAACAAAGAGAGAGGTAGGATAGCGGAATGGAAAAACTGGGAACCAATAAGCTCAACATGCAAAAACTGCTGGCTCCTGCGGCGCTGGTGATCCTGTACATAGTGTTCTCGATCTTCGGCAACAACTTTCTGAGCCTGGATATGGTCAAAAACATACTCGAATCCAGCTACTACATAGGCTTTATGGCATTCGGGGTCACCTTCGTCATCATCACCGGCGGAATAGACCTTTCTCTGGGAACGGCGATGATGTGCGCGGCGCTGCTCGGAGGCTTCTCCTTCAAGCAGGGCTGCCCGCTGATACTCTCCGTGTTCCTTACAATATTAGTAGGCGTGGTGTTCGGCTTTGCAAACGGAATATTCGTCGCAAAGCTCAAGCTGCCCCCCTTCATAGCCACCCTGGGCACCCAGATGATGGCCTCCGGCATAGGCTCGATAATAACCAAGGTGCAGTCCCAGACCTGGCCCACGGCTACCGCCGAGGTGGGAAGCTGGTTCAAGAAGGTGTTTATCCGCTCCGAGGTTTTCGGGATAAAGGGCTTCCCCGTCGGCGCCTTCTGGCTCATAGGCTTCTTCCTCATCGCCGCGGCGATACTGCATAAGACTAAGTTCGGCAGATACGCTTACGCCATAGGCTCAAACGAGGAGGCGGCGCGCCTTTCCGGAATCAAGGTCGATAACTGGAAGGTCGCGGTATATACGCTTTCAGGCTTCTTCGTAGGCATGGCCGGCCTGTTCTATGCGGCGGCCTACACCACGATAACCCCCGGAACGGGAAGCGGTCAGGAGCTCAACGGCATAACCGGCGTAATAATAGGCGGCACCTCCATGGCGGGCGGCTCCGGCTCGATGATGGGCACGCTCATAGGCGTATTCATAATGTCGGTGCTTAAAAACGGCCTGTCCTCATGCGGCCTCCAGGCTCCCTGGCAGACCTTCCTTACAGGCGCGGTGGTAATAGGCGCGGTGCTGCTCGACATCACCCGCACGAACGCCGCAAACCGGGTCACCCCGGTAGTGACGATGCCGAAGAACGGCGGCAACCAACCAAGTGTTGAGCGCAGCGATGCGTTTGATAAAAAATAACAGGAGGAAACGAGAATGAAAAAACTGATAGCCCTGCTTCTTATCATGGTGATGGTCATAGCGGCTACCGCTTGTCAGGCCAAGCCCGAGGCTCCCAAGACTGAGGAGATGACGGAAGAGAAGACGGAAGAAACCATGGAGGAAACGACGGAAGAAGCAATGGATAAGCTCTATATCCCCGTCATGGCAAAAGGCTTCCAGCATCAGTTCTGGCAGGCGGTCAAGGCCGGCGCCGACGCTGCTGCCGCCGAGTACGGTGTAGAGATCTACTTCGACGGTCCCGCTTCCGAAACCGAGATTGACGCTCAGGTCAACATGGTTAAGAACGAAATGGCGAAGAACCCCAAAGCTATGGCGCTTGCGGCCCTCTCCACCGAGGCCGTCACCGAGATACTTGAGGAGTGCGCTGCGAAGGACATCCCCGTTATAGGCTTTGACTCCGGCGTACCCGATGACAAGACCGGCGCCGTAAAGGCCACCGCCAGCACCAACAACGAGAACGCTGCCGCTATCGCCGCTGAGAAGTTCGGCGAGAACGAGGTTATCGTAGAGGCCATGAAGAACGCCGACTCCAAGAAGCCCGTGATCATAGGCTGCCTGTCCCAGGATGCGGTATCCGCTTCCATAACCGGCCGCACCACCGGCTTCGTAAACAAGATGGCTGAGATCGCTGAAATGTATCAGCCCGGCAAGGTCTCCATAGAGGGCCATGCAAAATGGGAGAAGAAGGTCGCCGATCCCGCTATCATCATCGAGGTTGCGGTATCCGCCACTACCGAGGCCACCGCGGTTCAGACTGCCGCAAACTCCCTGCTGGGCAAGAAGCCCGTCGCTATCTTCTGCTCCAACGAGGGCGCCGTTACCGGCTTCCTGTCCGCTGTATCCGACGGTGAGGATCTCGCCGAGGGCGGCAAGTACGGCGATATAATCGTTGCTGGCTTCGATGCGGGCGCTGCTCAGAAGAACGCGGTCCGCAACGGCTGGTTCTACGGCTCCGTCACCCAGGATCCCTACCAGATCGGCTATAAGGCCGTTGAAATGGCTGTCATGGCTGCCAAGGGCGAGAGCGTATCCGACGTGGATACCGGCGCTCAGTGGTACAATGCCGAGAACATCGACGACGAGATGATCTCCCTGCTGGTTTACGATTAAACCAACCAATAAAACCTGAACTTAAAGGAGCGGCTTCGGCCGCTCCTTTTGCTGTGGACATTATATGTATCTTGGAGTAAAATGGCGTTGAGATTTAAAAATCATTAAAGCAGGCCGAGAGAAAAGCAAAATGGAAGAAGCAAAGCGATACAAGACCGAAGCGGCGCAAAGGGACGCCTTTGTGAAGATATGCCATGATATGAGGACGCCGTTGAGCTCCGTAATGCACCTTGCGCAAATACTGGAAATAGAAGCGGACAGTCCGGACAGGGTGCGGGAGCGTGCGGCGGAAATAGCGGTATCGGCTGAGTACCTGCTGGGGCTGGCAGACGATATCGTGGATATTTATAAGCTCGGAGGCGGGCGCATCGATATTAAAAAGGAACCTTTTTCGCCGTATGAGCTGGCGGAGGATATTCAAAAAATGCTGTGCCCGCAAATAAAGGATGCGGGGCACGAGCTGGCCGTGCGCATCGCAGAGGCGGCGCCGGATATGCTTTTGGGGGATAAACGGCGGTTGGAGCGGATACTGCTGAACCTGATCGTCAATTCGGTGCAGCATACGGCTGCCGGCGGTAAGACTGTGCTTTGCATTTCGTGCGCCCAAGGCGATCGCGTCGAAAAGCTGCCGCTGGTATTCACCGTGAGCGACAACGGCGAGGGAATGGAGCAGAGCATTTTAGATGCGGCGCTTGCCGAAGGGGAGACGCCCGCCGCCGGTCTGGGTATAGTCATAGCAAAGGGGCTTACGGAGCTTATGGGCGGCAGTATTGCGGCAAAAAGCGGCAGGGAAAAGGGAACTGTGTTTCGCGTAGAGCTGGCATTCGATAGGATGGAGGAAAAAGAGAAAACCGAAGCGGAGTCGGAAGCCCTTGCGGGGAAGCGGCTGCTGCTGGCGGAGGACGACCGGCTCTGCGGGGGAATACTGTGTGAGCTGCTGGAGGATGAAACGGGAAGACCGGTGAGCATAGCGGCAAACGGGCGGGCTGCGCTGGAAATGTTCGAGAGTGCTAACGGCGAATACGATGCCATAATAATGGACGTGCAGATGCCTGTAATGAACGGATACGAAGCGGCGCGTGCCATTCGCAGGTCAGGGTGCGGGAACGCAAAAACGGTGCCGATAATAGCTCTTACGGCGGATGCTTCCGAGGAAAGCGCAAGGTCGGCCGCCGATTCGGGAATGAACGGTTGCCTCGCCAAGCCGGTCAATATTGACCGGCTGCGCAAAGCCGTCGCCGCCGCCTTAAAAAGCCTTTCGGTAGCGTATCGGTAGCACTTATGTGAGTATAATCAAATATATTCCTTGTCCTGCATGCCGGAAACAGAGGAAACGATGATGTGGTATTCCTCTTGAAGGCGGGCGAAAAGCTCCGCCGCGGCGTCCGGCGAGCCAAATTTCAAAGCGCGGCTGAGAAGGGCGCACGTATCGCTCAGCCTGCAAAAGCCTAACAGGGCGCTTACCCCGTTTAATGAGTGGAGAGCAAAGATAGCGCCTGCGGTGTCATTTGTTTGCAGGCAGGCGGAAAGAGAACGGAAGCTGTCGTCGGCGGGGAATTTCCTCAAAAAGCGTATAAGGCGCGCTTCGCTTGAAAAGCGGGCGACTGCATCGGCGTAGTCGCCGCCGGTGGCCTCATAGAATGCCTTCACCGCGGAGGGCATAGCGCTAAATCACCTCCTGATCAAGAGAATCGAATTCAGGGGTGCTGAAAAAATCGCTAAGCGTTATATCCAGCCCGTCGCATATCATCTTTATGGTAAGCAGCTTTGGATTTCGGCTTTTTCCATATAGTATGTTCTTTATGCTTGATGGCGGAAGGGCGGATAGCGTAGCCAGCTTGTTTATCGTTATCTTTCGCTCTTCACATAACTGCAATATTCGGTTTCGAGCGACGGACACGGTATCCATCTGATAGTTCCTTTACATTTAATTCCAGTTAAGGATACCGTGAACTGTGTCTAATAGTAGGCTATACATGCTACTTTCGGACTATGCGGAGCCTCGGTGAAAATGATGGCTCATAACAAAAAACGGCTGCTCTGCATCAAGCAACCGCTTTATCATGTCTTGAAATGAGGACAGCGCTCAAACCTCAGATGTCGGCACCTTTCTCTTATGATATCATTGTCGTCATAAAATCCTTGCTAAAAACGCTTCTCCAAGGTGCATTTCACAGCTTCTTCCTCCATACAAAACATCTGGCATCGCAGTTGAGCCGCTATTGTCGCGATAAATACGGATATCGGCGGATATTCGCGCTCCACATTCAACAGGCTGCCGAACCACTTTGCCTTGGATTTTGAATTGCCCCTGTCGAATGTGACCTTTATTGCCGTCCGCATGGATTTCACTATCGCAGAGTTAGGCGCGCCGTATCTGCTCGTCAGCCGCTCGAATATGTGCTTGTTGCCTATATGCCCGCCCGACTGCAGCAGCATCCATACTGCGTCCTTGATGTAATAGAAGCCCTTCAGGTTCGGCGGCATGCCGAGCGCCAGTAAAGCCATTTCGACTGCTACAAGATGTTTCTGCTGTTCCTTATCCATGATCTGTGTCCGCCTTTATATTATTATTTGTTTTTTTGAAAAACAATAAATATCAGGTTTACGACCTTTGCTCCTGTCAAAAACAGAGCGAGGCTAACGTTTCCTCCGCCCAAGGGTATTGGAACATATATTCCTCCGGCGGTATTCTGTTCTTTTGCTTTATAAAATCATAGTAATCGCACTCGAACTTTTCCGGAAGTATGTAGCAATAGCCTCTCTTGCTTATGAAAATATCCTCTATGCCGTATTCCAGCAGCGTATGGTTGAGCATCAGCACGGACTTGCGGTACAGCTTTTTTACCCTTTCGTCATACGGCCGCTCCGGCCAGAGCATATCTATGGCCTCGTCCATCATTACCTCTCCGCCCCTTCTGTCAACGCAGAGCGCAAGCAGCTCCTTTGATTTCGCGTTTTTGAAGCATATAGGGCGTCCCGCCGCGAACACGTCAAACCGCCCGAAGGTTCTTACCGCTATGCGCTTCCGCTGCCGCACGGCCAGAAGCCGCGCCCGGTATATCGCGTCCTCGATGTCCTTGCTGCTGTACGGCTTAAATATATAAAAGTCCGCCTTCATGCGTATGGCGTCTATACAGGGCTCCTTATAGGCGGTGACGTATATTATTACGCACTCGGGGTATATGCTCCTTATCCTTTTGCCGAGCTCGATCCCGTTCAGCTTGGGCATCCTCACGTCGAGCAGGGCAAGCTCAATATAGTTGTCCTTGGCAAATTTCCAGGCAGCCTCCGGGTCGGTAAATGTGCCGGCGACATACACGTATGGCGAATCCATACAGATTTCGTTAAGAAATTCAAGCGATATTTTATTATCATCGACTATAAGCGTTTTCATGTCCCGCCTCATTCGTGTATTGTATGATTGATGTGTTTTGTCTGATTATATTCATGCCCGCGCTACTATTGCGCTACTTTTTTTGCTGATACCGAGCTTTTTGCAGATTTTTCGCAAATCATTATATCCTTACCGAGAAGTATAATGCAGAAACGGAGTTAAGACAATACTGACGATATTATTTTAAACACCATGGCGGATAGCCCAAAACAAATTTCTACACTACATGAAACGGTATCTCTCTATGCTTTATAGAGAAAATAACTACCTTCGCGTACAGGAACTATCCATGGATTTGCATCGTTACCGTTCATCACACAATAAAGCAGCCAGCCGGGGACAGCTTTGAAACGATCTCCGGCACAACAGGACTCCTCTGTTGTGCAGACGGAGCACTCCTGATGCAG
>ERZ827492.1383-NODE-1383-length-19712-cov-10.194689_pt1 | contig 19712 bp, 23 predicted proteins | sample MGYA00519704_ERZ827492 | MGnify/ENA primary metagenome ERZ827492 (study PRJEB31778, sample SAMEA3449325) | human gut metagenome | biome: human gut; feature: human-associated habitat; material: faeces | place: United Kingdom | collected 2010/2012 ...
CGCATAAAACCTGCTCTGGCTTAATTGCCACAGCAGGTTTTTCTACAAGCTGAAAGCGCCTTGAGCAATCAAGGCGCTTTTTGCATGCAAAGAAAGGAGGAACCTATGGCAAAGACAATCGTGCAGTATTCGGGCTTTTTCGACTCCATCGGCGCAACGCCATCCGACGCGGGCGACATCCGCGAGTACCCGGCGCGGGAGTTCAGCATCCACGTCAAGGAGCTGTTCACCGACGGGGTCAAGCGCGACCAGCTCAAGGTCGTGCCCTCGGACACGCCCTACACCGTGGGCGTGGAGCTGGGCTTTGCCTGCATCCAGGGCCGGTACTACAACATGGTGCTCGAGGGCGTCTCCGACGGGGACGATCCCCAGTATCTGCCCCTGGAGTTCGAGGCGGCGGAGACGCTGACGCGCGTGGACCGCGTGGTGCTACGCCTGGACGACAACGCGACCCTGCTGGGCCGGTGGATCCGGCCCATGATCCTCGCGGGCACGGAGGGCAGCGACGAGCCGCCGGAGCTGACCCGCAACGACACGGTTTACGAGATCTCCCTGGCGCAGATCAAGGTCCGCCCGGGCGCAAACACTGTCGCCGCGGAGGACATCGCGGACGAGAGAAGTGATTCCACCGTCTGCGGGTGGTGCAAGCCGTATGGCGCGGTGACGCCGGGGATGATCTCCGCCGAAAACGTGGAGACGGCCGGCTCCTACGCCAACGCGCAGGCCTACCTCGAGGGCCTGGAGGGAAGCAAGGCGGACAAGTCCGCCAATGCTACGGCGAGCCTGCCCGTCTCCGGCTGGAGCGGGGAGAGCGCGCCGTACACGCAAACCGTGCAGGTCGCGGGCATCACCGCCGCGACCAACGCGCTGCTGGACTTTGTCCACGCCGACGACGCGGACACCGAGAAGGCCCGCGCCCGCGCCTGGAGCCGCATCGCCTACTTTGAGGAGGGCGCGGGGACGATCACGGCGACGTGCCTGGGCAGCAAGCCGGAGACGGACTTAACCTTGCGCATCATTTTGCTGGGGTAGAAGGAGGGACGAACGATGTTAATCAAGATGGGCTCCTCGTTCGGGGGGGGGTGGACGTTTTGGACGCCCCGAAGATAGAGTTTGATGGAAGCTGGTTTTCCTGGTATGTGGAGTTTTACGGCGGGACCCCGTATTGGGAAGCGCAGCTCTTTTCCAGCGGCACCCTGACGGTGCAGGGGAGCTACGTTGCCGACCTGTGCGGCATCGGCGGCGGGGCCGGGGCGCGGGGCGGCGTCTACGTCCATGCGGGGAATGCCGGGAGCTTTGCGGTGCAGACGGAGGTTCCGCTCAGCGGCACCATGGCCGTTACGGTCGGCGCCGGCGGGGGCAGCGGGCAGAATGGCGGAAACACGGCGTGCGGCACGCTGACAGCGCCCGGGGGACAGGGATTCTCCGGCGCGACGGCGGCAAGCGCCTATCGCTTCCACGACCCGGACAAGGCGAGCGAGCAGGGAACGGCCGGCGCCGCCTACGATTCCTATTCTCCGGGCGGCGGGGGCTGGCAGCACTTCCGCGGGGTGCGCAACCATGGCAGCGGCTATGGCGGCGGCGGGTGCCGCGTCGGCGAGGGCAAATACGCCGACGGATTCCCCGGCGCGCTGGTGATCCGGATTCCAATGTGAGGAGGGAGAAAATTGCTCATCAAACAGGGCGGCGCGGGCGGCGGCAGTGCGGACATCGCCGACGCGCCGAAGATCACATTCGACGGAAAGTGGCTGCCGTGGCATGTAGATTTCTACGATGGGACGCCCTATTGGGAAGCGTGGTTTCTCACCAGCGGCACGCTGACGGTCGAAGGGAACTACACGGCCGACGCCTGGGGCATCGGCGGAGGGGGAACGCCGCGCTGGAGTTCCAGTGGCGGCAGGACGACGGCGGGACTGGCGGGCATCCCGGGGATGGCGCTGGGAGTGGCGCTCTCCGGCGCAATGGCCGTTACCATCGGCGCGGGTGGCGATCGCAGCACTAGCGGCAACAGCGCACCCGGCGGCAGCACACAGTTAGGCAGCGTGCTCACCTGCAACGGCTCGACGGGCACCTGGAGCGGCCACGGCCCGCCCACGGACGCGCACAAGCGCTACCGCTTTGAGGATCCGGAGAAAGCCGGAGAGGGCGGCAGCTACCAGCAGGACAGCAATGGGAACTATGCGCAGGACGGCTGGCTGGCCATCAACCGCACCATGCCTGCGCACGACGACGGCGCACAGGGTGCGGGTTTCGGTGCGGGCGGCGGCTACTATGGTTACGCCGCGCCAGGCGCGCTGGTGATCCGGATTCCGATGTAAAGAAAGGAGAAGAGCACATGGCGGCCTACATTGCGAAAACCGCGGACGGGGAGCAGGTGAACCTGGTGGAGATCCTGCCGGAGCAGATCGCGTCCTGGGAGGCCTTGACCGGCCTTACGCTGGAGCCGGTCCCCGAGCCGGAACCTACCACCGAGCCCGATCCCCTGGAGATGGAGCGGGCGCTGAATTTGCTGGGGGTGAAGACGAGAGATGAGTAAGGCAAGAGACGACATCTACGAGCAGGCGGAAGATCTTCGCGCGGGCACGCAGGCGCTGGCCGCAGCCGCGCCGGACGGCGTGGTCCTGGAGCAGCCCTATGCGCTCTACGACGAGTGGGAACCGAAGAGACACTACGTCTACAACGCGGTGCTGCTCCACCTTGGGCAGCTTCACCGCGTCGCGCAGGAGGACGGCGTGGACGCCCTGGAGACCCAGCCGCCCGATGCAGAGGGGATGCTGGCGGTCTATCGCCCCGTGGACGCCGTGCACGCCGGCACGCTGGAGGACCCGATTCCCTGGGTGTACGGCATGGACTGCGACGAGGGCAAGTACTACGCACACAACGGCGGCGTGTACCTGTGCAACGAGGACATGCACCCCTACGTCTGGGAGCCGGGCACGGAAGGTCTGTGGCAGTGGACGCTGCAAGAGGAGGTCGAGGCATGATCTGGAAGAAGCGCAACGGAAAGGCCGCCCCGCGGGAGGCGGTCGAGGCGGCGGAGCGGGGCGCGGCGGAATTCGCCGTGCCCGTGGGCATCCTGCTGGGCACGGTCGAGTGCGAGAGCGACTTCCGCCTGGACGCGGTCAGCTCCGCCGGGGCGGTCGGGCCCTGTCAGTTCCTGCCCAAGTACGCGGAGGACTACTACCGCTACGCGGGCTTTCGCTTTGACTTAGAGTCCTGGGAGTCCGTCGTCGGCATGGCGGCGGTCTATGCCTACTATGCGAAGCTCGGCGAGGAGCGCTTCGGCTACACGGGCGAGGACGGCTGGCGCTACGCGCTGCTGTCCCACCGCTACGGGCAGAACTCCCGCCAGGCCAAGAATCTGGACTGCACGGCTGACCGCATCCGGGACGTGGAAGGGATGATGCGCGCCAACGGCCTCTGGTACGGCACGACGGACGACGAGGCGGAAAAAGAGGAGGAGAAGACGATGCTCGACGCGGAAAAGACCGCCAAAGCGGCGGCGAAGTGGGCGCTCTCCAAGGTCGGCTGCCGCTACTCGCAGGCCGAGCGCACGAAGAAGGACGCGTTCGACTGCTCGAGCCTGGTGGCGCGGGCCTACAGCGCGCAGGGCGTATCCTGGGATCTCGTGGGCAGCGAGGTGCCGAACTCGACCCAGGAGGTGTATTCCGACCAGTTTTTGCTCCTCTGGCCGGAGGACTACGACGACATCGGCAAGAAGCTCGGCGGCAAGGACGTGTTGGAGCAGGCGACGCAGGCGGGGGACCTGCAGTTCCTCTGCACGGACAGCGACACCACGCGCTCCAACCGCATCACGCACGTGGCGATGGTCTCCGGAAAGGACGAGATCGTCCACGCGCGCTCGACCAAGTACGGCGTCTGCACAAACGACCTCGACCTCTATGCGGGCAAGGTCTGCGCCGTGGCCCGCTTCGACCCCAGCGCCCCGCTGCGCCGCGGGATGCGCGGCCTGCGCGTCAAGGCCCTGCAGGAGCTCCTCAACGAGCAGGGCGCAAAGCTCGAAACGGACGGGATCTTCGGGCCCGCGACCGAGAAGGCCGCCGACAAGTACGGGGTGGGCTGAGATGGACTACATTTTGGACATCGCGCTCCGCTGGCTGATCCCGGCCGTGTGCGCCGGCATCACGGGATGGGCCGCGGCGCAGGTGGCGCACGCCCGCGCCGTGCAGAAGGCGGAGGACCGCAAGGCCGAGGCCGTGCGCCTGGGCGTGCAGGCGCTGCTGCGGGACCGGCTCATCTGGGCGCACGACCACTACATGCAAAAAGGGTGCTACCCCATCTACGCCCGGGAGAACGTGGAGGAGATGTACACGCGCTACCATGCCCTGGGCGGCAACGGCACGGTGACGAGCCTGGTGCGCGAGCTGGACGGCCTGCCCACGGAGCCGCGCTGAGGCCCGGGGCGGGGAGAAGGGAGGTGAGGGCATGGTATACAGCGCGGAGAGCATGGCGCAGGTGGAGCTCGGCCGGCAGGGCGAGCACCTGGCCCGCACAGTGCAGATCGACGTGAGCTGCCTGCAGCGGGCCTTCCCCGAGGCGGCGTTTGCGCTGGTCTACCGCCTCCCCCGGGAGACGGCGCTCTACATCGCCGAGACGGAGCTGATCGGGCCGCTGCTGACCTGGACGGTCCCCGCTCAGGCCACGCAGAAAGCCGGCACGGGCCGGCTGGAGGTGCGCGCCATGGTCGGCGAAACCGTGGCCAAGAGCGTGACCGCCAAGACGCGCGTGGAGGAGAGCCTGACCGGCGCGGGCGAAACCCCGCCGGAGTCCGCGGGCGACTGGGTGGGGACAGTGCTCGACGCGGCGGAGCGCGCCGAGGCCGCCGCAGACCGGGCCGAGCAGGCCGGCGGGGCAGCCCTGCCGCCCATGACGCCGGCGGACGCGGGCAGCGTGCTCGCCGTAAACGCCGACGGCACGGGCTACACATTCCTGGCAATCGCCTCGGACGCGGAGACGGACGAGGCTTTGCAAGACGCATTTTCCAAAGCAGACGACAAAACGGAGGAGAAGAAACATGGCGTATGACGTGAACAAACTCGTAAAGCTGCAGGGACTGAAGGACCTGGCGACGCAGGTCAAGACCGAGCTTGCCGCCCTGTCCACCCGCATCGACGACATCGTCTCCACGGGCGGCGAGCCCAACGTGATTACCTCTGTCAAGGTCAACGGGACCGCGCTGGCCATCGCCGAGAAGGCCGTGGACATCCTCGTCGCCACGGGCAAGGCCAATGGTACCCTCGCCGTGAACGGCGTTGACGTGGCCATTAAAGGCCTGGCCGCGCTGGCCTACAAGGCGCAGGTCTCGCAGGCGGACCTCGACGCGGCGCTGCAGGCCGTGCTCGGCAACGTGACCACGCTGGTCGGCTCTGACACTGGCAAGTCTGCCCGCACCATCGCCAACGAGGAGCTGGCCGCGCAGCTCATCCCGGAGAGCGCCAAGGACAGCCTGGACACGTTGCAGGAAATCGCCGCCTGGATCCAGGAGCATCCCGACGATGCCTCGGCGATGAACGCGGCCATTGAGGCGCTGCAGGCCGTCACCGCGGGCATCGGCGGCGAGGAGGACGACTATGCTACGGTCGTGGCCGCCATCGAGGGCAAGATTTCTGCCGCGCAGGCCGCCATCTACGCCGCGATCACGGCGGGCGAGACGAATGGTCATCTCGACGTGAACGGCACGGACGTCACCGTCTACACGCACCCCGCGCACACGCCCCAGGCGAGCGGCCTGTACAAGATCACCGTGGACGCCGAGGGCCACGTCTCCGCGGCCGCGGCGGTGGAAAAGGCGGACATCACGGGCCTGGGCATCCCCGCGCAGGACACCACCTACGCGCCCGCGGTTGCTGGCGGCGCCAACGGCCTGCTGACCGGCGCGGACAAGCAGAAGCTGGACGGCCTACAGGTCGCCAGTGATGCAGAGGTCACGGAGATGCTCGACGAGGTCTTCCCGGCCGCGTAACACACGCAACCCAGAGGGGCGAGCCTTTTGCGGGCCCGCCCCGCATTTTTGCAGAAGGGGGGAGAGGAAATGCCGACCAAACTCGCCGCGCTCGCCGCCCTGCGGCAGGGGCTGCTGGCGGCAAAGGCTTATGCGGCCGAGCAGATCTCGGCCCTGGCCGAGGCGGTGTCCGGCCTGCTGGAGGATCTGGAGGCGTCCAAGGCGGAGAAATCGCAGAGCCTGAGCGCGGCCCTTCCGGCCTCCGGCTGGAGCGGGTCCGGGCCGTACACGCAAGTCGTGCAGGTCGCGGGCGTCACCGCCGACACCAACGCCCTGCTGGACTTCGCCCACGCCGAGGACGACGCCGCGGAAAAGACGCGCGCCGCAGCCTGGAGCCGCATCACCTACTTTACACCCGGCGCGGGGACGATCACGGCCACCTGCCTTGGCAGCAAGCCCACGACGGACCTAACCTTGCGCATCATTCTGCTGGGGTGAAAGGAGAAACGAACGATGCTGTTTAAGATGAACCCCTCGTTCGGGGGGGGGTGGACGTTTTGGACGCCCCGAAGATAATGTTTGACGGAAGCTGGCTGCCGTGGCACATCGAGTTCTACGACTCCGTGCCCTACTGGGAGGCGTGGTTCTTCAGCTCCGGCACGCTGACGCTTTCCCAGGACTATGTAATCGACGCCTGGGGCCTGGGCGGCGGCGGCGCGACGGCGCGCGCGGACACCTCGCCCGGCGGGGCGGGCGTGCCGGCCATGGCGCTGGGCTGCGCGGTTCCGGCGGGGAGCGTGGCCGTCACCATCGGAGCCGGGGCGCGCAATACGGATGGATCCAGCTGGGGTTCCAATCGGGGCGGGAGCACGTCCTTTGGCGGCTACCTGACGGCGCAGGGCGGGCAGTATGCCGACAGCACCGCCGAGCACGACTACGACGCCTATAACCGGTTCGGGGATACGACAAAGAACGAGGCAGCGCGCGCGCCCTTTGAGGACTACTACGGGGACGTTTACGAGCTGGGCGGCTGGCTGAACTTCACCTGCCCGGGCAACATCCGCGAGGCGCACGGCATCGGCGCGGGCGGCTGGCCGAGCGGGACCTCCGGCTCCTACGGCGGCTCCGGCGCGCTGGTGGTGCGCATCAAGATGGACTGATGGAGATGGAGAAAAACACAAAGCAGGAAGAACCCCGGAAGGGCGGCGCTCTGACGGAGAGCTGGAGGGCGGCGCGGTTCGCGACCAAGGTGCTGGTCTGCGTCGGCATTTTCCTGCTGCTCTTCACGGGCGTGCAGACCTGGAGCTTCATCTATACGGACGGCATGGAGCAGGAGCAGCTCATTGAGTCGACCTTCACCGTGGTGGGCGTGGAGCTTGGCGGCCTGCTGCTCAAGCGCGTGCTGGAGATCTTTCTCCCGCGCAAGGACAAAAAGGAGGAATGACGGGGGAATCCCTAGACTGGAGCGCAACCGCGCAGTTTCTTCTGGCCGTGGCCGCGCTGGCGGTCACGACGTTTCTGATCCCCTACCTGCGCCAGAAGCTGGGCGCGCAGAAGGCGGAGCAGGTGGAGGACCTGATCTGGCAGCTCGTCCAGGCCGCGGAGCAGATCTTCGGCCCGGACGCCGGCGCGCAGAAAAAGGCCTACGTCGTGCAGCAGTTGGAGGCCCAGGGCATCGACGCAGCCGCCCACGACGCCGACATCGAGGCGGCGGTTCTGCAGGTCAATCAGATCGTCGAATGAGGAAGACGCGGGTCATGTAAAACATGGCCCGCCCACTTGTTATCGCGTGCCAAACGCGTGCCAATTTGGATTTGCAATGAGAATAGTCGAAAGTGGAAAATGAAAAAAAGTCCTGTTTTCTCGGCTTTTACTCTTGCGAAAAAATATGGAATAATCTACTTAGGCGACTCCGACTCGGGAGACCGCAGGTTCGAATCCTGTCAGGCGCACCAAAAAAGGCCGGGAAACTCCGCGTTTCCCGGCCTTTTGTTCTTTTTGCCGCCTCGTGCGGCGGCGTATTCGCAAAATTTCCTGCGAAAAATTGCACAGAACGCAGAACGCGGCGCATTTCCAGGGGACTGAGCGAAATTTTGGGAAAAAGTGTTGAAACTCCCCCTTTGATCGTCTATAATTAGAACAATTGAGACCAAACGCCCCATCCCACAAAGCTCCCCGGCTCAGGGGGGCGGGAAAAGGCGCGTCTCAAAGCAAGAAGAGGAGAGGACGCTCACACATGAAAGAACTTCGATCCGAAGTAGGCTACCTGCCGGAGGAGCGGCCGAGCTGGATTCGGCTGATCCTGTACGCCATCCAACAGGTCATCGTCATGTTCCCCGCAACCGTCACCGTGGCGCTGGTCACCGGCTTCCAGGTTTCGACGACCATCTTTGCCAGCGGACTTGCGACGCTCTGCTTCATTCTGATCACGGGAAGAAAGATCCCGCTGTACTACGGCTCCAGCTTTGCCTACCTTACAGCCATCGCCAGCATGTGCGCGGCGGAGGGCTTTGCCAAGGTGGACGGCATCCTGCCCACGGAGGCCATCCAGTACGCGCAGTTCGGCATCATCCTGTCCGGCTTTGTGTCCATCGCCGCGGGCCTGCTGGTGCGCTTCTTCGGCCGCAAGGCGGTGGAGACCATCCTTCCGGCGTCCATCACCGGCCCGGTGGCCATGATCATCGGCCTGACGCTGGCGGGCAACGCGCTCTCCGACGCGATCCCGAATGTGACGGAGGTCACGGCCGAGAGCACGGCCTGGATCGTCGTGGCGCTGGTGACGCTCGTGTCCACGATCCTCTATTCCCGCTACCTCAAGGGCTTCCTGGGGCAGCTGCCGCTGCTCCTTGGCGCGCTGACGGGGTGCGCGGTGGCCGGCATCGCCTACGCGGTGGACTGGGCCAACCTGTTCCGCGCCATGCCCGCTGCAGCGCTGGACGCCTCCCTGTGGAAGCTCGGGGACGGCTCGATCTTCGCCGTGCCCGCCTTCTCCCTGCCCAAGGTCTCCTGGACGGCGGCCGCGGCGATCATGCCGATTGCCATCGCCACCATCCCCGAGTCCACGGCGCACATGTACCAGCTGGACATCTACGTCAATGACGTGGCCCGCCGCAAGGGCAAGAAGCTCGGCTACAGCCTCGTGGATATGCTGGACCGCAACCTGATCGGCGACGGCATCTGCGACATGATCTCGGGCGTCGTCGGCGGCCCGGCCGGCACCAACTACGGCGAAAACATCAGCACCATGGCCATCACCAAGGTCTTCTCGGTCCCGGTGCTCGTTGCCGCGGCCATCATCGCCATGGTGGTCAGCTTCTTCACGCCCCTCATCCAGGTGATCTACGGCATTCCGCTGGCGGTCATCGGCGGCCTGGAGATCTACCTCTTCGGCGCCATCGCGGCCCAGGGCATCGCCATCATGATCGACCACAAGGTGGATATGTTCTCCTCGAAGAACATCGCGGTCATCGCCTCCATCATGGTCATCGGCATCGGCGGCAACTATGCCTTCGGCGGCAACATTCCCTTCTTCGGCATCCAGGTGCCCTGCATCGCGGGCGCCGCGATCTTCGGCATCCTGCTCAACCTCCTTCTGAGCATCGGCGAAAAGAAGGAAAAGGCGGCAAAATAATTTTGCGCCCACCAACGGCTCCGCAACGCGGCGGCAGCTGCGGCGGATGAAAATCCCCCGCAGTCTGCCCCGCGATTTTTTTAATTTGATAGAGGAGGAGTCCCTATGGGAGACGCGATCCAGATCGCAATCACCATGCTCGTGTACATGCTGGCGGTCATCGGCATCGGCTTGGCCTTTGCCCGGCGCTCCAACGCGAGCTCCGACAACTACTTCCTGGGCGGGCGCACGCTGGGCCCGTGGGTCACGGCCATGAGCGCCGAGGCCTCGGACATGTCCGGCTGGCTGCTGATGGGCCTGCCGGGGCTGGCCTATTGGTGCGGCCTGGCCGACGCGGCCTGGACGGCCATCGGCCTTGCGGTGGGCACGTATATCAACTGGCTGATCGTCTCGCGCCGGCTGCGCCGCTACAGTGAGCGCGCGGGCAACGCCATCACGCTGCCGGAGTTCTTCTCCAACCGCTTCCACGAGAAGGGCAAGGTCATCATGACCATCGCAGCCCTGTTCATCCTGGTGTTCTTCACGGTCTATGCCGCCAGCTGCCTGGTCACCTGCGGCAAGCTCTTCTCCACGCTCTTCGGGTTTGACTACGTGGCCATGATGATCGTGGGCGCGGTGTTCGTGCTGCTCTACACGCTCATCGGCGGATTCCTGGCCGAGAGCGCCTCGGACTTCATGCAGGCGCTGGTGATGATCGTGGCGCTGATCGTGATCGTCACCACCGCGACCATCGCGGCGGGCGGCCCCTCCGCGGTGCTGGAGAACGCGCAGTCCATCCCCGGGTTCTTTGAATTCTTCGGCCTGGCCTCGCCCGTGACGGTGGACGGCGTGCAGCAGGTGGAAAACGGCGCGCCCCTCTTTGGCGAGGCGCAGCCCTATGGCGCGCTGAGCATCGTCTCCATGATGGCCTGGGGCCTTGGCTACTTCGGAATGCCGCAGGTGCTGCTGCGGTTCATGGCCATCCGCTCCGAGCGGGAGCTCGCGCAGTCCCGCCGCATCGCGACGGTCTGGGTGGTCATCTCCCTGGCGGTCGCGGTGTTCATCGGCATCGTCGGCCGGGCGCTGTATCCCACGGCGCTGATCACCTCCTCCGAGGCGGAGAACGTGTTCATCCTGCTGGCGACCAACCTGCTGCCGCCGGTGCTCGCGGGCCTGGTCATGGCGGGCATCCTCGCCGCGACGATCAGCTCCTCCGACTCCTATCTGCTGATCGCGGCCTCGGCCTTTGCCAAGAACATCTACCAGGGTCTGCTGCATAAAAAGGCGACGGACCGGCAGGTGCTCCTCGTCTCGCGCGTGACGCTGTTGCTCATCGCGCTCATCGCCATCGTCATTGCCCTGGACGAAAACAGCGTCATCTTCACCATCGTCAGCTTTGCCTGGGCGGGATTCGGCGCGACCTTTGGACCGCTGATGCTCTTCAGCCTCTTCTGGAAGCGCATGAACCGCGCCGGCGCCATCGCCGGAATGATCAGCGGCGGCGCGATGGTCTTCGTCTGGAACCTGCTCGTGCGGCCCCTGGGCGGCATTTGGGACATCTACGAGCTGCTGCCCGCCTTCCTCGTCTCCTGCCTGTGCATCGTCGTGGCTTCGCTGGTGACCGCGCCGCCCTCGCAGGAGATTCAGCAGGAGTTCGAGGACGTCCGCGCGGCGCGATAGCGTTCCCCGCCCCACCCCAGCAACCCTCGACGTGTGCGCGACGGCCGGGACTCCCCTTGCGGGAGTCCCGGCCGTCGCACAAGGCCCCCCGCGGCAAACGGCCCCGCCCTTCGGGCGAGCCCATTTGCCGCAGAGGGCCTTCTTCGTTTCGTTTGCGCAAAAAACAGGGGAAAGGCCTTGACATTGTGTCCGCTCCAAGGTGTATGCTAAAGAAAACGGTCCGGGCGGCGATGCGCGTCCGGCACAGCGCAAAGGAGGAAGAGGAATCATGGCAATGGAAAAACCCGTCCCGGGAAAGGGCGGCGAGAAGTACATCCCGTATGCGGACCGCACGGGCGCGGAGTCCGTGGTCTACTTCACGCGCGACCTGTCGGCAGAGGGACTGCGCAGGATCTTTGCGCGCGTGTGCGCGCCGCTGGCGGGCAAGGTGGCCGTCAAGCTCCACACGGGCGAGCAGCACGGCCCCAACATCATCCCGCGGCCCTGGGTGCAGGCGCTCCTGGAAAAGGACCTGCCCGGCGCGACCATCGTGGAAACCAACACCTACTACGCCGGCGACCGCTACACCACCGCCGACCACAGGAAGACGCTCGAGGTCAACGGCTGGACCTTCTGCCCGGTCGACATCCTCGACGAGGAGGGGACGGTCGACCTGCCCGTCGCAGGCGGCAAGTGGTTTGACCACATGAGCATGGGCAGCCACATCACCAACTACGACTCGCTCTTCGTGCTCACGCACTTCAAGGGCCACGCCCAGGGCGGGTTCGGCGGCTCGTGCAAGAACATCGGCATCGGCTGCGCGGACGGCCGCGTCGGCAAGGCCATGATCCACACCATCCCCGGCTCCGCCAACATGTGGAGCATCGGGAAGGAGGAGTTCATGGAGCGCATGACCGAGTCCGCAAAGGCCACCGTCGACCACTTCGCCGGGCACATCACCTTTGTCAACGTGCTGCGGAACATGTCCGTTTCCTGCGACTGCGAGGGCGTCGGGGCTGCGCCGGTTGTCACGCCCAACATCGGCATCGTGGCCTCGCTCGACATCCTCGCCGCGGACCAGGCGAGCGTGGACCTCGTCTACGCCCTGAAGCCGCAGGAGCACCACGACCTGGTCGAGCGCATGGAGTCCCGGCACGGCCTGCGCCAGCTCACCTACATGAAGGAGCTGGGGATGGGCAACGACCGCTATGCGCTCCTGGACATCGACAACGGCGATGCGCGCATCGACCCCGCCGAGGCCGTGCGCGACGTCAAGCCCTTCCGCTGATTGCGAAAAGGGCGCGCCCACAGCGTAAAAAACGCGGGAAATTCCATAAGCAATGCGGAGCAGCGTAAGCGCTGCTCCGCATTGCTTATTGGACATCAGATCTTAAGTCTACTACCGGAATTATGCAAGTACGCCGCTTTCTAAAATGGAAAAGGTTTGCTTCTCGCAGTTGATTTCGGCAAGCGCGCCGTAAGGCAATACAAACATAGGGGAGGAATGACCAAAATTCAGTCCATACACGATGGGTATGGAACAGGCGTATTTTTCGGAAACGATTTGCCGAATGACCTGCGCTCTTCCCGAAAAAGAACAATTCTCATTCGCCTTGCCGAGAATGATTCCGTTTAGTCTCTGCAAAATCCCCTTTTGCCCCAGATACGCAAAGAAAACGCGCACGCACTTTTCATCATAAAACTCGGGAATGTCTTCGATGAACAGGATTGCCCCCTCATAATCTTCTGGTGTGAGCGCGATACAAGTTCCCTCCAGCTCCAGAATCCCTGTGTGGCCGCCGATCAATCGCCCGGTTGCAACGCCCATGCCCTGAATGATTTCATAGCCGCTGTTTGGGGAATAGGCCCTCTTCTTTTTCCGATGAACCGGATCGGAGGGCTCAAAGGTCCAGTCGGGCGAGGGCTCGACTGGGCCGATAGGCGACGCATCAAACAATGCTTTGAGAAACCATTTTTTGCTGTATGCATGCCACCCAGACGGATCCGCTATCGGATGCATGTTGTCATTCCCCCCGACGTTCGCAACAATCGCACGAATCTCCTTGTTTTCAAAGGCCCACTGCAGGTCGTCTGCACGAGCCGCAGGATTTTGGGATAAAAATTCAGAGCCCCGCAGCGAGTTTGGCGCCGCCACGACCTAAAGACCCAATTCCTGCAAACGCGAAACGCCCAAATCGTATTTCCATTTTGTCTCCACATCTCCGGCCCAGCCGTGACAGGGGCTTACGGTTGCAATTTTCTCCCCACTTGCCAATCGCTTTGGTTTGATCAGCGGTTTCATTGTTTTTTCCCTCCTAAAAATAGGGTGGCCGCAAATTTGCATTACGCGAATGCAAATTTGCGGCGCTGGCATTTGCCTTTTTCTCGTTGCGATTTGGGGGAGCGGGGATCACTTTACGATCGTGGTGGCGTATTCCTGCGTGCCCAGGCCCTGCTCCTCCAACTTTTGCAGCTGGATGTAGGGGTTCTTGCCGTGAAGCTGCTCGAAGAGGTGGCCGTGGCCGGAGAGCTCCATCCCGGCCGGAACGCCCGCAGGGATCAGGTCCTCCATCTTGATGGCGTCCAGGCTCGCGCGCTCGATGGCGACGATGTCCTCCGAGGCCATGATGCCGATGTCCGGCACCAGGGCGGGCGTGGTCATGCCCCAGCAGTCGCAAAGGGCCGTGATGTTCGTCAGCACGTTGATGTAGTAGGCGTTGCCCGGGGCAAAGGTGTCCAGGACCGCCTTGGTGCACACCGCCATGCCCGTCTGGAAGTCCGCATAGTCGTGGCTGTCCAGCGTGATGGCGCCCACGGGACAGACCTTCAGGCAGTGCTGGCACATGGTGCAGTGGTGGTAGCGGACGCTGTACTTGCCGTTTTCGTCAAAGGAATTGGCGAAGTGGTTGCAGGCGTCGATGCACTTGCCGCAGTGCACGCACTTCTCCTCGTTCCAGACGAGGCCGCCCTCCAGGGCGTGGATCTCGTGCCGGGTGCGGTCCGTGACGCAGCCCATGGCGATGTTCTTGCAGGCGCCGCCAAAGCCGCAGGCCCCGTGGCCCTTGACGTGCGAAAAGTCGATCAGGAAGTCCGCGTCGTGGATCAGGCCCGCGACATCCACGTGCTGGAAGGTCTTGTAGCTGACCTCCTTGGTGTAGAAGTACTTGCCCAGGTGGCCGCAGTCGTCCAGAACCGGGCAGCCCAGGTTGCTCTCCGTGTAGCCGCGCTCCTCCGGATGGCGGCGGTAGACGTAGTGGTCCGTGATGAAGCAGTCGCCCCCGTGCTTGTGCACGAAGTCCACCAGCTTGCGCACGAAGACCGGCGGGATCGTCGAATAGGTGATCCCGGAGCCCACGTGCATCTTGATGGCCACGGACTTGCCGTTCACCTTGTCGCCCAGGCCGCTCTTTTCCAGCAGGCGCGAGAACTTCTCCGGCAGGGTCTGGCTGGCCTCGTAGCGCGTGTAGGCCATGGGTGCGAACAATACGTTGGATGGCATGCGAATCCCCCTCCGCTTTCGTCGTATTTCCCCTTCAGTATACCAATATGTCAGGACATTTGCAAGAGGCAGGGGAAGGGGAATTGCGCGAAGGGGGGGAAAAGATGCGCTCAGGCCGGGTGGGAGGCGTTCAGCGCCTGGCGGTAGTGGTCGATCTTCTGCTCGAGCTTGTTCAAGTGCCCGCGCAGCTGCGAGATCTGGGATTCGACTTCGCGCTTGCGGGCGAGGATGAGGTCCAGGCGGTTCTGCAGCGTGGAATCGCCCTGCATGCACCAGCGAATGAAGGTGCGGATGTCCTTGAGCTCCATGCCCGTGCCCTTGAGGCAGGCGATGGTGTCCAGCCAAGCAAAGTCCTCCTCGGTAAAGACGCGGTAGCCGTTTTCCGCCCGCGCGACAAAGGGCAAAAGACCCTGCTTGTCGTAATAGCGCAGCGTATCCGCGCTCAAGCCCGCCCGCTCGGCGGCCTGGCCAATGGTATAGGTCTTCATGCAAAAGCACCTCCCGAATTCAGCTTGGATCTTTGCTTATGATAAACCTTGGAGCGCAGTCAAGCGCAAGCGATTTGCAGGATTTTAACAAAAAGGGCGCGCAGTTTGACAGAAGGGATATTTCGTGCTATGCTAAATGCGGCATTTGCCAAATACAGAAAAGAAACCAGGGGGTTGCCATGGAAGCGTTCAAGAACTTCAAGATCGCGGCCTATGTCTACGCCTACTATTTGAAGGACGCGGACGACGCCGAGATCCAGCGCGGAATCGACTACTTCAAGAAGTACATCCATCTGGACAAGGTCTACATCGAGAACCACCGCGGCGTGGTGGACATCCCGCCCCAGCGCCTGCGGGAGGTCAAGGCGCTCTTCGAGAAGAACGGCATCGAGACCTCGGGCGGCATCACGTCCACCCAGCTCGTGGATGGGCAGCGCAAGCCCTCCTATTACGACACGTTCTGCTACACCGATCCCCGCCACCGCGAGGAGTACAAGCGCATCGTGCGCGAGCTTGCGGGCGTGTTTGACGAGATCATCCTGGACGACTTCTTCTTCACCGCCTGCCGGTGCGAGATGTGCATCGAGGCCAAGGGCGACAAGTCCTGGAAGGACTACCGCCTGGGCCTGATGGAGGAGTTCTCCCACGAGATCGTGGACCTGGCCCGGTCCGTCAACCCGAAGATGCACTTCATCATCAAGTACCCGAACTGGTATGAGAGCTACCAGGAGACCGGCTACAACCCCGGCAAGCAGAAGGACATCTTCGACATGATCTACACCGGCACCGAGACCCGCACCGCCTGCTATTCCCCGCAGCACCTGCAGCGCTACGAGTCCTATTCCATCATCCGCCTGCTGGAGAACACCGCGCCCGGCCGCAACGGCGGCGGCTGGATCGACCAGGGCGGCTCCTCGGACAACCTGAGCCGCTGGCTGGAGCAGGCGAACCTGACGATGCTGGCCAAGGCGCGCGAGCTCATGCTCTTTAACTTCTCGGTGCTGGTGGATTCGCCGGCCCTGCCGCCGCTGGGCCAGGAGCTCTACCGCATCGACGACCTCGTCGGCCGCTGCGGCAACCCCGTGGGCGTGGCCGCCTACGAGCCGTACGACGCCGACGGCGAGGACCAGCTCTACAACTACCTCGGCCAGGGCGGGCTGAACGTCGAGCCCTCCCCGTACTTCCAGGACCAGGCCAAGACCGTGCTGCTGACGCAGTCCTCGGCCTGCGATCCGGACATCATGCATAAGCTCGAGGCCTTCGTGCGCAAGGGCGGCAACGCCGTGGTCACCGTCGGCTTCTTCCACGAGGTCTACGACAAGGGCATCAAGGACATGACCAGCGTGCGCCTCACGCACCGCCACGTCCTGGGCAGCGAGTTCCTGGTCTCCAATGCGAACTACGTCTCCTCCGAGGTGGCAAGGAGCGACGAGCCCGTGCTCTTTGAGGTCCTGAACTACAAGACCAACGCCACCCACTCCGACATCACGATCCTGGCGGGGGAGGACAACTTCCCGCTGATGACCGAGGACAACTACGGCCGCGGCCGCCTGTTCCTCCTCAACGTGCCGGAGAACTTCGCGGACCTCTACAAGCTGCCCGCCATCGTCTGGCGCGCGATGAACAAGCATCTGAGCATGGGCCAGCGCGTCTACGTCGGCGCCCACGCGCAGATCAACTTCTTCGCCTACGACAACAACGTCTACGGCATCGCCTCCTACCGCCCGATGGCCGACACCGTGCAGGTCGTGGTCCGCGGCGCCTGCAAGGGCCTGCGCGACATCGAGACCGGCCGCACGTTTACCGAGTTCCGCACGCTGCCCAAGCCCGGCATGAAGGGCGACGCGACCAGCGTCATCCCGGAGGAGACCGAGTACGCCTTCGACGTGCCGCTCTTCCCCGGCCGCATGCTGTTCTTCGAGGTCCTGGACTAAAAAAGCGCGCAGCCAGGTCCGCTTAACACAGGCGCAACAGGACGCTTGCGCGATCTTGAACCTCCTTTTCTACAATGAAGGAAAAGGAGGGGATGCAGATGTTGCAGAGCATTGCGAATTGGGCGGGCGAAAACCTCATGACGGTTCTCGTGCTCGTCTGGCTCGTCGGCGAGGTGCTGATCGTGGGCATCCCGACGTGGCTCCACAGGTCTGCGCGCTGAGCGCACACAAAAAGAGAACCGGAAAGGTCTTGCCTTTCCGGTTCTCTTTTTGCGCTTTTAGGCGCGGGTGCGCGCCTGCCTGCGCAGCAGCAGGCGGAGCGGCGCACTCACAAGGCGCACGCCCAGCAGCAGGAGTTTGTACAGCACGAGGAACACAAGCACGAGCCACAAAATCTGCGTGATCCATTCTGCCGCCACCGAGAGCATGTGGATGCGCCCGGAGGCGTGGAGGTCGTCGATGGGGAAGAAGCTGTCCAATCGGTGCCAGGCGGTGAAGAGATTGGCGCCCTCGACCGGCAGGGCCGAGGAGTCCAGCACCACCCGCCGCTCCAGGTGAAAGAGCAGGAACCCCGACACGTCTCCGTTGAGCACGTAGTTCACGCCGCGGTCCAGGCCCCGCAGCTGCGACCAGCGCAGGAAGATGCCAAAGCCCGGCGCGTTGAACCCCACCGCGCGGCAGCGCGCGTCCACGCTCGCCGCATAGATCGCGTTGTGTCCGCCCTTGGAGTGCCCGACCAGCCAGATCCGCTCCGCCTCCGGAAATCCGGCGAGCAGCCTGCGGACATCTCCATACTGCACGGAGAGATTGAAGGGCAGCAGCAGGAAGTTGTCCAGCGCGTCGCGCAGGTCGTCCGTGCCGCGGAAGGCGAGCACCGGCTCGCCGTCCCAGTCCAGCGCGCAGCCCGCAAGGCCCGAGGGATAGGAGAAAAATCCCAGGACCTGCATCTCCAGCAGCGGAGCATCCGCCCGCAGCGCGGCAAGGAGGGACTCTGCCTCCTTTCGATCCCGGCCGAGCGCCGCCTCGACGTCGGCCTGCGGGTCGACCAGCACCGCCTCCACCGCGTCGCAGAGGTCGGCGACCGTTCCGCCCGAAAAGTCCGGCGGCGTCTCCAAATACGCCAGGCGCGAGAGCAGGATATCCTGCTGCATGGTGAAGGGCCGCCCCTCTTGGTGGACATAGAGATGGAGCGCATCCGTCGGGTCCATGGGCGCGAGCGCAAACTGCGTGTCCCCGCTGACGCCCGGCACCGCGTCGTAGACCGTGGGCAGGAGCACGTCCCGGCGCACGGATACCTCCAGGAGGAGGAGGTATGCGCACGCCAGCAGGAGCATGCCCAGCCACAGCAGGCGCGCGAACAGGCGGAAGGAGACGCGCCTCATCCCGAACAGCGGGTGAGCATCCGCCAGGCGAGGAAGGGGTTCTCCCATTCCGCCTCGCTCAGCCCCTGGTAGAGAAAGAGCTCCTCCTGCAGCTCGTCGCTCCCCTCGCAGTGGACAAAGCCGGTTTCCAGCTCAATTCCCACCAGGATGGGGGTTTCGCCATAGACCGCGCGGTCCCGGTGCGCGTACAGCGCCGCACCCGCCGCCTCCCGCCGCACGCGGAAGGCCCGCACGCGCGGCTCCGGCGGAAGCGACGCATACGGGGATTCCCGCAGGTTGTCCAGGACCACCTCCGAAAAGCGCGCATCGTCCAGGCGCTCCGCCGGATAGCGCGCGGCAAGGTGCGCGGCCACCTGCTCGCCCGTGCGCCTGGGCGGGTGCGCTTCGCCCCGGTGCGCCTCCTGCACGCGCCGCCAGAGCGCCAGGTCCGGCAGAAGCTCTTTCATGGAAATCCTCCCCTCAAATGGTTCTCTCTTCTTCAAAACGAGAGGAAAGAAAAAACGTTGCGCGGGCTTGACATAGATCGACGGTCGATGTATTATATATAGATGATCGATATAAGGAGGGATGCGCGATGGGGACGGATCGAAGCCTGCTCTCCGGGGACATGGCGCTGCTGGTGCTGGAGCTCCTGCGGGAGGGGGACCTCTACGGCTATGAGATGACCGAGGCGCTGGAGAAGCGGTCGGAGAACGCCTTCCACCTCAAGGCCGGGACGCTCTACCCGCTGCTGCACGCGATGGAGCGGGCGGGCTGGGTGGAGTCCTACGAGGGAGAGAGCGCCGCGGGCAAGCCCCGCCGCTATTACCGCCTGACAGAGGCGGGCCGCGCCGCGCTGGAGGAGAAGAAGCGGGCGTGGACGACCTATGCCGCCGCGATGCGGCGCGTGCTGGGAGGGGAGGAGCATGTTCCGGAGCCCTGAGCGGGAGGCGTTTCTTCGGGCCGCGCTGCGGTCCCTGCGGCCGGGGCGGGCGCGCGCCGCCCTGGAGCGCGAGCTGCGCGGCCACATGGACGACGCGGCCGAGGCCTATCGCGCGCAGGGCCTGCCGCCGGAGGAGGCGGAGGCGCGCGCCGTGGCTTCCATGGGCGATCCCAAGGCCCTCGCGCGGCAGATCCGGCAGGCGCATCGCCCGGCGGCGCCCGTAGGGGCGCTGGCCCTCCTCGCGGCGCTGGGCGCG
>ERZ827492.1385-NODE-1385-length-19704-cov-13.264492_pt1 | contig 19704 bp, 8 predicted proteins | sample MGYA00519704_ERZ827492 | MGnify/ENA primary metagenome ERZ827492 (study PRJEB31778, sample SAMEA3449325) | human gut metagenome | biome: human gut; feature: human-associated habitat; material: faeces | place: United Kingdom | collected 2010/2012 ...
CCGTGGTCGCGGTAGAACGCCTCGGCCAGCCGGTTGGTGACGTTCTCCTCGGCCGCAAGCCGTTCCGACGGGTATTTCGCGGCGGGATTCTCGGGCAGAATGCGGTGTTCCGGCCGCCGCTCGCGGCGCGCTCCGGCAAGTGCCGCCAACGCTTCGCGGCGCAATTCCGCAGCCAGCGACGCCGGCACGAACCACTCCGCGCCCCGCACTTCGGCTTCGCGGACCGCGAAGATCGTGTCGCCCGACTTCATCGCCTGCGCACGCAGTGCGGCGGCATTGGCGTCGGGATTCTTCGCCGGGTCGAGCCGCACGGCCCGCACGGCCGAGGCCGCAACGCCCTCGCAATCCGTATAAGTAAGTTTCAGCCCTTCGGCCGTCGCCTCCGCCGCGGCCTTCGCCGGAATCACCCGCCGCGTGCGGCTGCGCTCCACGGCCAGCGTGAAACGGCGGTCGAAATTGCGGCGGACCTCCGCCCCGGGCGTGATCCCCTCCATGCGATTGGGCGTGATGCGGCGACCCTCCACGGCGTTGACGTTGGTCCCGGTCACGCCGCGCGGCGTCAGGAAACAGATGCCGTCGCCCGGCGCAAGATCGTGCGCACCGTCGAGCGTGAACGTGCCGCCCGAAACGCCCGCCACGCGGCCCACCCGTTCGCCGACCGCCTTCGGGGTGTCGAACGACGCCACTCCGGCGCGCTTTCCGTCCAGAAAATAGTCGGACTCCCCGCGTGTAAAACTCTTCGACGGATCGGGCGTGAAATCCGGGACGCTCTCGCCGACGGACGACCGCACCAGCCCCGGCCGCAGGGCCAGCGCCTCGTCCACCGCCCGGCGGTAGTGGGCTACAACGTTCCGGATATAAGCGAGATCCTTGAGCCGACCTTCTATCTTGAATGAAGTGACGCCCGCATCCAGCAGATCGCCAATGCGTTGCGAAAGATTCATGTCGCGCACCGACAGCAGATGCTTCCCGGCAATCCAGGTCCGGCCCTTTCCGTCGGTGAGGTCCCACGTCAGGCGGCAGGGCTGGCTGCACGCCCCGCGATTGCCGCTGCGCGCGGACATCGACCGCGAGAGGAAACAGCGACCGCTGTACCCCACGCAGACCGCCCCGTGGACGAAGCATTCGACCTCGGCCGCAGTGGCGGCGCAGATGGCCCGGATCTCCTCCAGCGTGAGGTTGCGTTCGAGAATCACCCGCGCAAACCCCGCCTCGCCCAAGAACCGCGCCCCCTCGGGCGTGCGGTTCGAAACCTGCGTCGAGGCGTGCAGCTCCACCGGAAGGTCCATCCGCCGCAGAGCCATGTCCTGCACGATCAGCGCATCGACGCCCGCGTCGATCAGGCTGCGGGCCTGCCGTTCGGCGGCCTCCAGTTCGTCGTCCCACACGAGCGTGTTGAGCGTGGCGTGGACCCGCACTCCGAAGCGGTGGGCATACTCCACGACCCGGGCGATCTCCTCCGCGGAGTTCCCCGCGGCCTGCCGCGCGCCGAACCGCGCGCCGCCGATATAGACCGCATCGGCGCCGTAGTCCACGGCGGCCGCGGCCGCAGCGTAATCTTTGGCAGGAGCTAACAGTTCGACGAGTTTCATTTTTTTCTTTTTGCAAAAGTAACAAAAAGCGGTCAATATCGGGACGTCGCGGACGGAAAATCGCGGGAACCGCCGCCGGGACGGACATTATCAATTATCATTCAACAGCTTACGCCCCAAATGGTCAATATATAACAAATACACTTCTTTTTCACCGGACCGGAAATATCCCTGCGATGACAATATCCGACAAACAAAACAGTTGCAGCCGCAAAACGGCTGTCATTCTTCAAAATCATTAAAACTCAACCTTATACACACGCATAATACCGAAAAACAAACAATACGAAAAGACTTTTACAACAATATTTTCAGGATTTCCAGAAAGCATTCGGGCAAATTTTCGTATATTGTGCCGCAAATAAACAAGTCCAAAAATTTCACACGATGCAATTTTCAGCAAATACGGTTCTCCGGAAACGGGATACCGTACCCATTCATTTTTTATTCCTAATCCAATTTTTATGAGAAGATGCTTTACGCTATTGACGGTTCTCGTCCTCTGCGCCTCAAGCGGCTGCGACGACAAGAACAAAGAGGAGGTCGCGGATGTGATCGTCCTCTCGCGAAGTAGTGTCGCGTTCGCCCAGAAAGGCGGAACGACCACCGTCGCGGTAGCCACGCCCTCCGACTGGAAGGTGAACTGTCCGGACGATTGGGTGACGCTGGCCTCCGAAGAGGGCCTGCTGACCATCTCCGCGGCAAGCAATACGACCGACAATGTCCGCAACTCGAAAATCACCGTGGAAACGGCCGGCGACAAACAGGAAATCGCCGTTCACCAGGCATTCTCGTGGGAAACGGTCCTGCTGTCCACCACCGCTTCGGAGGAAATTTCGCTGGATTCCGAAGGTGAGAGCGTTCTCTTCACCGTGGTCTCCAACGGCCAGTGGAGCGTCACGAGCGACGCCGACTGGGTTTCGGTCGAAAGCGACCCGGTCAGCGGAACGGTACGCGTCGGCGCCCCGCGCAATCCCGACGCCCACCGCAATGCGACGCTCACCGTCCGGGCGACCAAAGGCTCCGCTACGGAATCCTGCAAAGTGACCGTTTCGCAAATCTCACGCGAGGAAAACCCCTACTACCAAATGCTGGGATATTACGGACTTCATGCGGAAAACTGGTATTACGGCCGTGAACCGATCGGCGTGAGCGGCACGGGTACGTTCTGCACCGTCGAAGAGAAAGAGTACCGCAAGAGTTTCTACATCAAGAACCTGTTCCTGACGGGCACGGTCGTGGAAGCCACCTACGACAAAAACACCCAAACCATGTCGATCGAACTGGGCAGGCTCTGCTACACCCGCGAGATCTCCCCGACGGTCTCCCGCTTCCACTACCTGTACTCGATCAACATGCAGGGCGGAGGTTTCCACAACGGCATGCTGACCGGCAGACTGGGAGAGGGCTACAACGACGACGCGGACGAAACCCGCAAGGCGATCCTCCTGAACGGTTTCGAATCGCCGTACACCACGCTGGGCATCATCGGATACCAGGAGCAGCAGTGGCTGTCGTTCGGCGACCTCTACTACGCCACCGGCACGATGTATCTCGTGGACTGGGACATTCCGGCCGACACCGGCACGGCCCCGACCTCCGTCACCCGGGCCGCCGACGGCATCGCACCCTCGGGCAGCACCTTTCCCGTATCGAAACATTAAACCGCAGCACACATGAAAAAATTATATGCACTGACAGCTTTACTGCTCGGCATGACGGGGTGCTCCGAAGAGACGATCACCTACACCAACCCCGTCCCGGGCGACGAACCGTCCGGCATTGCGGCCGAACTGGGCATCTCGTCGAAAAACACATGGTTCGCCGCTGAAGACGAACGCAACGCCTCGATCGGCTTCAAGAGCCTGGGCGGAGAGGTCGTCGTGGACATCCAGACCAACACGACGTGGAAATACGACGCCGTCAACGCCGGCTGGCTGACCATCGAGAAAGACGACGTCGCCGACCAGCTCGTCCTGAACTGCGAGGGCAACAAGGTCGAGGAGCAGCAGCAGGCTACGATCACCATTACCGCCGGCGACAAGACCGCGACCATCTCCGCCACGCAGAACGCGTACGGCACGCTCGAAATCGCCGCATCGAAAAACAACTTCCAGATTCCCGCCGTCGGCGAACTGACCGCCGAATTCGAAGTGCAGTCGACCGACGAAGACTGGATCTTCGAAACCAAAGACTGCCCGTGGCTGCTTCTCGAACAGCAGGGCGACAAAGTCACGATGACGCTCGACCCCAACGAGGAGATCGAGGACCGCGAAACGACCTTCGTGCTGATTGCCGGCGAGGGGGGGGGAAATCCCGTCTCTGAAACGATCCGCGTCACGCAGGACCGCGCCGTCTACGTCAACGTTTCGCTAAAAACCATTCCACTCTCGCCCACTCCCACCGAATCCGACAAAAAAGAGTTGGGAATCAGATCCAACTACGACTGGGAGTACACGCTTTCCGAAAATTCCGACTGGCTCTCCGCCACGAAAACCGAGCAGGGACTTACAATCACCGCAGAGACCAATTCGAGCGGATCGTCCCGCACCGCAACCATCACCGTATCGGCCGGCGACGGCAAACAGAACCAGACCGAACAGGTCGTCACCGTCTCCCAGACCGGCCTGGACCTCGACGCCTTCATCCTCGGAATCGACATCACCTCGTCGAGCCTGAAGACCTATCTGCCGTTCGACAAGGCCATCGACGCCACCATCGACTGGGGCGACGGCAGCATCGAGGAGAACGTCACCTCGGCCTACCCCTCGCACACCTACACCGACCCGGGCTACTACATCGTCTCGGTCAAGGGCAACGTGACGTCGCTCAACTCCTACGACATCCCCGACTACGGACTGGGCAACCAGTTCAGGGAGGTTTACAACTGGGGCCGCACGGGGCTGACCTCGATGGCGCGCGCATTCCAGAACTGCCGCGAGCTGAAACGGATTCCCTCCGACAACACCGAAGCCTTCGCCAAGGTCACCACCTTCCACTATGCATTCACCGACTGCCGCGTCCTCGAAGCCGTTCCCGACGGGCTGTTCGACCATGCAACCGAGGCGGAAACCTTCGCCTATTGCTTCCAGAACTGCAACATGGTCACCGAAGTGCCCGCCGACCTGCTTTACAACTGCACGAAGATCACCTCGGTAGGTTCGCTCTTCTCCGGCACGGCGATCACCCAGATCGACGAGGATTTCTTCTCTCGCAACACGGAGCTGACCGACTGTTCGATCATCTTCTCGAACGGCAAACTGAAGACGGTTCCCGAAAAACTCTTCGCCAACAACAAGAAGGTGACGACCTTCAACTCGCTGTTCGCCAACAGCGAGTCGTTCGAATCCGTCCCGGCCGGCCTGTTCGCCAACAACCCCGAGGTCGACTCGTTCCGCATGCTCTTCTCGGGAACAAGCCTGAAATCCGTCCCGGACGGCCTGTTCGCCAACAACCACAAGGTCACCAATTTCCAGAGCGCATTCAGCAAAACGGCCATCCAGAGCGTTCCCGCCGACCTGTTCGCAGGCTGCGGCAAGGTGACGACCTTCATGAGCTGTTTCACCGGATGCAGCGAACTGCAAAGCGTCCCGGCCGAGCTGTTCAAAAGCAGCGGAGCCTTCACGACCGTGACGAAGACCGCCTTCAACAACATCTTCAAGGACTGCGCCTCGCTGACCGAAGTGCCCGCAGGGCTGTTCGACGGCTTTACCCTGGTCACCGCCTTCAACGACGCCTTCAACGGCTGCGCGTCGCTCACGACGCTCCCCGCAGGGCTGTTCGCCACCAATACGGCGGTCACCTCGTTCACCAATGTCTTCAAAGGCTGCACCTCGCTCAAAAGCATCCCCGAAGGCGTCCTCGGCGGACTTTCCAAAGTCACCTCGTTCTCGGGCCTGTTCGCTGGCTGTACGGGGCTTGAAGAGATCGGCGCCAACATCATCTCCGGCTGCGCCGCCTGCAAGAATATCTCCTCGATGTTCAAGGACTGCGACAACCTGAAAACCGTTTCCGCGGAGGCTTTCGCCGGCGCACCCGCGATCACCAGCATCGGCAGCCTGTTCGAAAACTGCACGCTGCTCGAAAGCGTTCCGGAGGATATTTTCGCCGGGATGCCGAATCTGGCGACCGCCACCAGCGTATTCGCGGCGTCGGGACTGAAAACGGCTCCCGCCGGTCTGTTCAGCCGCAATCCCTCCGTCACGACCTTCGGCAAGGTGTTCCAGAACTGCGCCGCACTGACGACGCTGCCCGACGGACTGTTCGCCGGCAACCCGAAAGTGACGACCTATTCCAACGCCCTGGAGAACTGCACGGCCCTCGAATCGGTCGGCCTCCTCTTCGGGAAGAGCACGGCCTCGGCCAAATGCGACCGCCTCTTCGCAGGGGCCACGGCGCTGAAGAGCGTGCCCGCCGGAATCTTCGACGGACTGACCGGGGCGACGGCCTTCAACAACACATTCTCCGAATGCTCCGCCCTGGAGACGATTCCGGCAGGGCTCTTCGCCAAGAACGTCAACGCGACCACCGTGGCCCAGTGCTTCCTGAACTGCACCCGCCTCACGACGGTTCCCTCGCACCTGTTCGAAGCCAACACCAAGACGAAGACCCTGACGGAGATGTTCTCCGGCTGCTCGGGAATCGAAAGCATCGCGCCGGACGCCTTCACGGGACTGAACGGCACGTCGCTCAATTTCCAGAAGGCATTCCTCAACTGTACCTCACTCCGGGAGATCCCCGACGGGCTGCTGAAAACCACGCAGATTTCAACCTACACCAGTCTGTTCGCCGACTGCACGGGACTGGTCCGCGTCGGGTCGGAGGTGTTCAACTGCGCTTCGGCCACCATGTTCAATTCGGTCTTCGACGGTTGTACGTCGCTCGAAGAGGTCGGCAAGAACATGCTGGTCAGCCCCGTCAAACTGACCAGCGTCGCGAATCTCTTCCGCGATTGCGGGATGCTCAGGAGCGTTCCGGTGAGTCTGTTCGACGAAGCCGTGAAGCTCAAGACGCTGACTTCGACCTTCCAGGGCTGCGCGTCGCTCGAAGGCGAATCGCCCTACACGGTCGTCGACGGCGTGAAATACCACCTGTACGACCGCACGGCGGAGAATGCCGCCGCCTCGGGACTCACCGCGATCACCGCCGCCAAGAGCAGTTTCGCGGGATGTACGAAACTCTCGGACTACGACAAGATCCCCACCACGTGGAAGGAATAGACGAACACAAAACGATCCCGAACATGAAAAATACGATAATATGCAGCATCGCAGTGCTGTCGGCCGCACTGCTGGCAGCCTGCACCGAAACCACCCGGATATGGCCGGAGGAGGGCGAAAGCAAGGCCTACGTGGAGGTGTCGAGCCAAAAAGTGATCTTCGACGCCGACGGAGGCAACGCCGTGATCACCGTGGCGACGAACGCCGACGGCTGGGACTACGCCGCCGAAGGCGACTGGTTCACCGTCGCCCGGCAGGACGGCAACGCCCTGCTGGTCGAGACCCTGATCAACGCCGGAGCCGAAACCCTGACGGGCAAACTCACGGTCAGCGCCGAGAAGAACGGGGAGACCGTTTCGCAGGAGGTCGCACTCGTACAGCGCGCCGAACGGAGCGTCAACCTGAGCGCCGAAGGCACGGCCAACTGCTACATCGCCCGGACCGGCGGCGTCTACAAATTCGACGCATCGGTCAAGGGCAACGGCGGCGGCGACGGAGTCAGCGATTACATCGCCAACTACGGACTCGCCATCGAGGACGGCGCCTTCGCCGAACTGCTCTGGGAATCACGCCACGACGGCGACAAGACCATGTCGCGCGAAATCATCGACGGCGCGCCGATCTACCGGGGCGGCTACGTGACCTTCTCGACGGGGCGTTCGGAGGGCAACGCCGTGATCGCCGTGAAGGACATCAAAGGCAACATCGTCTGGAGCTGGCACATCTGGGTCTGCAACGACGAAATCACGGCGCACGACCACATCGACTCGGAAGGCAAAGTCGCCGCCGTGATCATGGACCGCAACCTCGGAGCGCTGAACAACACCCCGATGGACGTGGGCAACCGAGGCATGTTCTACGAGTGGGGCCGCAAGGACCCCTTCACGCCTTCGCGATCGCCCTACCACGCGGATACCGACGGCAACAACGTCCCGGCCTACAACGAACCGAACACCGCGATCGGCGACGGAACGGGAACATGGGTCTACAACGCGCAGGCCGCCGTGCTCGCCACGCCGCCGGCCAACATTCCCAATTCGATCCTGAACCCGATGACCTACCTGCAATCGCCGTACAACGGCCATGCCGACTGGTACTGCACGGGAACAGACCCGAAGGCCACGCATCCGGGGCTGTGGGGTCCCGAGAAGACCATTTTCGACCCCTGCCCTCCGGGCTACAAGGTCCCGGGACCCGACCTTTGGGGCATTCCCGCCGGAAACAACTCGATCACCAACGGCGGCGCAGCGGCGGATTACGACGAAACCGGCGTCAGCGCCAAATGGGACTGGAACGCCTACGAAGACTGCGGGCGCCGCTGGAAAAACACCGGCGACTACTACCCGATGGCCGGCAACATCTACTACACGGACTACATCTCGGTGAGCATCTGCAACTACACGGGCGGCATGGCATTCTACTGGACCGCCCAGGCTACTCCCGACGCGACGAAGTCATCGGCCTACTTCGTGAACTTCAACCCCAACTGGTGCAATTACAGGCTCGGCGAGCACGACTGTTCCGCACAGATACGCTGCATCCGGGAATAACACTAAAAACTGATCGTCTATGAAATATCCATTCAAATCGCTTCTCCTGGCGGCAACCGTCCTCGCGGCGGCATCGTGCGCCAAGGACGACACGCAGAGCGGCGGCGAAGAGACCGCGGGTCCCGTCATCGTCAACGCCTCCCCGGCGGCCATCGGCGGCGAGATCATCCTCAAACTGAAGACCGAGGCCTCCGGCATCGTGGAAAAGAGCCGCGCGCAGGGCGTTTCGAAAGGCAGCGGCATCGACGAGATCGACCGCATCCTCAACACGGTGAACACCGTACGTTTCGAACGGCTCTTCCCGGACGGCGGGCGTTTCGAAGAACGCACCCGCAGGGAAGGCCTGCACCTCTGGTATTACGCCAAATACGACCCGTCGGTCCCGACGAGCGAGATGGCCAGCCTGCTCTCCTCGTGCAAGGACATCGAAATCATCGAATACTCGCTGGCCGCCGAAACTTCGGACCACCGCCGCGCGGCATCTCCCGCCGCCGGGGCGCAGAGCGTCACCCGCGCCATCGCAGACGAGGTGCGCAACGTCCCCTTCCCGTTCAACGAGAGCGAACGCTCGCAGCAGATGCAATGGCACTACAACAACACGGGAAACATCTTCGCGCAGACGAGCCAGCTGGGCGCCGACGCCAACGTATACGCCGCCTGGCAGCTCTCGACGGGCAATCCCGACGTGATCGTCGCCGTCGTGGACCAGGGCGTCAAGTACGACCACGAAGACCTGGCCGCCAACATGTGGGTCAACGAGGCCGAACTGAACGGCACGCCGGGCATCGACGACGACGGCAACGGCTATGTGGACGACATTTACGGCTACAACTTCACCAAAGAGACCGGCGAACTGGATTTCTCGGCCGAACTGATGCACGGCACGCACGTCGCCGGCACGATCGCCGCCGTGAACAACAACGGCGTGGGCGTCTGCGGCATCGCAGGCGGCTCGGGCAGGGGCGACGGCGTGAAGATCATGTCGTGCGAGATTCTCGGCAAGTCGGAGTCCGGATCGTCGGGCGCCGGACTGGCCGGACAGATCCGCGCCATCAAGTACGCCGCCGACAACGGCGCCGTGATCTGCCAGAACAGCTGGGGATACACCGCCGGAACCATCTCCGTGACCGACTGGACACGCGGTTCCTACTCGGCGCTCTCGCGTGCCATGGAGTACTTCAACAAATATGCGGGACTGGACGAAAACGGCAACCAGACAGGCCCGATGGCCGGCGGCATCGTCCTCTTCGCCGCGGGCAACGACGCTTCGAGCGAGGTCTGCTATCCCGCCGCCGACGCCAACGCGATCAGCGTGGGCGCAACCGCGTTCACGGGCGCCCCGGCCTACTACACCAACTACGGCACATGGGTCCAGATCTCGGCCCCGGGCGGCGACCAGATGCTGAGCAACGCCTACGGCGGCGTTTACAGCACGAGCGTGGCCGCCGACGGCTCTTCGGGCTACGAAGGCAGCCAGGGGACCTCGATGGCCTGCCCCCACGTGTCGGGAGCCTGCGCGCTGGCCGTCAGCTATTACTACGGCGCTGAAAAACGCAAGGGCCTTACGGGCGAAATGCTCCGGCAGGCGCTGTTGAGCAGCACCCAGTCCGTCGACCGCTACTGCACCGGCAAATACCAGCAGTATCTGGGCAACATGGGCATCGGCAGCCTCGACACCTACAAGCTGCTGCGGAACATCGCCAAGATCGACGGCATCCCGGCGCAGCGGGTCGGCGTGGGCGACACCGTCAGCATCGACCTGAGCAACCACTTCACCGCCACCAATGTCCTGGGGTACACCGTTTCCGTTCCCGACCTCGTGAAGATCGAACTTCGGGGCGGAGTGATGAAGCTCACCGGCCTCAAGAAAGGCCGGACGACGATCATCGTCTCGGACGGCGCGGCCATTCGCAAACCGATCGAGGTAACCGTCGAATGACACATTCACTAACGCAAAAGAGAATCAAACCTATGAAAACCTTTTATAAATACGCGGCATTCGCGGCGGCGGCCCTCGCGGGACTGTGCGCCTGCTCGTCGGACGACGACGCGGCGGAGACCGGCTCCGGCCTGCAACCCGTCGCACAGCCGCAGATCATCGTCAGCGACCTGACGACCACCGGATTCACCCTCCGCTGGGAAGCCGTCGACGACGCAGGGTCCTACGTCTACACGTTCGACGGCGGGAGCGAGACCTCGACGACCGGCTGCCGGCTGGAATTCAACAGTCTGGAACGGCAGAAAGAGTATGTCGTGGCGGTCAAGGCCTGCCCCCGGGACCCGGCCGAATACACCGAATCCCCCTTCACCTACATCCACGTGCTGACCGACGACCTGGAGCAGCTTCCCCAGCCGAAGATCACGCTCGGCAGCGCCTATGCGTCGAAAACCGTCATCTCCTGGACCGAAGTGCCCGAAGCGGAACTCTACGAGTTCTCGGTCGACGGCGGGGAGGTGTCGACCACCCGAAACCGTACGGTCATCCTGTCGAAACTCGACAAGGGCCGCACCTACTCCTTCTCGGTGCGCGCCATGACGTCCGACGCCACGCGCTTCACCAACTCGGAAGCCGCACAGCTCTCGTTCGTCACCTCGGACGCCGACGTTCCGCCGCTGGTCATCGCCCCGACGACGATCATCTCCGACGCCGTGGCGTTCGACATCTACGCCTCCAGCGACGAAACCTACTATTATGAAATTCTCCCGGCCACGACCTTCGCCAAGTATTCGCCCGAAGAGCTGATGACCGCCTTCCAGACCTATATCGTCGAATACGCCAAAAAGCAGGGCATCAGCCTCCAGCTGGCCATGGCCTCGATGCTCAAGTCAGGAACCCAGAGCCTCCAGATGACGGGACTCACCCCCGAGTTGAGCTACGTGATCTTCGCCTTCGGCATGGACCTGCGGGGCAACATCACCTCGAACCTCTCCTCCACGCAGTTCAAGACCACGGCCGACGGCTACTCCGCCGGTCCGAACTACGGCGGCAGCGACTGGTTCACGCAGCGGTTCTACATCACCAACGCCTACCTCGCCCTGACGGGTTACGGCTGGACCAACTCCGTGTGGACCCACTGGAAGGGAGACGACGTGACGGACGTCCGCTACCGTACGCTGACGACCAAGCTCTTCAATCAGGTCTTCTCCGATCCCTACGACCGACAGGCCATCGCCGCATTCCTGAAAGACCCCAATTACGGAGTCCAGTTCAACCCCGAGCTGCTCTCGGCGACGGTAAACAGCGCCGACGGTTACAACGGACTTACGGAAGGAGTCAGCGCCGGCACGTCCTACACGCTGCTCACGCTGGCCACCTCGTCGAGCGGCGCCGAAACGGTCTGCGTCAACTCCGTCACCACGAAGACCAGCACGGCCGCAGCCGCGTGGTTCGCAGCCGCAGCCTCGACCAACGCCAACTACGGCCCGACGCACAACACCGTAGCCGGCGTCATGAAGGGCATCGACATCGCAACGGTGCGTTACGCGATTTTCAAACAGAGCGCCCTGGCGAACGTCAGCACGGACAACTATCCGGCCGTGATCGAAGAGTTCGGACACGACCTCAAGGAGGAGTACCTCCCCTACATCAACGGAAACGGCTTTGCCATCCTCTTCACCGGGGAGAGCGGCGTAACGCCCGAAACCACGTACGTCTTCATGGCGACGGCGACCAACACGGTCGGCGACAAAGTCACCAAATGGGGTTCGGCGACCACCAGCGCGGCTCCGGACGCCGCCCGGGCGAAGGCGCAGGCCGCAACCCGAACGGACGAACCGCTCCGGTCGCCCGCCGGGAAACCCATCGCCAACCCCGAGAAGTTCATCTACCCGATGGAGAGCGTCCAGCTGCCCGCCGGAGCGAAACCCGAAGGCGACCTCTGGACCATCATTCACAACACGCACAACATCAAATAAGAGTACATCTATGAACAAGATAGCAGCAATTCTCTGGTGCATCCTGTCGCTGGCATGGACGACGGCCTCCTGGGCGCAGAACGTCGCCGTCAGCGGCAAAGTCACCGGAGCCAACGGCGAAGCCATCATCGGCGCGAACGTTCTCGTGGAGGGCACTACGCAGGGCATCACGACGAACGTCGACGGAGACTACACCCTGACGAACGTCCCGGCCAACGCCACGCTCGTCGTCTCCTACCTGGGCTACAAGACCGAGAAAATCCCTGTCGGCAACAAGACCCGCATCGACGTCACGCTCCGGGAGGACACCGCCGAGATCGAAGGCGTGATGGTCGTGGCCTACGGTACGGCCAAGAAGGAGTCGTTCACCGGTTCGGCCGCCGTCGTCAAGGGCGGCGAACTCCAGAAGCGCGTCGTGGGCAACGTCACCAAATCGTTCGAAGGAACCGTAGCCGGCGTGCAGGTCGCCTCCGGCGGCGGCCAGCCGGGCGAAGCGGCATCGGTCATCATCCGCGGCATCGGGTCGGTGAACGCCTCGGCGACACCGCTATACGTGGTCGACGGCATCCCCTTCGACGGGTCGCTCAGCGCGATCAACCCCGCGGACATCGAGACGATGACCGTGCTCAAGGACGCATCGGCAGGTGCGCTCTACGGCGCCCGCGGAGCCAACGGCGTCATCGTCATCACGACCAAGAAGGGCAAGAAGGACAAAATCCGCATTTCGTACAAGGGCAACGTCGGAATCGCCTCGCGCGCCATCCCCCGCTACGACCTGGTCGACATGAAAGATTACGTCGAGATGAGCTACGAAGCGCTGCGCAACAGCGCCCAATACGGCACGGGCATGGATTTCGAGGGCGCGAGCCGCTACGCCGCCGCCAACCTCGGCCAGCAGATCGGCGGACTGAAGAATCCCGAATACTACAACCCGTACAAGAACTACACGTGGGAGACGCTGATCGACCAGTCGACGGGCAAGATCCGTTCGGATGCCAAAGCTGCATGGAACGAGAACTGGCTGGACGAAATCAGCGACAATTCGGCCATACGCACCGAGCACATCGTCTCGGTGAACGGCGGTTCGGAACGCGCCAACTACGTCGCATCGCTGGGATACTACATGGAAGACGGCATTCTCCAGAACACCGACTTCTCCCGCTACACGGGCCGCGTAGGCGCCGATTCGCAGGCCAAGAGCTGGCTCAAGATCGGCATGAACGCCAACTTCGCCCACAGCGAATCGAGCTACCAGAGTTTCGAGGACGCAAGCACGTCGAACGTCTGGTACACGGCGCAGTTCATGGCCCCGGTCTATCCCGTCTACCTGAAGGACATGGCCGGCAACAACGTGCGCGACGCCGACGGGCGGCTGCAATACGAATACGGATCGGAGGACGACAACGGCTACGCCAACCGCCCCTCGGCCCAGGGCTTCAACTCGAAGGCCGAACTTTACAACAACAAGGCCTATTACACCCGCAACTCGCTTTCGGCGCGCAGCTACATCACCTTCGGGACGGTCAGGGAGGAGGCCCGGCTCTACGGACTGAAACTCACGATGAACTTCGGTACGGACTACACCGACTACCAGCGCACGCTGGTCTACGACAAGGAGCACGGCAACGCGGCCCAGCAGGGCGGACGCCTCAGCAAGACCAACACCCGCACGCTGAGCTACACGTTCAACCAGCTGCTGACCTACGACCGCACGTTCGGCGACCACTCCCTCAACCTGCTGGCCGGCCATGAGTACTACCGCTACAAGTACAACTACGCCCTCGGCGAAAAAACCGGCATCGTCGGCGGGATCGACGAGTTGGGACCCGCCGTGACGACCACCGACAACAACAGCTATTCGCATAACTACGGCGTGGAGTCCTACCTCGCGCGCATCAACTACGGCTTCAAGAGCCGTTACTACATCGACGCCAGCTGGCGAACGGACGGTTCGTCGCGCTTCCATCCCAGCGACCGCTGGGGCCATTTCTGGTCGGTGGGCGCCTCGTGGCGCATCTCCGAAGAGCAGTTCATGGAGAACACCCGCCAGTGGCTCGACAACCTCACGCTGAAGGTTTCATACGGCGTACAGGGCAACGACAACCTGGGAACCTATTACGCATGGCAGGGTCTCTACGACTACACGTGGCCCAACGCCACCGATGCGGGCGCCTTCGTCGACAAGCTCGAAAACAGGAAGGTGACCTGGGAGAAGAACGGCAACCTCAACGCCGGCATCGAAGCCACGATGTTCGGCGGCCGACTGGGCGTTTCGGTCGAGTACTACAACCGCAAAACGCGCGACATGCTGCTCAACAGTCCGCTGCCGATCTCGACCGGATTCACGGGCTTCAACGACAACGTCGGCTCGCTGCGCAACCAGGGGCTCGAGGTCTCGCTGCGCGGAACGATCCTCGACAAGCGCGACTTCCGCTGGGACGCGACGCTGATGGGTTCGTTCAACCGCAACAAGGTGCTCTCGCTCACGGGCGGCCAGGATGTCATCACGTCGGGCATCCGCGTCATCGAGGTGGGGCGGCCGATCTACACCTTCTACCTGCCGAAAACGGCCGGCGTGGACCCCGCCACGGGCAAGCAGCTCTACTACGCCTACTGGACCCAGACGGTCAACGACGAGGGGGCGCTGGTGAACACGCGCTGCGACGAGTACATCACCGACAACGTGGCGATGGCCACCTTGAGCAAATACTACCACGAAAGCCGCGAGCCGAAACTCTTCGGCAGCATCGGTTCGACGTTCACGATCCTGAAGAACATCGACGTCTCGTTCCTGACGACCTATTCGATCGGCGGATGGGTTTACGACGGACTCTACAACGGCTCGATGTACGTGCAGTACGCCGGCAACAACTGGCACAAAAACGCCAAACGCCGCTGGCAGAAGCCGGGCGACAAGACCGACGTGCCGATGCTCGAAGTGGGCGGCTCGTACGCCACGACCAGCAACTCGCTGATCGACGCCTCGTACTTCGCCATCAAGAACATCACCGTCGGCTACACGCTTCCCAAGCGCTGGCTCAAGAAGATCGACATCGAGTCGCTGCGCATCTACGCCACGCTGGACAACATCGCCATGTTCAACCACATGGACGGCATGGACCCGCAGTATAACTTCACGGGATCGGTGGCTTACAGCTACACCCCGTCGCGCGTGATCGCATTCGGTATCGACCTGAACTTTTAACCACGGGAGAAAACAACTATGAAAAAAGCAATATATCTTATCATCGCACTGATCGGCTTATCAGCCCCCTCGTGCAGCGACTCGATGCTCGATTTCTCCCCGACCGACTCGGGTTCGGGCAAGGAACTGCTCAAATCGGCATCCACGGCCATCACTTCGGTCAACGGCGTCTACCGCTCGATGTGGACGGCCGGATGGTCCACGACCGCAAACACCCACCAGTGCTTCGGCATCGCGGCCTACAACCTGGCGCTCGACTGCATGGCCGACGACCTGATCATGCAGTCGCAGGGCAACGGCTGGTTCTGGGGCGACCACTGCTACAACGTCAAGAGCAACTACACTTCGTCGGCCTTCCGGTCGTACGACGTCTGGTACGCCAACTACAAATGGATCGCCAATGTAAACTACATCATCGACGCCGAGCCGGAAATGGCCGGAACGGAGGCCGACGTGGCCTACGTCGCAGGACAGGCCTACGCCATCCGGGCGCTCTGCTACCTGAACCTGGCGACGTGGTTCTCCCGCGCCCCCTACAACTCCCTGACGGGCGCTTCGCGCTGGAACGAGCCCTGCGTACCGGTTTACACCACCGGCACGTCGATCGACACGGGCGGACAGCCCCGCGAATCGCTGCGCACGGTCTACGGCCGTATCGACCAGGACATCGACCGTGCCATCGAACTGCTCGAAAAGGCCAGGGAAACCACGCTGGCCGAGAATAACAAATCGCACATCAACCTCTACGTGGCCTTGGGCATCAAGTCGCGCGCCTGTCTGGCGGAAGGCGACTGGGACGGGGCATTCAAGGCGGCCAAGCGCGTGATCGACGAAGGCGGCTACGCCGTCGGCACGAAGAGCGACCTGACGGGCGGCATGAACTCGCTCGACAAGCAGAACGTCATGTGGGGCGCAGGCATTCAGGTGGCCGACCAGGCGGGCGGCTACGCCGGGTTCTTCACCCACATGGACAACAAGGAGGGCGCCTATGCCAAATCGGCTCCGAAGCTGATCAGCAAGCAGCTCTACAACCGCATCAGCGCGACAGACATCCGCCGCGACTGGTGGGACCCCTCGGACAAGGAGTCGCCCTACGTCAGCAAAAAATTCTCGTTCGCCAACGTGGCCTCCTTCCTGGGCGACTACATCTACATGCGCGTCGAGGAGATGTACTTCACGGCCGCCGAAGCGGCCCTGCGGCTGGACGACCTCAAGAGCGCACGCGAACTGATGAACACCGTCATGGCCGAACGCGACCCGGGTTACAGCGCCAACAACCGCAGCGGCACGCTGCTCGGCGCGACGACCACGACCTGGACCGGATCGTTCCTCGAAAACATCCTCACCCACCGCCGCATCGAACTGTGGGGTGAGTACGGCCGGCTGTTCGACGTCCGCCGCCTGGGCCAGGGCATCGACCGCCGGACCGACGACGGCTTCTCCGAGGAGTGCATTTCGATGATGAACCGCCGGAACGTCAACATCACCAAAGCCGACACTTACGACTGGGTGCTGACCATTCCCAAAGCCGAACTGGATGCCAATCCGAACATCAACGAGGAGGACCAGAATCCCTAACGAGCCTTTGAACCGTTGAAAATCAAGTACACTATGAAAAACATATCGAAATATCTGGGTGCGGGACTGCTGCTCTTCACCGCGGCCTGCAGCCAGACGCAGGAGGGCGACCAATACACCCCCAACAAGGACGATGCGAAGGCCATCCACTTCATCCAGTCGTCCATCCAGAAGGAGTTTCCGCAGGACGCCGTGCAGGGCGTGATCAACGTCGAAATCGCGCGTCCGGGCAACAAAGGCGCCTACAAGGTCTATCTGGCGACCAAGGACGACGACTACGAGCTGTTCTCGGTTCCGGCCGAGGCGACCATTCCCGACGGCAGCCACTCCGTGACGGTTCCCGTCGAGGTCGACCTTTCGAACTTCGTCATGGGTTCGAACTACAAGACCACGCTCTACATCAGCAGCCGGGAGGCGCGTCCGGGCGACAACGCCGCGCAGGTGGCGCAGTACTCCGACAAGGTGACCCTTTCGGCCACCTACGAACTGGAGTGGGAGACGCTCTACCGCACCACCGGAGAGGGCGAAGAGATCCCCCAGCTGGCAACCTACCACTACAACGGATACTATTCGGGCCGCGATTCGGGCCTGGAGGTCGAAAAAGCCGTGGGAGCCAATATCTTCCGGCTGAAGGACTGGGCCAGCGGCGTGACGTTCAAGTTCGTCCTCCACGACGACAACACCTGCACCGTGCCGGCGCAGTCGATCGGCTACTACAACTCGAACTACAACGAGTACGTCTACGTCGCCGACATGGCCGTTTACACCGGCAACGACTCGGCGTACGCCAGCTATCCCTGCACGTTCGACGGCGAGAGCACCTTCTCGTTCTACCTGATCTACTACGTGTCGTCGGGCTATTTCGCCCAGGGGACCGAGAAACTGGTCTTCGACACCGACATCGACACCACGCCCGTCGTGGAGATCGCTTTCGAGGGCATCGAGACCACGAGCACCGGATTCAAGGCTCCGAAACTCCACTTCTCGCCCAACGAATACACGAAGTACTACAAGGCCGCGGTCGTCGCCGGAGACATCACCGCCGACGCCGAACGGCAGCAAGAGGTGCGCCGGCAGCTGATCGACGACAAACTGGAGGCCGTGACCCCCGTGGTGACGCTCCTCGCGGACGACGCCTCGGTCTGGAACGTTCCCTCGGGCAACTACACCGCCGTGGCGCTGGCCTACGACTCGATCGAGAACCCCTGCAAGCTCTACACGCAGCGGTTCACGAACGACCCGAACGACGAATATGCTCCCCGATCGCTCGAATTCGAGTTCTACGCTCCGGAGAACAACCTCAACTACTCGCCCTACAACACGCTCATCTGGCAGATGCAGACCGCGAATGTGGCGGCGATGAAATATCTCTGCGTCAAAACCGCCGTCGCCGACTACCTGTGCGAAGCGCTCGGCATGACACTGGAGGAGGTGACCGCATCCCGGGGCTACGACGTTCCCGAGGAGATGATCGCGCAGCTCAACTCCCCCGAAGGCCGCGGCACGTCGTTCAGCCCGCTCGACGAAGGCAGCACGTACACACTCGCCCTGCTGATGTACAACTCGTTCGGCGACACGGCTTTCGTTTCGAAGAGCGCGTCGACGTTCGGTTACTTCGCCAAGGATTTCGACCGGACGAAGACCCTGGAGGACTTCATCGGCGCATTCGGCGTCACGGCGACCGTCGACGTCGATTCGCAGTCGTCCGAAAAGACCTTCCGCATGGACATCGCGCGCATCAACGACCGCGACGTGCTCATCAGCGGCATGACCGACATGCGCGACTTCGCACCCCAGCTGAAGGGCTACTACGACAAGGAACTGCACATGCTGATCGTCGAACCCCAGTACGCGGGGATGTACAACGGCGCCTATGCGACGCTCGGCTTCTCGAACGGACTGTCGATCTTCTGGGGCGACGCCGGAATGGCCGTCGGCTACATCGGCGACACGCTCTACTGGGCTTCAAGCCCCTACTCGCCCGAAGAGGTCAACAGCTACATGTTCCTGCTCTTCAGCACGCCGCAGGCGTCGAGTTCGAGCTACCTGCGCCAGTACGCCGGTTCGAAAACCTACTCGTCCCTCAAGATGAAGCCCCTCCAGCAGGCGTCCGCACAGACCGCGGCCCGCGCCGCGGAATCGCGGACCGGAAGCATCGAGACCGGCGGACAGCGCTTCACGACCTACCTGACGGGCGAACGCGTCGCCGTTCCGGCGAAAGCCTCCGGAAACACGGCAGCGAAAGTCCCGGCCGAAGGCAAGCGTCTGCGCACGGACCTCGTGCTCCACACCCGCTGATCCGCAGCCCGCACAACCGAAAACCGGATTTCCGCTTTGGGCGGAAGTCCGGTTTTTTCATAAAATCGCAAAAAACGGCGTCTCGGCGTGACAGTTTGGCGCGAATTTACTAATTTTGCAGGTTGTAAGGCGAAAACACAAAAAAACTCACGATATTATGCTTACGATAAAGCAAATCCGCGATGACAAAGAGGCCGCCGCACGCAAGCTGGCCAAGAAGGGCGTGGACGCCGCGCCTGTCATCGAAAAGATCATCAGCTTCGACGACCGGCGCAAAGCCCTCCAGCTGGAACTCGACAACACGCTGGCCGCCCAGAACAAGGCCGCCAAGGAGATCGGCGCACTGA
>ERZ827492.1388-NODE-1388-length-19683-cov-11.548196_pt1 | contig 19683 bp, 30 predicted proteins | sample MGYA00519704_ERZ827492 | MGnify/ENA primary metagenome ERZ827492 (study PRJEB31778, sample SAMEA3449325) | human gut metagenome | biome: human gut; feature: human-associated habitat; material: faeces | place: United Kingdom | collected 2010/2012 ...
GCCTTTTGTCATCTTTTTTCGGTTTCTACTATTGATTCGCATCTATGAGGGGAAGCTGTCGCCGGAGGCGACTGATGAGGTGGGGGCAGTTGCGTAGACGAAGGTCAGTTCACCTCATCCGTCACGGCTCCGCCGTGCCACCTTCCCCTCGTAGGGGAAGGCATGGGGCTGCGTCCGCGCAAAAAAAGCGCCCTTCCCGGTCGGGAAGGGCGCTTGGGCAGGAGCTTACTCGGTATAGAGGTAGCTGTACTTGCTGCGGAGGGTGAGGATGAGAGTCTCGATGTCGCGTGGCAGGTCGTTGGGCTGGGAGAGGTCGAGGGTCCGGTCGGTGTCCAGGCGGACGCGGATCGCATCGCCGCCGAGGAACAGCACGCCCTTGTTCTCGCTCTCGTCCATGTCCTTTGCGGTCTGGAAGAGGGTGAACTTGTCGTGGCAGGGCTCGGAGGCGTACGGGCAGAACTGCGTGCAGTTGCCGCATTCGTTGCACATCTTGTCGACGTGGACGATCTCGTGGCGGCCATCGGCCAGCTTCACGACGACGTTGGCGCGGTTCGGGCAGGAATCGGCGCAGTTTTCGCAGACCGTATTGCAGTCGAGGCAGCGGCTGCCCTCGCAGCCGGCGCAGCCGGCCATGTGGAGCGTGCCCTTCTTGGCGATGGCGTCGGCCTTGGTGGGATAGGCCTGCTCGGGGATCTCGTAGGTGTGCGCTGCACCGATGACGGCCTCTGCAAAGGCGGCGGCGTCGGCAATGCCCTCGACGACGGTCGCGGGACCGCGGTGCGCGTCACCGGCGGACCAGACGTTTTCAACGTTGGTCTGGAAGGCCGGGCCCTTGCGGCCCATTTCGATGCCGTTTTCGGCCATGAGCTTCGCGTCGACCTTCTCGCCGATGGCGGAGAGGACGAGGTCGCACGGGATCTCAAACGTCTCGCCGGTGGCGACGGGGCTGCGGCGGCCGGAAGCGTCGGGCTCGCCGAGCTTCATCTGATTGCAGATCAGCCTGCCGTCCTTCTGCTCGACCGGCGCGGCCAGCTCGACGAGGTTCACGCCCTCGTCGATGGCGAGCTTCAGTTCATGCTCGTCGGCGGGCATTTCCTTCTTCGTGCGGCGGTAGACGATCGTGGAGGAGGCTGCGCCCATGCGCTTGGCGACGCGGGCGGCGTCCATCGCGGTGTTGCCCGCGCCGACGACGACCACGTGGCCCTCGAGGCACGGCTTGACCTGCTGCTTCATTTCCTTCATCCAGGCGATGACGCCGCGGACGTTGCCGGGGATGCCCAGCTCGCCCGCCTGCCAGGCGCCGGTGGCCAGGAGGATGTGGGTGTAGCCCATCTTCTTGAGCTCGGCCACGCTCGGGGCCGGAGCGCCGCACTTGACCTCGACGCCGAGGCGCTCCATGAGCGCGACGTCCTTGTCGAGCGCTTCATCGGAGATCCGGAACGCGGGGATCACGTAGCGCGGCACGCCGCCGAGCTTTTCTTCACGCTCGAAGATCGTGGTCTGCACGCCGCCGCGGGCCAGGAAGTAGGCCGCCGCGATGCCGGTCGGACCGCCGCCGATGATGGCAGCCTTCTTGCCGGGCAGCTTTTCGGTGGGCCGGATGGAGGCCATCAGCGCGTCATAGCCGTGTGCGGCGGCGACAAGCTTGGCGTCACGGATGTGGATGGATTCGTCGTAGAAGTTGCGCGTGCACTTGTTCTGGCAGCGGTGCGCGCAGATCGTGCCGGTCAAAAACGGCAGCGGGTTCTTCTCAGTGATGAGCTTCAGGGCCGGGCCGTACAGACCGCGGCGGACGAGCTCGATGTACTCCGGGATATCCTGATGGATCGGGCAGCCGCCCTTGCAGGGCGCAGTGAAGCAGTCGATGAGGGGGACCTTGTCCTCGCTCTTGCGCGCGGGCAGGGGCTTGATGGGCTTGAGATGGTGGAGATCGGTGTGGCTGGCCGCAGACAGATCGCTGATGGCGGCGGAGTCGGTGCCGCTGAAGGCGCGGTAGGGCAGCTTCTCGACCTTTTCGACCATCTGGTGCAGGCGGTTGTATCCGCCGGGCTTGAGGATGGTGGTGGCCACGGTGATGGGCCAGATCCCGGCCGCGAACAGCTTGTCGCAGTTGAAGAATTCTGCGCCGCCGGCGAAGGAGATGCGCATTTTGCCGCCGAACTGCCGGCTGATGCGATTGCACATCTCAATGGTCAGCGGGAACAGGCTCCGGCCGGACATGTACATCTCGGTGCCGGGCAGCTCGTTCCGCGTGGTGTCGACCGGGAAGGTGTTGGAGAGCTTGAGGCCGAACTCCAGACCGAGCGAATCGGCCAGCGCCTGCAGCCGCTCGAACATCGGCACGGCGTCAGCCCACTGCAGGTCCTCGTTGAAGTGATGCTCATCGAAGACGATGTAGTCATAGCCCATGGAATCGAGGATGGTGCGGGCGGTCTTGTAGCCGAGGATGGTCGGGTTGCACTTGACGAACGCGTGCAGGTGCTTTTCCCGCAGCAGGTAGGAGGTGATGCGCTCAATCTCCTGCGGAGGACAGCCGTGCAGGGTGGAGACGGTGACGCTGCGGCTGACACGCGGGGAGATGGCGGCGATATAGTCCTTCTCCGCCGGGAACATCTCGGTCAGGACGGCCAGGCATTCCTGGAACTGCGCGGTGCCCGACGCGTCCATCATGTTGTTGATGTAGCTGTCGATCTTCGGACCCTTGATGCCTTCGAGATCATAGCCGACGGACATGTTGAACACGAAGCCGTCCGGCGAGCCGAGGCCGTAGACCTTGGACAAAATCTTCAGCGCGCACCAGGCCTTGATATACTCGTTCTGCGCCTGCGGGACCTCCAGCTCGGTGGACCATTCCTGGTTATAGGCCTCGTCGTTGGCAAGGATGCACGGACGGGGGATGCAGCGGGCCAGCTCCTCGCCGTCCATCTTCTGCACGGTCTTGACCTCGAAAAAGCGGGCACCGGCGAAGTAGGCGGCGATGATGTTCTGCGCGAGCTGGCTGTTGGGGCCGGCAGCGGGGCCGAACGGCGTTTCGATCGTCTCGCCGAAGATGGAGAGCGTCTTGCCCGCGGCATAATACGGCGTGTGCACGCCGAAGATCTCACCCTCGCGGGCGTATTCGGTGACGACCCAGTTCATCAGAGACTTGAACGGGATCGGATACATTTTTTCAGACATGTGATAAACCTCCTAAGTTTTAATAGCCGCGGCCCTTCCAGAACAGCATCAATCCGATGGGCAGCCCGGCTGTGACGAATGTCACGAGATCCTTTGCGAATGCCAGCGCCTGCGCGCCGAAATCCGCTGCGCTGAACAGCGCCAGCACGCTGGTCAGAAAAATCAGAATACTTTTGAAAAACGGAAGGACTGAAACGGCAAAGATCACGGTTATTCCCGCGCGTTTTCCGCAGAGCAGCAGGAGCCAACCGACCAGCGCGGCCAGCCCGGCAAACGCGGCAATATACACGGTCAGCTTCCCCGGAAACAGCTCCGGCAGGTAGAATTCAAAGAACGAATTGAGACACCGCAGCCCGAGCCGTTCCATTCCGATATCGAAGAGGGCGAACAGCGCAGCGTCGAGCGTGGAGAAGACGAGCACGGCAAGCAGAAGCCACTTGCAGATTCTCTGACGGGTGGTTTCGTACATTGGGAACCCTCCTATCTTCCGTTGCAGGGGCCGGCGACTCTGTCGACCCGATCAATGTTGCGAATTCGCCGCAGATTTCCAGAAAATCGCTGCATTCTGCGGGCGGACAGAGTCGTCCGCCCCTACAGAGTGCGTTGCTTAATACTCTCTGTGGTTCAGTGCGCCCCAGAGCTTCTTGGCGGCTTCGAGGATGTGGGCGTTTTCGGCTTCCTCGTCGATGCCGATGAGTTCACGGTCCTTCATGAGGAGCTTGCCGCCCGCGATGGTCGTGCGGCAGAGCTTGCCGGTCATGCCGAAGAGGATGTGGCCGTCGATGTTTTCATCGGAGAACGGGGTGTACGGCTTGTAGTCCATGACGATGATGTCGGCGGCGGCGCCGGCCTTCAGGACGCCCAGCTCGTCCGGGAAGTACTTCGCGCCGATCTTCGCGTTGTTTTTAAACAGCATGCCCGTGACCTCGCACCACGCGACGTTCGGCAGGCAGGCGTTGAGGCGCTGGACGCAGAGCGCGGCCTTGAGCGACTCGATCATATCGTTGGTCCATGCGTCGGTGCCAAGGCCGAGGAGGATGCCGGCTTTCGAGAGCGGCAGCACCGGGCAGACGCCGACGGCGTTGGACATGTTGGACTCGGGGTTGTTGACGACCATGGTGTGGGTGTTCTGGATGAGTTCGATCTCCGCGGGGTTCACGTGGATGCAGTGGCCGAGGATGGTCTTCTCGCCCAGAATGCCGTGGTCGTGCAGGCGCTGCACGGGGCGGCGGCCGTAGTTCTGCAGGGAGTCATAGACGTCGTTCATGCCCTCGGAGACGTGGATGTGGTAGCCGGTGCGGCCGTTGTTGGCCTCGACCATGCGGTCAAACGTCTTGTCGGAGATGGTGAACAGCGCGTGGCCGCCGAACATGGCGGCGAGCATCGGATCCTTCTGCTGCTCGCAGTAGGTGATCCAGTCGGCGTTCTCCTTGATGGCCTGCAGGCACTTCTCCTCGCCGTCGCGGTCGGAGACCTCGTAGCACAGACAGGAGCGGATGCCGAATTTCTTCGCGCTCTCGCCGATCTGGAACAGGGAGCCGGGGATCTCACAGTAGGCCGCGTGATGGTCAAAGATGGTGGTGACGCCCTGCTTGATGCAGTCGATGTACAGCGCGTCCGCGGAAGCGCGGGAGCCCTCGAGCGTCAGCTTGCGGTCCATGGCCCACCAGGTGCCGTCGAGCACTTCGTAGAAGTTGGTGGGGTTGTTGCCGACGATGGAGAGGCCTCTGGCCAGCGCGGAGTAGATGTGCGTGTGCGCGTTGATGAAGGCCGGCATGATGACGCCGCCCCTGGCGTCGATGATCTCCGCCTGCGGATATTTCGCGCGCAGCGCGGCCTCTTCGCCGACCTCCACGATCTTGGTGCCCTCATAGGCGACGGCACCCTTTTCGTAGTAGCCCTTGCCGCCCTCGTCGCGGGTGATGACGCGTCCGTTTGTGAGTAAGTACATGGATGAATCCTCCTTTGCGTTGATCACCGGCCGGATATAACAAAAAGTGCTTCAGATTCTCATCTGAAACACTCTGCCGCGCCAGCCGAGTGATAGTTGCAGCCCGTGTGCGAAACACTTCCTTACAGCTACCAATCTTAGATTGTAGTTTCATTATAAATGGCGGGCAAAAAAATTTCAATGCTCCTGCAAATTTTTTTGCCCGCCATTTTTTACAAACTTCACCGCCCGTTTTTGAGCAATCTGCGCGGAATTTGCGATAGGGGAACAGTGGGACGCGATCGCGCGATCGTAAACAGCGGATCACGGAACAAAGATCCCCGCGCCGCGGCGGTTGCCGCGGCGCGGGGTGCGGGAAATTTACTTCTTGACGAAGGACAGGCAGTCGGTGCACTGGTCGACGGTCGGGTCGCATTCATGCGTACCGAATAAATGTATAACCATCAATCCGCGAGGGGGTAGAGGGTGACGTGCATGTCGCTGCCGGATTTGGTGTAGGATTTGGTCTGTTTATGGTAGAGGACTTTCTGCAGGACAGTTTTCAGGAGGGCGTTTTTCTCCTGCGGGGATGCGGCGAGCGGGTAGGTCTCGAGGACGCGGCGGACAGCGGGGGCCAGACGGGCGCGGGCATGTCTGGCACGGGCCAGCTCATGGATCGTGGTCTGGCTAGCCTCGATGCGGTCGACGATGGTCTGCTTGTCGGCGGCGAGCGCCTGCGAGCGCTGCAGGAAGATCTCAGGCGTATAGACGCCGGTCTCGACCAGCTCATACGCGCGGGCCTCCTGCGCCTCCAGCTTGGCAAGCTGCTTGCGGTCGGCGGCGATCGAGGACTCGAGCGCGGTGCGCATGGGCGTGTCATCTGGCGCAGAGGCATCACCGAGCTCCAGCTCACGCAGCCAGCCACGCAGAGCATCCAGCACGGCGTCCTCCACATCATCATACCACGCGCTGACGGTCGTGCAGCCGTAGGAGGGACAAAGGAGCGTATCACGCCGGCCGCCGGAAGACGGGCGGCGCACCATCACGCGGCCGCACTGGTCGCAGCGGACGAGCCCGGCGAGGCTCGTCACGGTCCCCCATGCGCCCTTGCCGCGCGGGCTGGCGCTGGAATAGCTCAAAGCGACGGCTTTGTCGTACTGCTCCTGCGAGATCAGGCCGTCGTGCAGCCCTTTATAAAGCTTCAGATCCTCCTGCCGGGTGCGGGGGCGACTGACGACGACAGCGCCGTCGACAATGCGCTTCGTCTCCGGTCGGCCACCGGATTTGATCCAGCCCGCATTTGCCGGATTGCGCAGGATATCCAGCACAGAGTCCGCGCGCCAGAGGCTGCCGGAGTTGGTCGGGACGCCGAGGCTGTTCAGCCGCGTGGAGATCGCCTTCGCGCCGATGCGCGCGCAGCCCTCGCCGGTGTACCAGTTGTAGATCTGCTGCAGGACGGGGGCCTGCTCCGGGTGCGGGACGAGCTTGTAACCCTTGTCATTCGGCAGCTTCTCACGCGACCAGCCGAAGGGCGTCTTGCCGGAGATCCACTTGCCTTCGCGTAAAGAAGCCTCCTTGCCGCGCGACAGGCGGCGCTTGATGGTGTTGTACTCCCGCCGCGACATAAAAAGGCCGAATTCGAAGTACTCCTCATCCATCTCATTGTTTGGATCATAGATCTTGTTCGGCGTGATGATCTTCGTGTTGGAATACTTGAAGGTCTGGGCAATAATGCCCTGGTCGATGGTGTCGCCGCGCGCCAGACGCTCGACCTCCATGACGATGACGCCCGCATAGTTGCCGGTCTCGACGAGCTGCAGGACCTTCTGCACCTCCGGCCGGACGGCAATGGAGTCGCCGGTCACGACTTCCTCGCAGATCTCCACGACGTTCAGCCAGCGGCTTTCGGACAGCGACAAAAGCGCGGCCCGGTGCCGTTTGAGCGTGTCGGTCTGGCCGAGGGCTTCGGCCTCCATGTCCTTCCGGGACTTGCGCAGGTAAATGATGTACTGCGCGAGCGGGTCGGCGATTTTCCAGGTAGATGTAAATTTCATAAGCAGATTCTCGCCACAAGGGCAAAAGGTTATACGGATACCGCTCCGGCGCTGGGCCGGGGCGGTTTTATTCATGTGCGGATCCAGCCGATTGATGGGATGAGCACGTCGGCCACAAGCGCAAGGGCACACAGCAAAAGAATACCCAAGAGGATGAGCGTCACAAGTCGGTGCATGCGCAGGGACTTCTGCTGCTGGGCAAGCTGCGCACGAAGGGCCACGGTCTCGGCACGGAGTTTTTCAGCATCGGGAGGCTCGGAAGACTCGGCAGGCTCATCATGCGGAATGCCGAAATACTCATCCATAGAAACGCCCATCTCCCGGCAGATCGGGCCGACCGTGTAAACAGACGGATTTTTGATGTCGCCGCGAAAGAACTGGGAGACGGTGCCGACGGAAAGGTCGGTATTTTCGGCGACGTCCTGGTTTGTTTTGTGCGGAGTGATCGTCTGCTTCTGCTCACGGCATAAATCAGATAATTTTTCCTTCAAAACATGTCATTCCCCCCAAAAAAGCAAGGCGTCTGACTGCAAAAAGCAACTGTCATATCTTTACAAGTCTACCGTGGACAGGCTACCCTAAAGTTACAGACGGCTCCCGGTCGCCTGCGCAAGCAAAAGCCCGCGCCGTTGTTCGGCCAGCGGCGCGGGCAACGCCTACCTATATCTTACAACTTTTGGGAGGCGCGAACAAGAGGCAAAGATTAACAAAAAATGAACGCGGTTTTTGTGGAGAAATGGAGATGGAGATGGAAAAGACGATGGAACGGATTGAAAACATTTTAGAGCGGGCCACACTGGATCAGCTGAAAATCATCCTGCGATTCCTGCGGAACATCATAAAATAAGCGCCGGAACGGGAAACCGTTCCGGCGGGGATTATTCAGAAAGGGCTTCTTCCATGCTGACAGTGGGCATAGTCAAGTTTCCGTCCGAGACTGGATAAAGCGTATACTCATAATAGAGTGTCTGCGAAAATTCAATTTCGCGATCAACCTGGCAACGGGTATCTTCCCCGAAAAGATAGTCGGGACCGTACCAGTCGTCGCCAAATGTAAAATAAATGTCCAGTGTCCCGTTTGGGCAGTAGGTATCAACGGTCTCGCCGGCGCGGACGAAAAAACGATCCAGAATTTTACCAGTCGATGACCGCTTGATGATTACAAAGCAGTTCGAAGTAGATGGCGCATGGACACATATAGAAGACAATGCACCTTGGGAAAAATCGTAGGTTGGATAATGTCTGCCGTTTCTAGGAAGGGATAATTTCTCGGGTTGCGGATCCGGTGCTGGCTCCGGAACCGCAGCGGCAGGAGCTGATGCAGGCTCGACCGTAGGAGGTGAGACCGCAGCGGAAACCGTGGCGGTATTTTGAATGGAATGCGTCGCGGATACTGCGACGATGATAGCGATAACGGCGATTACAGCAGCGACGACCGCAACCCAATATGCAGTACGGTTAGACTGCGAGGGCGCTTTAGGCTCCGGAGCCGGGACGGATGGAGAGGGAGACGCATCAGGCTTGACGAGATCATCCGCGAAAGCCAAGATAGAATGCGCAATGCGGAGGACAGAATGCCGGTACTTATCAAACCATTCATCGCACGGAATATCATAGACTGTATCAAAGGCTAGATACAACGAATGATCGAGACTGCTTTCGAACGAACGGCTGCCATCATAGCACTTAACAAAGTCAGTGGCGCAAGTAAAGAACAAGTCCATTATGGCGGAAGGACGCTGAGTGAAGAGACGAGCTGCAACACAATCGCAAAAATCATTAGCAATGTCAGAATCCGGGGGGAGCGAAGTAAAGGACAGCGGAACGAAGAATGCGGCAGAAAGAATAGGCATTGAGTTTGGGACGACGGGATCCTTGCTGATCTCGTCCTCGATCTTGTGGATGCAATAAAAAACGTAGCCACATAGCGTCATTGCTTTCGAGTAGGTAGATTCGGGCATAAAAAATACCACCCTCTTCCAAGATACAAAAAATCCTGGGAACGGTCAAGCGTTCCCAGGATTTTTTGTATCTTTCGACGAAGGTTTTTTTTGTAATTCCTCGACGAAGGATTCGATTGCTGCCCAATTTTCCGGCGGCAGCGCCATCAGGAGGGAGATGAAGCGTTTCCGGAAGGAGTCATCCGCGTCGGACATGATGTTCGAGACCAGCAGGGCCAGATCCTCATTCGCGCTGCGCTGCACATACATTTCCCCTTCGCCGTCTTCGAGCCAGGCGAGGGAGACGTTGAATTCCCGGCAGATATCCGAGATCGTGCGCTCGGTTGGGACATATGTGCCGGAGCATATTCGAGAGACATGAGCTTGTGTCAGGTGAATGCGATCGGCAAATTTGGACTGCGTCAGACCCTGATCTTTGATTAAAAACGAGATTCGTTCATTCACTGTGTTCATGGATTCACCTTCTTTCTGAAATGAGAGTATCACAGGCACGCATATTTGTCAATCAGAAAATATGTGAAATGTATAAAATAATACTTGACAATATACGTATCACATGCTAGTCTATACATAACGAATAAACCAAGCGAGGTGAGATCAATGTCAGAGGAGCAGAAGCAGCAGGCCGAGAAGATCTCGGCGGAAATCAACAAGCTTACGCCGGAAATGCGTGAGAAGGCGCTGATCTTTATGCAGGGCATGGCTGCTATGGTGCAGCCGAAGAGCGAGAAGAAAGAACAGTCAGCGTAAATCTGCAAAATATGGAAAAACTAACGCCGAAAGGAGGCTGACCCATGAGAAAGCCGTATGACCCGATCGCGGACGAAGAGCCGCACATCGTGGCCGAGTATCATTTCCCAAACTGCACGGCGTATATCGCCGACAACTACCTGCGCCGGCTGACGCCGGAGCAGAAGGAGGCCAACCGGCAGGCCGCCCGCCGCGTGGCGTGGCAGATCCTCGAGCGGGCCGCAGCCGAAGGGCGTCTGCCCGCGGCCAGCAATTAAACGCGCCGCAAGGCGCGTACATAGGAGTCGATATTATGGCGAACATCAAGACCTACACCATGACGCTGGATGCGCAGGAGCTGCGGGACGTGATCGAGGCGGCGCTGGTGTGTGAGTGCCAGAACGCCGAGGACGCCCGCGCCATGCAGCGCAAGGGCTACGATCTCGAGGCACAGAAGCTGCATTGCATGAACGCCCGGCTGATGCGGGTGGTCAAGAGAATACAGGAGACGGAGGCGAAGGCATGAAAAAGCTGATTCTGACAACGGCTGAATGGCTGTATCTCAAGTGGATACTCGAAAGGAACATGATCCGGATGGATGCGGATGCGTTCCGTCTCAAAGAGGGAGAGCCGGGCAGCGAAGCAAGGCGGGAAGCCATTGGGAAAGAGCTCGAGAGCATTGAGAAGGAGCGCAGGAATATCGAGTTGGTGCTGGAAAAGATCAAGGCGGCGGACAGCGTACAGGACGGAACGGAGGAGAAGAAATGAGAACCAATCTTGCGGAGCGGCTCGGGTATGAGCCGGAGGAAGAGACCAGGGAGCGGCAGGAGCGGCTGCTGGAGGAGCTGCGGTACCGGGAGGCCATGCGGCGGGTGGTGAAGACCTGCTGCGTGTGGTTGGGAGGCGCGGCCTTTGTGCTGGCGGTGATCGCCGGGTACGCAGAGATGACCGACGCATGCGTCGCGACCGGCGCGATCGCGCTGGGCCTGACGACCTACGGGATCCTGTGATGGACGAACCGAAGATCCCGGTCGAGCTCCGGCCGGATCAGCTGGCAGACATCATCGACGCCGTCCTGGCTTTTGCCGATGACTGTGCCAACGACCGGGAGATCCTGCAGAGCATGCCGCGCGTCGACCGAGACACGGTCGAAGACCTGCTGCAGCGCGAGACGGCGCTGCAAACGCTCGCGGCATGGCTGCAGCACGTACAGGAGGAAGCGGAGTGAATTATTTTGCGCCGCGCATGCGGCCCATCCCGCCGCCCTGCGGCCGGAACTGCCCGGACCGAAGCGGCACATGCCGCGTCGGGTGCTGCACATGGACGCTCTACGAGAGCATCCGGAACCACATCTACGACGTAAACCACCGCGACAGGGACAGCCTGCAGCCCGATCTTGCAGCGGGAAAGCAGATGGTCCATGCCGACAACCAGATAAGGAGGCGCAAACACATTGCGAAATAGCATCGACTACCCCGGCGAGCGGGCGCCGCGGCGCCCCGCCGTGATCGCCCAGGCCGGATACACCGGCCAGAACCACTTTTCCGTTACATATGGAGACCAGAAACTAACCGTCCGCGCCGAGGACGGCTATGCGGCCCTTTTTACCGCCGCCAAGCACTGGGGCTATAAATTCACCCGTCCGGAGTACCATCAGAACGCCCGTGCGACCAAGCTCCACTACACGCCGGACACCCGGCCGGGGGCGCTGGTATGAACAAAGATGTGATGTTTTCCAGCGCGACGGATTTGTGGGAAACGCCGCAGAGCTTTTTTGACGCGCTGAACGAAGAATTTGGCTTTGAAACGGACGTCTGCGCGCTGCCGGAGAATGCAAAATGCGCGCGGTATTTTACACCGGAGGACAACGGCCTTGCTCAGACGTGGACGGGCGTCTGCTGGTGTAACCCGCCGTATGGGCGGGAGATCGGGAAATGGGTGCAGAAAGCAGCAATGTCCGCCAACAAAAATGGGGCAACCGTTGTCATGCTGCTGCCCGCGCGGACGGATACAAAGTGGTTTCATCGATACATATACGGAAAGGCGGAAATCCGCTTTATCGCCGGTCGGCTGAAATTCGGCGGCGGCAAGCACAACGCGCCGTTTCCAAGCATGGTTGTGGTATTCGGGCAGGAGAATAAGACATGAGATTTGTCTGTGACTGCTGCCACGATCTGACGAACATCGAGGCCGACAGGATGGAGATCCAGGGCGACAAGCTGATGGTGTACAGCCGCGGCGCCATGCTGGAATGGGCGTGGTGCCAGTACGTTGGGAAACAGACCTGTTTCGACCTGGCGGCGTTTGGAGGTGCAAAAGCGGAATGAAATGGCATATTGCAAGTGTCAGCTGGGGCAAGGACAGCCTGGCCATGCTCCTAATGCTGATTGCCAAGGGCCACCCGCTGAATGAGGTGGTTTTCTACGATACCGGAATGGAGTTTGAGGCGATTTACCACACACGGGATCAAATGCTACCCCGCCTGGAGCAGCTGGGGATCAAGTACACCAGACTGGAGCCGGAAAACCCGTTCCTGTTTGATATGCTGGAAAGGCCGGTTTGCAGTAAGCAGAAAGGCACACACCAAGGTTATGGCTGGTGTGGCGGCCTCTGCCGCTGGGGAACCACGGGGAAGCTGAAAGCCATAGACAGGTACGCGGAGGCGCGGGACGCTATGGTTTACGTTGGCATAGCTGCCGACGAAACGCCGCGACTGGAAAAAGAACGGAAGCCGTATAAACTGCACCCGCTGGCGGAGTGGGGCATGCCGGAAGCCGACGCCATGGCATATTGCTATGAAAACGGGTTTTCGTGGCTGGAGGGCACGATCCGCCTTTATGACGTGCTGGACCGTGTTTCGTGCTGGTGCTGCTGCAACAAGAACCTGCGGGAACTGCGGAATATGTATATTTACCTGCCGGAATACTGGGAGCGCCTGAAAGACCTGCAACGGAAAATAGACAGGCCAATGAAAGGCTATTACAAAGGCAAGCCGCGCGGCGTGTTTGAACTGGAACAACGGTTCCGCGCAGAATTGGAACAGGAGGCAAGAGCATGAGTAAAGCTGTTTTGATCAGCATTCGCCCGGAGTGGTGTGAGAAGATCATCAACGGGCAGAAGACGATCGAGGTGCGCAAGACGCGCCCAAAGATGGATACGCCGTTTAAGTGCTATATCTACAAATGCGGAAACGGAAAAGTCATCGGGGAATTTCTGTGCGATCAGATCATCAACATTAACGGTGCGGGAAGGATCCCGTCGGATGCTGCGCGGCCAACCTGCCTAGAGCCTGCGGAGTTGCACCAGTATCTCGGAGCTGCCACCGGCTTCGGCTGGCACATCTCCAATCTCAAGATTTACGACACCCCGCGCGAACTGCGGGAATTTTACGCTGTGCCAAATGAGGTAGAGGTAGCGCTCAAGGCAAAACCCAAGCCGGTCACCCGCCCGCCGCAGAGCTGGCGGTATGTGGAGGAATTGCTGTGAAGGTTTACATAGCCGGTAAAATCACCGGAGATCCGAATTACAAGATGAAATTCCGCATGACGGCGCAGCACATACAGGAGCTGTATCCTCTCGCGGTGATCTTGAATCCGGCGGAATTGCCGGAAGGGCTGACACCGAAGGACTACATGCGGCTGTGCTTCGGGATGATTGACGCGGCGGATATTCTGTTCGAGCTGCCGGATGCGGAGGAAAGCAAAGGTGCAAAGTTGGAAATTGCGTATTGCAGATATGTTGGGAAAGGGGTTTTGAAATGGAACGATTGACAGATCCGTGCTGGAAGAACCTAGATCCGTGGGAGTGCTGCGGGCAGGATTACTACTGCAAAAGAGGCTGCCATGACAAGGGCGGCTGCACAAATGGCTGCATCGTGCCGAAACTGTACGCGCGACTTGCGGCCTACGAGGACACGGGGTTGACGCCGGAGGAAATCAAGGCCCCATTTACGGAGGACACGATGATAAATCTGGCAGCGCAGGCGCTGGGCGTGGAGCCTAGCCGCCTCCGCGAGCTTGCCGAGGCCGACAAGGACGGCCGGTGCGTCGTGCTGCCGTGCAAGGTGGGGGAACGCTGGACAGATGAGGACGGTCGAGCAGTGCGAATAACCGCAGTAATCGTCAGCATAGAGCCATTCGGGACGAACATCAACATCTACTTTGATTATGAGGATGCAACGCCGGACGATGAGGGAAGCGACTGCGTGACAAATTGGGATTATTTCAGCCGCCACTATACCTGCATTGAGGCAGAGCGGGCGACGGAGGGCGCGACATGACCAGAAAACGCGCAAGAAAGATCCTTATGTCCATCGGCACGAGCCGAAACCATGCAAACTGGGGGCTGACGAATGAGCGGGCTGCGGTTTGAGAGCATGGCGGACATGCCGCCGAGGATGCGGGAGCTTTATGCACGGCAGCAGATCGACCTCTCAGGCGCTGCGGCGCCAGCTCCCATTCACAAGGGGAGCCATGGGAAGACGAAGTACGGCAGCCGGAAGGATACGCGCGGCGAGCTGCGCTTTGACAGCAAGAAGGAGGCGCGGCGGTATGACGAGCTGATGGTGATGCTGCGGGCCGGGATCATCTCCGACCTGCGGCTGCAGCCGCAGTTCACCTTGCAGGAGAGCTACATCACCGAAACCGGCGAGCGGATCCGCGCGATCCGGTACACGGCGGACTTTTCGTACAAATTCGGCGGCAAGCTCGTCGTCGAAGATGTGAAGTCCAAGCCGACGCGGACAAAGGAGTATTTGCGGAACCGGAAATTCATGCGGTCAAAATTCGGGATCGAGATCCAGGAGGTCTAACATGCCAGAAAAAAACGAGAGCAGCCCGCGCGAAGCATGCGGGCTGCCGAAGCAGGGCAATGCCTGCCCGTATGCAAAGATCGCGCCGGTTCTTTGCGCGCGGTGCGGCTGGAACCCGGATGAGCACGCGCGGCGGCAGGCGCTGCCGCTGACCGAGAACGCCGACGGGCTGCGGCGCAAGGATATCAGCCAGCCCGAGGACTAAGACCAGCAATCAGCCGGGGAACCATATTTTTTCGGACTTTGGCCGCGGCCGCTCCGCCATGAGACGGCTGCGGGAGGATCACCCCGGCTCTGCACCCGGCCCGCGAAACCTCAAGCCCGCGGGCCGGGGATAAAAAGCGCGTGTGGAACGTGCGCGCGAATGGGAACCGTCAACGTTACCCCACGCCGGGTGTCGGGATCGCCCGGCGGCATCGTGTTACCTCCTTATGGAAAGCTGCCTGAGCAGACAAGGGCAGCTCGTCTGCGGCGACAGGGGGACGCGCAGGCGCAGGCGGTGCAAGTCCGCTCTGCATAGGGGCCGGGAGACCGGCCCCTGACGAAAGGAGAATGGAAATGTCACACGTAGTCGATCTGACGGGCACGGACTTTGGATATTTGCACGTCATCGGGCGGGATACCAGCAAAAAAGGAGACACGGCACACTGGATCTGCCGGTGTAAATGCGGGACCGTCTGCAGCAAGGACGGCAGATACCTCCGGAACGGGCATGCAAAAAGCTGCGGCTGCTTCCGGAAAGAACGCGCGGCCACGCTCGTCACCAAGAGGGATCCAGCCAAAAAGCCAAAAGCCGAACCGAAGAAGAAAAAATTCGGCCGCGGCCCGCAGCGGGCAGGCTCCGGGATCTGCTACAACCCACTCTGCCCGACGCGCAACAACTACCGCGGCGCCTGGAGCTGCACCGAATGCCGCTTCTGCCCGGAACGCAAATTTGCCCGCCAGTCGAGGCGGGAGATCATCACAATTTAGAGGAAGATACATGCACGTGTATGGCGTGCGGGTACAAGGACTGACGCTGAACGGGGGGCCGGAATTTCCGGCCACGCTTTGAGCGGGCAGAAAAAACAAAGGAGGGCTACAGCATGCAATGGGAACAGGGATGCTTATTCGATGACAACCCGGAGTATGACGCATTTACGGAGAAATTCAAACCCAAAAAGACAACGGACGACTGCTACACGCCACCGCTTGTTTATGATGCGATCCGGGATTGGGCGTGCAGTGAATATGGGATTGACCCGGCATGCATCGTGCGGCCATTCTATCCGGGTGGGGACTATGAACGTTTTGACTATCCGGACGGCTGCGTCGTGCTGGACAACCCGCCTTTTTCGATTCTTTCAAAAATCTGCGAATTCTACATAGACAGAGGGATTGCGTTCTTTCTTTTTGCGCCATCGCTCACGGCGTTCTCCAGCCGATCAGTTGTGCTGAGGATGAACCATATCATTTGCGATGCAGTCATCACGTATGAAAATGGCGCAGTCGTTCACACGGCGTTTGTAACAAGTTTCGGAGGAAACATCGCGCAGAGCGCCCCGACGCTCAGAAAAGCGGTCGAGCGGGCGATGCGGCAGATTAAGGCGGAGACAAAAAAGGAGCTGCCGAAATATACATATCCGGACCATGTGCTGACGACAGCCATGCTGCAGAAATATGCGAACTACGGTATAGAGTTTGCGGTTAAGCGCGAGGACTGCACGTACGTTGAAAAGCTGGACAGTCAGCGCGCAGCGGGAAAGAAAATCTTTGGTGGCGGGCTGCTGCTGTCAAACCGAGCTGCCGCCGAGAAAGCTGCCGCCGAGAAAGCTGCCGCCGAGAAAGCTGCCGCCGAGAAAGCCGCCGCGCACGTCTGGGAGCTGTCTGAATGTGAAAAGGGCATCATTGCGAGCCTCGGGAAATAAACCGAGGCAGGAGGAGATATGGTAAAGAGACACAAGCGCCGGAAGTTTTCCGGGAGGGTCTGCGAGCAGATCGTGTACACGGTGGCGGGCGGCACGAATCCGAAGACCAGCCGGCCGAAGAAGCCGCGGTTCCAGTCGCAGGAAGAACGCGAGGAATTCAACACCAGGATCTCGGCTGCAAAGTTCGCGGCGCTGGTCAACGCCAACTTCTCCCCGTCGAGCTATTACTCCACACTTACGCTCGACCCCGAACATGAGGTACATACCGCGCAGGAGATGCGCAGGATCCGGGATAATTTTTACAGACGCATGGCATACCGCTACCCGGACGCAAAGATCGTCATTGTCTACGGCCGGGGCAAATCGACCAACCGCTTCCACCTGCACCTGATCACGGACGGGATTCCTGTCGATGCGCTGGGCCAGCTCTGGGGCCTCGGCAGCGTCATCGACTGCAAGCCACTGCGGAAGCACAACTACTATCTGGATGAGAACGGAAATAAAGTCGACCACGGGCAGGACTACAAGGCGCTGGCCAACTACCTGCACGGCCACTGGAAAAAGGAATTCGGCGGGCACCGGTACAAGGCCAGCCGCAGCTGCGTCCGGCCGGAGCCGGAACCTGCGACCGAGGCCGTGCGCGAGTACAGCCCCAAGCATCCGCCCGTTGCCCCGCGAGGTTACATCCTCGTAGAGGCCAGGACGACAAAGTACGGGTATCAATATTATAAGTATGTAGTCGACCCAAGATCAGAGCACAAGCGGAACGGGAGCCGCTTAAATTAAACCTTGTATATGCGTAAGGTTTTAAAACGAAAGGGTGATAGGGACGAGCGACTACTGGCACAGGGAGTATATCTGCCCATTCTGGCAGGCAGCCGGGAAAAAGACGATACGCTGCGAGGGAGAATGCGTGCTCGCATTTCCTGAGCGGCGGGAGACGTCAGACTACATCACGCGATACTGCGCCAGCTTTGACTACGTGCGGTGCAGCATCGCGGCGGCAAAGCTCCGATACTACGAAAGAACAGAATGAGAGCCGAAGCGCATGCGGAACGCCGTATGCGCTCATTCTGCGTGCGTGGGGTGAAAAGATTTTTCGGATACGCTATGCTGAAAAGCAGAAGGGAGGCGTGAGCCATGGCGAGGAAACCGAAGTATGAATCCGTGGAGCAGATCGAAGGGCTGATCGAGGCGTATTTTGAGAGCTGCAAGGGAGAGATCCTGCGGGATGAGGACGGGCGCATCGTTTTCAACCAGAAAGACGGGACTCCGGTCTGGGTGGGGCGGAAGCCGCCGACGATCCCGGGGCTTGCGCTGGCACTGGGCTTTTCCAGCAAGCAGAGTCTGTATAACTACAAGGCCAGGAAAGAATTTATGGACTCGATTTCGCGCGCGCAGACGCGCGTGGAACAATATACGGCCGAAAGACTGTTCGACCGGGACTCTCAGCGGGGCGCGCAGTTCGCGCTGGAGTATGCGTTCCGGTATCGCAGAGACACCGGGGACGAAAAGCAGGATCAGACGCCGCGTGTGCTGCTGGAATGTGACGCGGAGGACGCGAGCGAATGAGAACGCTGGATCTCGGGCGGGCGCAGCCGAAGCAGACGCTCTTTCTCAAGGACAAACACCGGCACATCGCCTATGGCGGCGCGCGCGGCGGCGGAAAGAGCTGGGCCGTGCGGACAAAGTCGAAGCTGCTGGCGTTCCGGTATCCGGGCATTAAGATCCTGATCGTCCGAAAGACATACAAGGAGCTGCAGAATAACCACATCGAGCAGCTGACAGCGGAACTTGCCGGGTTCGCAAAATATAACCGGTCGGACAAAATGTTTCGCTTCCCGAACGGGTCGACGATCTCTTTCGGGTACTGCGCAAACGAAGGGGACCTGGGGCAGTATCAGGGCGCGGAATATGACGTGGTGTTCATCGACGAGGCCGGGCAGCTGCAGGAGAGCTGGATCCGCAAGATCAATCTCTGCGTGCGCGGAACGAATGGATTTCCAAAGCGGACGTATTACACGCTGAACCCCGGCGGGCCGGGGCATGCATACTTCAAGCGTGTCTTCGTCGATCGGAATTTCAATCCCGATGAAGACCCGAATGACTATTTCTTCATTCAGGCAAAGGTAGAGGACAATAAGGCCCTCATGGATACGCAGCCTGACTACCTGCGCGAGCTGGAGAATCTGCCGCCGACGCTGCGGGCAGCGTGGAAGGACGGACGCTGGGACGTCTATGAGGGACAGTTCTTCGAGGACTTCCGGGACGTGCCGGAGCATTACAAGGACCGGCGCTGGACGCATGTCATCGAGCCGTTTGAGATTCCGGACGGATGGACGATCTGCCGGAGCTACGACTTTGGCTACGGGAAGCCGTTTTCTTGCGCATGGTGGGCGGTCGACTATGACGGGACGATCTACCGGATCATGGAGCTGTACGGCTGCACGCGGACGCCGAACGAGGGCGTAAAGTGGACACCGGACAAACAGTTTGAAGAGATCCACAAAACGGAGATGCAGCACCCGTGGCTCAAGGGGAAAACCATCATCGGCGTGGCGGACCCCGCGGTCTGGGATGCGTCGCGCGGAGAATCGGTCGCAGACACGGCTGCGCGGTACGGCGTATTTTTTACGCCTGGCGACAATGAGCGCATTGCAGGTTGGATGCAGTGCCACTACCGGCTGCAGTTTGACGAGGATGGATATCCGCGGATGTATGTCTTCAACACCTGCAGGGCGTTCATCCGGACGATCCCGACGCTGATCTATGACGAGCATCGGGCAGAAGACCTGGACACGAAGATGGAAGACCACGTCGCGGACGAATGGAGATATTTCTGCATGTCGCGGCCGATCAAGCCGATCCGCGCGGTGAAAGAGCAGCGGATCCTTTTTGATCCGCTGGACATGATGAAACGGAGGTAAGGCCATGCTGGCACCACAACTGACGGAGACTGAGAAGCAGACCATGATGACGGAAGTCTTTCTCGGATACAACCACAACCTCGAGCTGGCGGACGGGGAGTTTTATGACATGGAGAATCTGTCGGCGGACGAGTATCCGCTGCTCGCGCCGCGGCCAAGGCGGGGGACGGCGCAGGCGATCGAGGGCG
>ERZ827492.1421-NODE-1421-length-19374-cov-11.666805_pt1 | contig 19374 bp, 17 predicted proteins | sample MGYA00519704_ERZ827492 | MGnify/ENA primary metagenome ERZ827492 (study PRJEB31778, sample SAMEA3449325) | human gut metagenome | biome: human gut; feature: human-associated habitat; material: faeces | place: United Kingdom | collected 2010/2012 ...
AAAAGCATCTGCACCAAGGTGGGCTTTCGACAGACCAACTGCTTCCCTTATCATACGAAAAAATAAGTGCAGTAGATAGGAGCGACCTATCTGACTACACTTATATGGTACTAGGTGGCGGCGGAGCCGACGGATACAGCAGTTCCTCAAGGCGTCAGCCTTGGTTGTTCGGTTTTCACTCCGCTGCCGCAGCGCCGCTAACACTTGCCTTCCCAGACGGGGAAGGTGCCCGGAGGGCGGATAGGGTTGATTACCTCGAGCGAAGCGAGGTTGTCCGGTTTCGTCAGCATAGTCTGACAACGCAAAAAAGGCCTTCGACAGGCCTTTTTTCGTAATTCTATGTCTCTTTCAAATTCCCAAGTTTTACTTCAATTCCCTCTCAGTCCCCATGACCCTGACGAAGCCGCCGCCAAATTTCGTATTGGCGAGCCACTTCTCCAGGTTGAAGATGTACGGGACACCTTCGTCCCAGAGGGTGCAGAGGGTCTTGCCATCTCTTTCCTCGATCTTCACGAGGGGCATCCAGTGCCAGTGATAAGGAATCGGTTCTCCGCCGCTGTGGAGGTTCAGGAAACCTACGGGGCAGTCGGAAGCGAGGCCTTCTGCGATGAAGTTCTTCAGCTTTTCAAAGCTCGGAGCCAGCATGTGGATCGGAGGAATCGGCATCGCTTCAGGTGTACCCTTGAGTCCTCTTTCCTTCATGTATGCTTCCAGGCCTTCCTTGAGCCATCTTGTCTTGTACAGGCCGTGCATGCGGGGAGTTGCGTACTTCCAGATGTCGAGCATCTTGGACGTAGCGCCTTCCTTTGTCGTGACCGGCATCTGCCATTCCTTCATTTCCACGTAGGCCGCAATCATGGCGCCTACAGTCGGGCCGCAGCCTGCCAGTTTCTGACGCTTTTCAGGATACCACTCCTGATTGTAGCCGAGTACCTTTCGTCCGTCCGCGGTCACGGTGATCCATTCAAGATGACGGATTTCTATCATCATGTTTATCCCTTCCCGTTTCAAATAACACGGAGATCCCCGGCCCGCGCCGGATCAGCGGATCCCCGCCTCCTTGAGGAGGTTTCTTACGACATAGCCTGCCATCATCATGCCGGACACCGGAGGAACGAACGAGGTGGAACCCGGAGCGTGTCCTTCGCCGATCGGCTTATGCGGCAGTTCTTTCGAATATACGACTGTAAGGTGCCTCACGCGGCGGTCCTTCAGCTCTTTTCTCATCTTTCTAGCCAGATGGCAGACAGACGTTTTATTAATATCTGCGATCTGCAGCATTTCCGGACGCAGGCGGTTGCCCGTGCCCATCGAGGAAATTTCCGGAATCTTCATCTTCCAGCAGATTTCCGCAATAGCAAGCTTCGCCAGCACATCATCGATCGCGTCGATAATGTAATCCGCATGCAGATCCTTGATGAAATCCTCATCGCCCGGACGGAAAAAGACAGGCTTTGCTTCTGCGATGCAGTTCGGATTCACGCGGTGCGCTCTCTCCACCATCACCTCTGCCTTATTTCTTCCGATCGTCGTCCGGTCAGCGACCAGCTGGCGGTTCAGATTCGATTCGTCAACAACATCCTTGTCAATGAAAATCAGGTGGCCGATCCCGACTCTGACAAGCGCTTCAGCAGCATAAGATCCGACGCCGCCTATACCAAATACAGCGACAGTCTTCGTGGAAAGAAAATCTACCCCTTCCTCACCCATAATGCGGGCAGTACGTACAAATATGGGGTCCATTATTCTCCTCCCGGGATGATTTCAATCCAGTAACCATCCGGATCATTGATGAAATAAATGCCCATAGCCGGGTTTTCGAAACAAATGCATCCCATCTTCTTGTGCAGCTCATGCGCAGCATCCATATCATCGACATCGAAAGCCAGATGGAATTCATTGTCGCCCAGATTGTACGCTTCCTTCCTGTCGCGAAGCCAGGTCAGTTCCAGACGATGCTTCGTCTTGCCATCGCCCATGTAAGCCAGAATAAAGGAGCCGTCGGGAGCCTTGAACTCGTTGACTACCTTCAGCCCGAGCGCTTCCTCATAAAATGCGATACTCTTCTCCAAATCGAGTACGTTGAAATTGTTGTGGTTAAACTTAAATTTCATTCTTTCTCTCCTCATCAAAACAAAAAGGAAACGCCCCGCGTCTCCCCGGACACCTCAATTTTCCATGTCCGCTGTATTAAACAGTATACCACAAAGTGTCCATACTATATATAGAAAATTCCAAATACATATAAATTGAGATGGGAAATGAAACCGGACGACAAGGATGACGACAGAGGAAAGAAAAATCCATACGATCGAGTGCTGCTCCCACAGCACCGATAAAGTGCCAAGGTACGCTTTCCTATCAATAAGCTCTTTCTTATAAACACCGCACAACCGCGACGTAGCGCGAATTGGAAAACAGAATAAGGAAAACACCATACAACTGTGCCTGACGGCACACACGAAATGAACTTCATTCGTCGGCTCCGCCGCCACCTTCCTCTACGAGGCAAGGTCAAACACCCTTAAACGAGCCTTCGGCTGATGGAAAACCATAAAACCTCGCTATCGCACGAAGAACCTTTTTATAAAAACCAATGAATACTGCACCCCTTTCTCTGGCAACAGTTAAAAGATAGGCCGGACGCCTTCCCCGCTGGGGCAGGTCAAAACCTTCCGCTACGATGCGAGCGGCTATTATCACTGGTTATTTAAATGCCCCCACCGAAAAAAGCTGTGAAATCGTTTTGGATTTCACAGCTTTCCTTTTCCTATTTCTATTCTTATTCCTTCACTGCAATGGAGAAGTAGTTCTTCTTGCCTTTTTTGATGATGATGAACTTGCCATTGGTGTTCGGGTGAGCGGAGATTTCTGCTTCGGTGTCTTTGACCTGTTCGCCATTGACGCGGATGGCGCCGTTGGTGACGTCTTCTCTGGCCTGGCGTTTGGATTTTTCTACGCCGGCTTCGACGAGGGCTTCGACGATGTTGATCGGAGCTTTTGCGACTTCGCCGCCTTTTGTATTTCTGAAGGCGCCTTCGATTTCATCGCCGGTGAGTTCCTGGATGTTGCCGGAGAAGAGGGCCTGGGTGACTTTTTCTGCCTGAGCGAGGCCTTCGTCGCCGTGAACGAAGCGGGTGACTTCTTCAGCGAGTTTTCTCTGCGCATTTCTGTGTTCCGGATGTTCAGCGACTTCTTTTTCGAGGTCTTCGATTTCTTCCATGGAGAGGAAGGTGAAGTACTTCAGGTATTTCACGACATCGCGGTCGTCCTGGTTGAACCAGAACTGGTAGAATTCGTACGGGCTTGTCTTCTTCGGATCGAGCCATACGGCGCCGCCTGCTGTCTTACCGAATTTCGTGCCGTCAGCCTTGAGCATCAGCGGGATGGTGAGGCCGTAAGCATCGGAGACGCCTTCGGTCTTTCGGAGGAGTTCTACGCCGTTTGTGATGTTGCCCCACTGGTCAGCGCCGCCGATCTGCAGCTGTACATCGTAATTGTCATAGAGCATCTTGAAGTCGATGGACTGGAGGATCTGGTAAGAGAATTCCGTGAAGGAAATGCCCGTATCCAGTCTGGATGCGACGATATCCTTGGCCAGCATCGTGTTGATATTGAAAAGCTTGCCGTAATCGCGGAGGAAGTCCAGAAGGGAAATCTTGGACAGCCAGTCATAGTTGTTGACCATGCGGAAACCGTCTTCGCCGAAGAGATTCTTCATCTGTTCTTTCAGGCATTCTGCATTATGCTGGACCTGTTCCATAGACTGGAGCACACGCTCGGATTTTCTGCCAGAAGGATCACCAATCGATCCCGTGCCGCCGCCGATCAGGATGACCGGATGATGACCAGCGAGCTGGAAACGCTTCATAATCATGAAAGGAATCAGATGACCGATGTGCATGCTGTCACCGGTTGGATCGATGCCGCAATAGAGGGAAATCGACTTCTCCCCTACGAGCTTGTACAAGCCCTCTTCATCCGTCTGCTGGTTGACAGCGCCGCGCCACTTCAGTTCATCAATAATATTCATGTAGGTTCACCTCTCAAAAATGTATTGGTTCAGGGACTTCCTGAAAGTTATATTAAACAATATAACACAATTGGAAACCATGTTACACCCAGAACATAGTTTCCCTCGCCTGACATGCCGTACAAATGGGATTCTTTAGCTCTTTCCAATTTCCCTTGCCCGCTATATAATTACATTAAAATAGGGAGAGTATGGGAATTTCATCACAAATTGACAGATATGAGGTGCACTATGTCAGCCGATCATACAATAACAACCAAAAACCGGACAGAGGAAATCGCGGAAACCACGCAAAAGCTCCTTCACGACTACTTCGAAAGAAGCGGCTCCGCCTCCCTCATCAACAGGCTCGCACCGGACGTACTCTGGTTCAGCGAAGAAGAAAGCGGCGGAAAAGAGGAAGCCGCCCGCTACCTGACCGCCTGGAAGGAAGGCTTCTTCAATTCCTACGTCGAATCAGAATCCTACGAAGCCAAGAACCTCGGAGAAGGATACTCCCTCTGCATTGCAAACCTCGCCCTCCTTGTGCATCCCGGGAAGACATTCACCCTGCACCAGACAAGGAAACTCACCTTCATCTTCCGGCGCCTCAGAGACAAGAACACCGACGAAAGCACATGGGAAATCATCCACCTCGCCGTTGCTACACTTGCCCCCAAGACAGCACCGGGCAAGCTCCCTGAAATTTCATGCAGCCTCGACAACCTGCGCTACCTGAACCGCTTCACGACAGGCGACCTTTCCTTGGACGAAACAAGAAGCCTCTATGCCCTCCTTCAGGAAAAAGTCTTCCGCCACTTCACGCAGGAAAAGAAAGACATGCTGACCGCCCTCTCCCTCTTCGACGTATTCACATTGAGCCAGGCCAAACACATGTATCCCTCCGGCGACACCACCGCCATGATGCGCGAAGAAGAAGAATCAGGACTCTTCCTCTACCTCGTTAAAGGCACCACAGGAAGCTACCGCTTCTTCCCCGTCATGCGCCAGTTCCTCGCCGCAGAATTCTCCGCCCGCGACCCCAAGTGGCAGTCCCGCTGCTACCTCAAGGCCGCCCGCTGGCACTATGCCGCAGGAAACTACCTCGAAGCCATGCAGGCCGCTGACAAAGGCGACGACTACGATATGGCCCTCAACATCCTCGCCAGAGGCTCCGACTCCATCCTCTTCTCCGGCCGCCGCACCTACAGAAGATCCCTCGTCAAACGCTGCCCGAGAAACGTCGTGAAACGCCACATCCACACCATCTGCCTCATGGTCTACGACCTCTACTACTCCGGAATGAAAGACGAATTCCGCACCCAGTACGCAAGACTCCGTGAAATCGACGCCGGCGTATCCGAAAGAGCTGCCGTCCATTTCCTCGGCACCATGACGAATTTCAACAACCTCGATCCTATGATCACAGGCGCTGAAGAAGCACTCGACACCATCCGGCGCTACAACCTGTGGAAAGAATTCAAGACACCGCACCTCGGCTTCTGCTGCCCGACGCTCCTCCTTCTTTACCATTCCACACCGGGCCAGCTCCTCACCGAAGTAGAGAAACTCGCCGAACTCCAGTCCACCCTCGAAAGAATCGGACGCCACGAATACGGCAGCGCATGGAGCCACCTCTTCCACGCTGAATACTACCTCCTCACAGGAGACTGGGAAAAAGGCCTCGGAGAACTCTCCGCCCTCGAAGCAAGCCCGGGATACGCGAACCCATCTGTCAAGATCCGATCCGCCTACCTCAGAGGCTGGCTCGCCTTCGTAACAGGAAGAGCCTCCTCTATCAGGGAAATCGAGACAGAAATGCACGGCTACCTCGCATCCACCGCCGGATACCAGACACTCATAGCAAGCCTCAGCGAATGCGGCTTCCACCTCATGTTCGGCACCGATTCCAACATCAAGAAAGAATACAAAAGAATCCTCGATCTCCAGCGCTTCTACTTCCCGTCCCACACCTACATAGAAATCATGAAAGACAGGATCCTCCTCCGTGACGGAAAAGACACCGACCTCCTCGCAGAAGCCGAAACCCACGAAACTCATGCCCGTCAGAGGAAATCCGTCATCGGCATGATCTTCGCCCTCCTGAACCAGGCAGCCGCCTACAAGAGACTCGGCGAAGAAGAAAACAGCCTCCAGGCACTCGAAGAAGCCCTGACCCTCGCCGGCCCTGACCACCTCATCCTCCCCTTCATCCTCTTCTCCGATGAACTCAAGGACCTCTGGAAAAAAGTCAGAGCCCCGAGACACAGCGCCTCCATCGTAGAAACCATGTCCCAATACACCCGCCCTACCAGCCCCGAGATCCCCTCCCTCGAAGAAATGAGAAGAGACCAGATCAAGAAACTGACCGGGAGAGAAATGGAAATCATCCACCTCGCAGTACAGGGACTCAAAAATAAAGAAATCGCCGAAGAACAAAAAGTGGCAGAAATAACCATCAAAAAAGCCATGTCCACCATCTACAGGAAACTAAACATCTCCGGCCGCCCCGAACTCCTCACCATCTTCGGGGAAGAAAAACACGAGGAAGAATAAAAAAATACAGGAACGCTGAACCCCCATCCGCAATGCGGATGGGGGTTTTGTGGTGGGAGTTTTAAAACCACACAACCGAGCGCTGCGGCAGCAGCGCCGTAAAAGTGCCATGGTACGCCTTATCATCTAAAGGCTCTTATATAGAGACCATACAACCGCCAAGTATGGCGAATTGGAACACCACACAACCGAGCTACGCTCGTGGAACCTTTTATAAAAACCAATGAATACTGCACCCCTTTCGTCAGCAACAGTTAAATGATGGGCTGACCGCTCTTTCCCCGCTGGGGCAGGTCAACACCTTCCGTATCGGCATGTACCGCTATTATCAACTGCGATGTACTGAGTCCTTACTTTTTTCGAGCGCAGCGAGGTTTAAGGGTGTTAACCTTGCTCCGAAGGAGAAAGTGGGAAATTTTTGCTTTTTAAAAATTTCTCGAATGAGATGTAGTTATCGAGCGAAGCGAGGTTGTTCGGTTTCCTCTCCGCTCCGGCAGCACCACTAAAAGACAAAGGTACGCTTTCCTATCAATAAGCTCTTATATAGAAACCATACAACCGCCAAGTATGGTGATTGGGAAAATATGCCAACCAGCCTATGGCTGTAGGAAAGTTCAAAACAACCTTACTTATAAAAACCTAAAGGTATAATCAACCCTATCCACCAGCAACAGTTTAAAGATGAGCTGGTCCCCTTTCCCCGTCAGGGAAGGCGAGTGTTGGCGGTGCTCGCGTTTCAGGGTCCTCCCCCACGCAAAAACACCGCTGCTCCAAGTTTCTGCTTAGAACAGCGGTGTTTTTCATTCATCATTCTACGTTCTTTTCTCCTCCAGCTTGTATGCTGGTGTTGTCGGTGATGTTCCATCTTCCGGCTACTCTGACTCTGGCGTCGGCGTCGCCTCCGTTGTTGTAGCGGATGCGGCTGTCGCCTCCTATTTCAAGGATGGGCTTTTCTTTGGAGGGTTGTCTCTTGGGTGGTTTCCATCCCAGGGCTTCGAGTTCTCTGGCGTAGTCTTTCCTAAGTTTCATGAGGCTCGGGTTGTCTTCGGGGACTGTCTTGCCGCCTTCCAGGATATCCTTGATGACGCCGGCGAGTTCGTATCTGGTGAGCTGGCGGTCGAAGAAGGCTGTGGTGTAGTCAGGGGCTTTGCCCTGTTCGCACATGGTGTAGACGGTCTTGTAGGCGTAGTTTCCTTTGCTGACTGTGTCGAAGGAATTCGGCGCATAGACGTTGTAGGCGAAGGCCTCGATGGCGCAGGCTGTGAAGAGGGATGCGAGAAGAAGGATCTTCTTCATGTCATTCACAGACTTTCTGCTCGATCAGGCGGTAGAGGCTGTCTCTGCCGTCTCCGTTCAGGGAGGAGTAGGAAATAGCCGGGTAATCAGCCGGGAAGAGTTTGTTCAGCTTTTTGAGGTTTTCTCTGGCTTCGTTTCTCTTGAGCTTGTCTTCCTTGGTGCCGATGACGACTAAGGACGGCGCGATTTCTCTGAGCCATTCGTAGGCTTTCATGTCGATCGGAAGTCCTGGATGGCGCAGGTCGATCAGGAGGCCTACCATGACGAGGCTCGGGGAGCTCTTGATGTAGTCGTCGATGAAGGTGGACCATGTGTCCTTGTTTTCCTGGCTTGTCTTTGCAAAGCCGTAGCCCGGCAGGTCGACGAGGTACCATTCCTGTCGCTGTTCCTGTTCGTCCACGGTTCTTCTGGACTGGATGGCGTAGTAGTTGATGGTTCTTGTCTTGCCCGGTTCGCGGCTGACGTAGGCGAGCTTTCTCTGCCCGCAGAGGTTGTTGATGAGGGAGGATTTCCCTACGTTCGAACGCCCGATGAAGGCGATTTCTTTCCGCCCGTCGTTCACGTACTGCTTACGGTTGACGGCAGAGCTGAAATATACTGACGAGAAAATATGAAATTTTTCTATTTCCTTGATTTCCGCCACTTCATGCCTCCTTTATTTCACCAATGCGTGTTCGAGGACTTCCTGCACGTTCTTGACATAGACGAATTGCAGCTTGTCCTGTACGGACTTCGGCAGTTCTTCGAGATCTCTCTTGTTCTTTTCCGGCAGCAGGATCTGCTTGATGCCGAATTCGTTGGCAGCCAGGACTTTCTCCTTGACGCCGCCGATCGGGAGGACTTCGCCGGTGAGGGTGATTTCCCCGGTCATAGCAGTATCGCCTCTGACTCTTCTGCCTGTATAGGCAGATGCCATGGCGGTTGCCATCGTGATGCCTGCGGACGGGCCGTCTTTCGGTACGGCGCCTTCTGGCAGGTGGATGTGGGTGTCGAGGGTTTCATAGAAATCATCCTTGAGTCCCAGGTCCTTGGCCTTGCTTCTAATGTAGGTGTACGCGGTTTCAGCGGATTCCTTCATGACATCGCCCATCTGGCCTGTCAGGATCAGGTGGCCCTTGCCCTTGATGGTGACGGCTTCGGTGTCGAGGACTTCGCCGCCTGCGATCGTCCATGCGAGGCCATTGACGCGGCCTACGGCATCCGGATGTTCTTCAGCGAGCGGGAGGAATTTCACTGGTCCCAGGTACTTGTCGAGTGTCTTGACGGAAAGCGGCGGCAGCTTGTCGTCCTGGAGGACGATCTTCTTGCCTATCTTGCGGCAGAGGGCGCCGATGGTTCTTTCAAGGTTACGGACGCCTGCTTCTCTGGTGTATCCTGTGATGACTTTCTTCAGGAGCGCCGGAGTGAAGCGGATGTCTCCGTCCTTCAGGCCGTTTCTCTCTTTCTGTCTCGGCACGAGGTATTTCTTCGCGATTTCCAGCTTCTCTTCTTCCGTGTAGCCAGTGAGTTCGATCAGTTCCATACGATCGAGCAGGGCAGCCGGGATGGTGGAGACGCTGTTGGCCGTCGCGAGGAAGAAAACCTTCGAGAAATCGAAGGGAATGTCGATGTAGTTATCGTGGAAAGCTTTGTTCTGTTCCGGATCGAGTGCTTCAAGCAGTGCAGAAGCAGGATCACCGCGGAAATCAGAGCCGACCTTGTCGATTTCGTCCAGCAGCATCAGCGGGTTGTTGACGCCGACTTCACTGATGGCTTCAATGAAGCGGCCTGGCATAGCACCGATGTAGGTGCGGCGGTGGCCGCGGATTTCAGCTTCATCATGGATGCCGCCTAAGGAAATACGGCAATACTTCCTGTTCATGGCTCTGGCGATGGACTGTGCGAGCGATGTCTTGCCGACGCCTGGCGGTCCTACGAAGCAGATAATCGGAGCCTTCGCTTCAGGCGCAAGGATGCGGACAGCGAGGTATTCCAGAATTCTTTCCTTGATCTTTTCCAAGCCGTAGTGGTCATGGTCGAGAACTTCCTGCGCCTTCTTGAGTTCGAGGGAGTCCTTCGTTTCCTTGTCCCATGGCAGAGAGAAGACCCAGTCCAGATAGTTTCTGGCAACAGCGGTCTCTGCCATCATCGGCGGCATGGATTCGAGATGGTTGATTTCCTTCTCGAGTTTCTTCTTGTATTCTTCAGGAATGGCAGAGTCTGCCAGTTTCTTCCTGTAGTCTTCCGCTTCCTGATCTTGGCTGACGGTGTCGCCCAGACGGTCGTGGATGGATTTAATTTTCTGTCTTAAGTAGTAGTCCTTCTGTTCCTTGTCCATCTTCTGGCGCACATCAGAGCTGATTTCGGATTCGAGATGAACGATCTCGATTTCCATATCAAGATAGCCCTGGACGAGCTTCAGGCGGGATGCGACGTCGGCTTCTTCGAGGACTCTCTGTCTCTGCTGCGGCTTCAGAAGCAGCTGGGACGCAATGAAATCGGCGGTTTCGCCAGGATCGGTGATGCTCTTCAGCTGTTCCATCTGGTCTTCGGGCAGGCCCTGCTTCGTGTTGTGGAGCCATTCGAAGAAGGACTTCAGGAGTGTTCTTCTGAAAGCTTCGGCGCGGAGTTCATCTTCCGGCTTGATTTCTTCGATATCATCCACATCAGCGGACAGGAAACGGTCGCCGCGGGTGACCTTCAGGAGTTTCACGCGGGATACGCCTTCGACGAGCACGCGGATGAGGCCTCCCGGCATCTGGAGCATCTGTGTCACTTTGACGACAGTGCAGACGTCGTAAAGGTCGTCTTCCTGCGGTACTTCCACGCGGGAATCCTTCTGCATGGCCATGACGAGGTATCTTTCGCCTTTCCCTGCAAAGCGCACGGCTTCGACGGATTCTTTTCTTCCGATGTCCAGATTGACGGACATGCGGGGATAAATGACTATATCTCTCAGCGCCACTACAGGGAGGTTGAGAGGCTGATTTTCGTTCTGTATTTCATCCATAGATAGTTCCTCCATAATATATCTCTATTGTATCACATGAAAGGCCTAAAGCGTCTACTTTTTAATTTAAAAACTTCGATATCTCAGTCTCTTCCCTCTCTGATTCTACAGAAAGAGCCGGAGTCAAGTGGTTGTCCCAATTGGCTCCGGCCTCCATGTGCTTTTATTTGGAATACGGCCCCTCGGGGCACGGATTATTCTTTTGTTCCGTCTTCCTTGATCAGGACCGGATCAGAATACTTCAGCACGACGTCTTCAGTGACGATGCACTTCCTGACGTCCTTCATCCCCGGGATTTCATACATGCCATGCTGCATGATTTTCTCGATGATGGCGCGAAGTCCTCTGGCTCCTGTATTTCTCTCGATGGCCTGGCGGGCAATGGCGTGGATGGCGCCATCGTCGAATTCCAGTTCGACATGATCCATGGCAAGGAGCTTTTGGTACTGCTTGACGAGTGCGTTCTTTGGTTCCGTGAGGATCCTGACGAGCGCATCTTCATTCAGCGGATGCAGAGCCACGATGACCGGCAGACGACCGATGAATTCAGGGATGAGGCCGAATTTCAGAAGATCTTCCGGCTGGACCTGCTGCAGGAGTTCTGCCATGTCCTTGGAATCCTTCTTTTCGATATCGGCGCCGAATCCCATGACACTCTTCGTCAGTCTTCTGTCGATGACTTTGTCGATGCCGGCAAAAGCGCCGCCGCAGATGAAGAGAATGTTCGATGTATCAATCTGGATCATTTCCTGATTCGGATGCTTTCTGCCGCCCTGCGGAGGAACGCTGGCAACAGTGCCTTCCAGAATCTTCAGAAGTGCCTGCTGTACGCCTTCACCGGATACGTCTCTGGTGATGGACGGGTTTTCAGACTTCCTTGCGATCTTATCGATTTCATCGATGTAGACGATACCGCGTTCCGCTTTGTCGATATCATAGTCGGCAGCCTGGATCAGGCGCAGGAGAATGTTTTCGACGTCTTCGCCGACATAGCCGGCTTCGGTCAGGGTCGTTGCATCAGAAATCGCAAAAGGAACGTCCAGGAAACGCGCGAGCGTCTGGGCAAGGAGCGTCTTGCCGCTGCCTGTCGGCCCGAGCATGATGATATTGGACTTCTGGAGTTCTACATCATCGTCCGTGGACTCATACTGGATTCTCTTGTAATGGTTGTATACGGCAACGGCCAGAGCGATTTTGGCATCGTCCTGTTCGATGACGTACTGATCCATGTACTTCTTGATTTCTTCCGGAACGGGAAGCTTGAAGTGCGGAACAGACTTCTGCTTGTCTGCCTTCATTTCCTCTTTGAGGATGTTTTCGCACACTTCGATACATTCATTGCAGATATAGACTCCCGGCCCTGCGATCAGCTTTTCAACTTCTTCGCCGGAACGTCCGCAGAAGCTGCAGACCGGTGTTCCTTCATGTTTCTCGTTCAATGGGAGCCTCCCTTATTTCTTCGTTAATTCATCCAGCTCGTTTCTGGTAAGTACGCGGTCGATGAGGCCGTACTTCTGCGCCATCTCCGCGGTCATGAAGTTATCTCTTTCGGTATCGCGGCGGATCGTCTCGATCGGCTGTCCGCTGTGCTTGGAAAGGATGCCGTTCAGTTCATCACGCAGGCGCAGGATTTCACGGGCATGGATTTCAATTTCCGTAGCCTGGCCCTGTACGCCGCCCAGCGGCTGATGGATCATCACATTGGAGTGCAGGAGAGCGAAACGCTTGCCCGGCGCACCGGAAGTGAGAAGGACGGCTGCCATGCTGGCGCAGGAGCCGATGCAGATGGTCGACACATCCGGACGGATGTACTGCATGGTGTCATAAATAGCAAGGCCCGCGGTGACGACGCCTCCCGGGCTGTTGATATAGAGGTGAATGTCTTTCGACGGATCTTCAGCTTCCAGGAAAAGGAGCTGGGCAATGATGATGTTTGCCATATGATCCTCGATTTCACCATCGAGGAAAATGATTCGGTCTTTCAAAAGACGGGAATAAATATCATAGGAATGTTCTCCCTGTGCGGTCTGTTCCACTACGATCGGTACATAAGCCATAAATAAACATCCTTTCTTTTTGAACGGCGCCGTCGGCGCATTCACATTCATGAATCATTCATTCCGCTCTCCCTTAAGGAGCGGGCTTTCCGATAAGGAAATAGGAAATGAATGGAGTCGGATTCTAAGCTTTTCCCGCGGAAAACAGGGAAATCCTCCGTTTTCCATATGGGCGAAAGAGACGCCGGTCATCCCCGCGTCTCTTCCCCCGCACCGGCAAACCGGTGTATTACATGAAATTTCCGATACCGCAAAAGCGGTTCTTCTATATACCTTCGGGCGAAGTCTTACTTGCTTTCAGCCTGGAGGATGGTTTCGATGATTTCAGCCTTTTTAGCTTTGGAATCCAGAGCGATGCCCTTTTCGGATGCATACTGCTTCAGATCTTTGACCGTCATGGCATTGAGTTCAGCTTCGCGGTCTTCTGCGACTGCCGGAGCTTCTGCGGCACCTTCGGTTGCTGCTTCTGCAGCTTCTTCAGCGGCGGTTTCTTCAGCTTTCTTGTCAGCTTCAGCCTTCTTGGCAGCGCCGTAAATGAATGCGGCAGCCTTCTTGCGGAGGACGGAGTTGATGAGCATGCCTACACGGTTTTCATCTTTAATGATCTTCATGACATCGTTAGGGTCTGCGTTGAACTGATGAGCCATGCTGTAAACTTCCATGGACAGATCTTCATTGGTGACCTGGAGGTCTTCCTTGTCAGCGATTGCTTCGAGGACGAGACCCTGTCTTACCTGTTCAGCAGCAGTAGCTTCGTAGTTAGCACGGAGCTGTGCTTCTGTCTGGTTCATTCTCTTGAGGTAGTCATCAAGAGACATGTTCTGGCTTTCGAGGTTCATCTTGATTTCTTCAACAATCTCGTCGATGCGCTGATCAACCATTTCATGCGGGATATCTACTTTAGCGTTTGCGACAGCCTGGTTTACCAGTGCGTCGTGGTAAGCTTCTTCAGCCTGCTGGAGAGCCTGCAGCTGCATCTGCTGCTTCAGGCTTGCCTTCAGCTCGTCGATGGTTTCGAACTGGCTGACGGATTTAGCGAATTCGTCATCGATTTCCGGCAGCTGTTTGCGCTTTACATCATTGATATGAACTTTAAATTCAGCTTCCTTGCCCTTCAGAGCATCTACGAAGTAGTCTGCCGGGAATGTAACCTTGACATCTACATCGTCGCCTGCCTTGTGGCCTTCGAGCTGGTCTTCAAAACCTGGAATGAAGCTCTGGGAACCGATTTCCAGCGGATAGGTCTTGCCTTCGCCGCCTTCGAATGGTTCGCCGTCAACAAAGCCCTTGAAGTCGATGACAGCATAGTCGCCCTTCTTCAGGACAGCGCCGTCTTCAGCCTTTTCAAGTCTTGCGCTCTGTTCAGCACCGCGCTTCAGCTGTTCCATGACTTCATCGTCAGAGATTTCCGGCTGAGCGTGTTCTGCTTCCAGCCCCTTGTATTCGCCGAGTTCTACTTCCGGACGTTTAACGAAAGTAGCAGTGAATACAGCGCCTTCGGATTCAGAGAATTTGTCTTCCTTTACATCAGGAGTTGTGACAGGAATCAGTTTTTCCTGCTGCAGAGCTTCGTTCAGTGCGTCATTGATGACGACGTCCTTAGCTTCTGCTTCGACAGCTTCCTTGCCGAAATGCATTTCAAGAATCTTGCGGCTTGCCTTGCCCTTGCGGAAGCCAGGGATCTTTACCTGGTTGGCGATGCGTGCTACAGCGGTCTTGAAACCTTTCTGTACTGCTTCTGCCGGTACTTCCACATTCAGAGATACTTTGTGCTGGTCCAGTGCCTCTACCTTAACGTTCATAAAAACTATTCCTCCTTAAGTCGGCTTTCCGACAAATTGATACCTACCACCGTCGGATGCCCGACAATTCGATACCTTTTACATGCTTTTTCGAGTATGCTAAATTGCAAGATATATTTTAACATAGCAAAGAAAAAAACACAAATCTTTATAACAATCTTTTAAGGAGAAATCCTGCGGGATGTCCGCCCGCCCGGAGCGGAATGGTTCCACCCTTTCAGCCGCCGATGTCTTTTGTGACCGGGCCGTTCAGGAGAGAAGCTCCCATGAAGGAAAGTGTCGGATACAGCTTCTTCATATCTGAAAGAGCCTTGGCCGCATCACTTCCGCCCGATGTGGCGAATAAGTATATTTCCTTGCCGGAGAGATCATTCGTCTCGATGAAAGACTGGATGACCCTCGGCGCGGTGTACCACCAGATCGGGAAACCGATGTACACCCTGTCATAGCCCGAGAGAGTGAAAGCGCCGCCTTCGATGGCCGGACGGCAGTCTTCGTCCGCTGATTCCAGGGACGAGCGGCTCTTCTTGTCCATCCAGTTCAGATCCCTGGACGTGTACTTTTCCTTCGGAACGATTTCCTTCAGGTCCGCCCCTGCAATCTTTGCCAGAGCCTTTGCCTTTTCAGCCGTCGTACCTGATGCCGAGAAATATGCCACAACTTTCTTCATGATGACTTCCTGCCTTTCTCCCTTGACCTATTATTATTATGATTCTAAAGACCCGAAGCCGCTCAGCCGAGCAGCTTCCTGACACAAGCGTAGACAAGCTGCGCCGCTGTCACGCCGCGGCAGGGGATTCCTGCCCGCTGCATGGCCTCTTTCTGCCGCTCCGTCGGATACACGTAGGGATAAATCCCGTACATGAAGGGAAGGAGCGTGTACAGGAAACCAATCCTCTCCTCTTCGGTCATCGAAGGGAAGAACTTCACGAGGCAGGCATTCAGGATTTCCATCACCTTCCGGATGACTTTCTTGTACTCCGTCAGGCGTTCGATCCTGCTGTGCTCCTCGATGTCATAGAGATTCATGCACTGGATCCGGAAAAGCGTCTCACGCCCTTCCGTCGAATGAGCCAGCGCCGCTGCGAATTCATCCTTCGTCATCTTCTCGTTCCCGTGAAGAATTTCAAGGAGACTGCGGCTCCACGCCTCATACTCCTCGCGGAGAATTTCAAGGAAAATCTCCTCCTTGGAAACGAAGTAATTGTAGATTGACGGACGGGAAATGCTGATTTCGCAGCTGATCTCCTTCAGACTGATCTCCTGGTAACTCATCGTGCGGTACAACTTACGGCAGGCCATCACAATCTCGATCGATCTTTCATTCGAATCTTTCATGTTCCCTCCTGTCATGCAGCGCGCTTTTGAGAAGCGAAAATAGTTTGCTGACACTGTGTCAACAATTTAAGTATACCACCAACTGACACAGTGTCAATATACAAAATTGAAAACTTTCTATTTATCTGAAATCCCTTCCCTCGATCGTCTTTCTGCCTCGACGCGCTCCTCCTCTTCCTTGAAAAAACGGAAGAACGATTCCGCCACGCGGCTCGCCAGCTGACCGCGGCGCTTGACGAGGGAAAGAGAAGACGCAAGATTCTTTTCAGCAAGGAAGGCCGTCTCCAGATTCTTGCCCCAGGCGAGGATCGACTCAGGAACAATCGCAATCCCGATTCCGGCTTCCGCCCACTGGAGACTCGTCCTTGCATCGTCCGTCACGCAGTAGACTTCCGGCACCGCCATTTCTTTTTCAAATTCATCGAGCACCAGCTTCTCCCAGCGGCGGTAAATGATGATCGGACGTTTCTCAAGCGCTTTGAGAGTGAGAGTGCCATTCGTCACCGGAAGCTTTCCCTTTGCGGCAGCGACCGCCATCCTGTCATGACGGATTGTCACGCTCTCGAGGCCATACGATGGGAAAGGCGTGCGGAGGACAGCGACGTCCACCTTTCCTTTCCGGAGCATTTCCATCTGCTCATACGTATTTCCTTCAAAAAGTTTTACATGCACTTCCGGAAAGTCCTTATGGAAAAGACGGAGCTCATCGTAAAGTTCATTCGAAGCGCACGAAGAGACAAGGCCGAGCCGGAGATTTCCCTTCTGCCCCGCGCGCATCGATCCGATTTCCTCCTTCGCCACATGTTCCAGCTCCAGGATCTCCACCGCATAGCGGTACAGCACCTCGCCCGCCTCCGTGAGAGTGATGTGCCTGGCCCCTCGCCTGAAAAGCTCAGCGCCCAGCTCATTTTCCAGAAGACGCATCTGATTCGAAAGAGGCGGCTGCGAAACATGAAGGAGCTTTGCCGCGCCCGTGATGGTCCCCCCTTCAATAATTGCCACGAAATATTTCAGCTGCTTGATATCCATGATCCATAGCCCTTTCGTATGGTTTGTAAAGAAATAGATATTTTAAATATGCTTCCTTACCTGCTATCATACAAGTATCGAAAAGAGAGCGCAATCACCCTCGTAAGAAAGGACCGATTAAAATGAAACTACTTCTGGAACTTTTCCTCGTCTTCGCCAAATGCAGCGCCGTCACCTTCGGCGGAGGGTACGCCGTCCTGCCGATTCTTCAGAGAGAAATTGTCGAGGACCGCCACTGGGCGACTGAGAACGACCTCATGGATTACTATGCCATCAGCCAGGTCACGCCCGGCATGATCGCCGTCAACGTTGCCACGTTCATTGGCCTCAAACTCAAAGGCTTCTGGGGAGGCGTCTTCGCCACACTCGGCACCATCTTCCCATCCATGGTCATCATCTCCATCATCGCCCTCTTCCTAACGCAGTTCGAGAACAACCCCATCGTCGTCCACGCCTTCGCCGGCATCCGCGCCTGCGTCTGCATCCTCATCCTCGATGCCGTTATCAAACTCGGGAAGAAATCCGTCAAAGACAAAGGCATGTTCTTCATCTTCCTCGCGATCCTCGCCCTTGCCCTCTTTGCCCCATTCTCCCCCGTCATCTCCGTACTCATCGCAGCTGCCGTAGGCTACTTCATGAAGCCCTATGCCGACAAATCCATCAAAGGAGGCAGTGAAAAATGACCATTTACTTAAGCCTCATCTGGGAATTCATTAAAACAGGCCTCTTCGCCATCGGTGGCGGTCTCGCAGCCCTCCCCTTCATCACCGACATCGGCCAGCGCACAGGCTGGTACACCACATCCGACATTGCCAACATGATCGCCGTCGCTGAATCCTGCCCGGGGCCCCTGGGCGTCAACATGGCCACCTACGCCGGCTACCTCACCACCGGCGTCCTGGGCGGCGTCACAGCCGTCATCGCCTTCACCATCCCGGCCATCTTCATCATCTCCGCCATCTACTCCGTCCTCAACAAATTCAGGACCAGCCAGGCCGTAGCCCGCATCTTCTATGGCCTCCGCCCCGCCTCCACAGCCCTCATTGCAGCGGCTGAAATAGGCGTAGTCAAAGTAGCCCTCCTCCACATGGACACCTTCAAAGCCACAGGATCCATAGCATCCCTCTTCAACTGGAAATGCATCATCCTAGCCGCCGTCGTCTACTACACACTAGTCAAATTCAAAAAACACCCCTTCTTCTACATCATAGCCTCCGCCGCAGCAGGAATAGCATTTGGACTGTAGGAAGAAATTAAATTAATAAAATATAAAAAGAAGCTCACCATCCAACTTTCAGAATAATGAGCTTCTTTAGCTTTAAATATGAATCACAGCTCTCGCCTTAAGAACCATCCGATTCCAATATCCAAGCCATGAGTCAAAATGACGATCTATAAACCTTTCAATATGCGGCTCAATATACTTTCCTCTTAAGAAGTCTATCGCGCTGCATACAATAAATACACCCAAGATCTTAACTGCCCAAAATAATAAATAATAATCACTCGTTATATAATTCAGATTTGGGAATATATGATCCCATATAATCGTCTGCGTGAAAAGTTCGTTATCATTAAGTACACCCCAAGCACGGTTTCTGCCAACATATTTATATACTTGTTATAACGCATTTTCATTGTCGCAAAAGTCAGGAACATAATCGTTGCAAGTGGTATCCCAACAACTTCGCCAAAATAGAGTGACGGCTTAGTTATTATAGCGTTAGGCTTATTAAGAATAACACCTAACATTTCCAATGCACCTTTGCCGAGCAAAATAAGAATCAAAGCAGCAATCAATATGTTCCTGTATTTTGTATGATAAATACTCTTTATTTTGTCCTGGCAATGCAGTCTCAGATACCCGCCAATAGAGTAAACGACCAAAAAGAACATCATTCTATTGCCATTTATGAAATTATTCATCCCGATGACAGGGAGTACTGCATATACGGTAAATAATATCAGTAGAAAAGAAAGATACCTGTATTTGCTCAAGGAAGTCAAAAAACTATTGATAAACGGGATAAATAGCGTGAGGATGTAACAGGACACAAACCAATTTAAGCCATAAAAAATAGGGATTAAACTTATTTTTATGGTATCCCGTGTAACCATTTCCGGAAATTCAATCCTGGCAAAAAGTAAGATGACCCATGAATAGAAAAATAGCGTGGATAGTAACAGCAGAATTCTCCTGACATTAACCTTTTTATCCTGAAGTCCCGTGAAATTATATCTATTTCGGAAATGGGACTCCCATTGCGTCATATAGAGCTATCTGCTTCTTCGTTA
>ERZ827492.1433-NODE-1433-length-19239-cov-3.507193_pt1 | contig 19239 bp, 20 predicted proteins | sample MGYA00519704_ERZ827492 | MGnify/ENA primary metagenome ERZ827492 (study PRJEB31778, sample SAMEA3449325) | human gut metagenome | biome: human gut; feature: human-associated habitat; material: faeces | place: United Kingdom | collected 2010/2012 ...
ACACCACGAACAGCAGGCACAGGCTGACGCCGGTGACGATATCGGCGTTCATCATGGGGATGTTGTTGACGGCCATGAGGCTATTCCGTGCCTTGCGGCGCATGCCGTAAAAGCCGATGGCGGCAAAGGTGCCCGCGATGGTGGCGATGACCGTGGCCAGCAGGGACACCAGCAGCGTGATATACACGCTGTGCATGATCAGCCGGTTCTGGAACAGCTGCTGATACCAGTGGAGGGAAAAGCCCTTCCACACGCTGGAGCTATTTCCGGCATTGAAGGAAAATACGATCAGGATGATGATGGGCGCGTACAGGAACAGGCCCGTCAGGATCATCAGCAGGCGGTCGCCTACGGAGTTTGCCCGTCTCTGTCTCATAGCATCACCGCCTGTTCTTCACCCTCGCCGAAGCGGTTCATCACCAGCATGCAGATGACCACGATGATCATCATCACCAGGGCGATGGCCGAGCCCAGGTGGGGGTTGTACGCCCCGCCCAGGAACTGCAGCTCGATGAGGTCGCCCAGCATCATGTGCGTGCCCCCTCCCAGCAGGCGGGAGATGGCGAAGGTGGATACCGACGGGACGAACACCATGGTCACCCCGGACAGGATGCCCGGCAGGGACAGGGGGAAGATCACCCGGCGGAACACCCCGGCGGTGTTGGCCCCCAGGTCCTGGGCGGCCTCCAGCAAAGAGCGGTCCAGCTTGACGATCACCGAGTAGATGGGCAGCACCATGAAGGGCAGGTAGTTGTACACCATGCCCAGCACCACCGCCCCCTGGGTGCGGATCATGCGGAAGTACTGGATGTCCGTGCCGAAGATGCCGTTGATGAGGTCAAACAGGCCGATGGCATCAAAAAACTGGTTGAGCAGGCCGTTGTTCTCCAGAATGGCAATCCAGGAGTAGGTGCGCAGCAGGAAGTTCATCCACATGGGCAGCATGATGAGCACCGTGGCCATGCGCTGGAAGCCGGGGCCCTCCCGGGCCATGACATAGGCCAGTGGGTAGCCGATGAGCAGGCACACGAGGGTGGCCACGATGGCCAGCTGGAAGGAGCGGGTGAAGATGGACAGGTAGGTGCCCATGCCGGTGAAGTTCTCCCCGGTGAGGGAGAAGTCGGCGGTGGTGAAGGCGTAAATCACCACCATGATGATGGGGGCCACCACGAACAGGGCCATCCACACCACGTAGGGGACGGCGAACAGGGAGCGCTTACTCTTCATGGCCGCTCCCCTCCTCCTCGTCGGGGACGAAGTCCGCGTCGCCGATCTCATCGTATTCCTCGGAGTAGGAGGAGTAGTCCCCGAACAGGCCGGAGTACTGGCTCTTCTTCATCACGTGGATGCCGTCGGGGTCGATCTTGATGCCGATGCGGCTGTCCACCGGGCAGTAGTCGGTGGTCTGGATGAGCCACTTGAAGCCGTAGAAGTCCACGATGGTGTCATAGTGGACCCCCTTGAAGGTGACGGAGGTGACGGTGCCTCTGAGCTGGCCGGACTGCTCGTCCACGATGTCCACGTCCTCCGGGCGGATGACCACGTCCACCGGCTCGTCCTGTTCAAAGCCCTTGTCCAGGCAGGCGAACTTCCGGTTGAAGATCTCCACCACCCCGTCGGCGCGCATGATGCCGTCGATGATGTTGGACTCGCCGATGAAGTCGGCCACAAAGGCGTTCTTGGGCTCGTTGTAGATGTCTTCCGGGGTGCCGATCTGCTGGATCTTCCCCTGGTCCATGACCACCACCGTGTCCGACATGGCCAGGGCCTCCTCCTGATCGTGGGTGACGTAAATGAAGGTGATGCCCATCTCCTGCTGGATGCGCTTGAGCTCGTTCTGCATGTCCTTACGCAGGCGCATATCCAGGGCGCCCAGGGGCTCGTCCAGCAGCAGCACCTTGGGCCGGTTGACCAGGGCCCGGGCGATGGCCACCCGCTGCTGCTGGCCGCCGGACAGGGCGGAGACCGGGCGCTTCTCAAAGCCCTTGAGGTTGACTACCTCCAGCATCTCCATCACCCGGTCATGAATCTCCTGCTTGGAAAGCTTCACCTTCCGGGTGACAGTTTTACCGCCCTGCTCCTCCGTCTCCGTGCGGGGAATGCGCAGCCCGAAGGCCACATTCTCAAACACGTTCAGGTGCGGGAACAGGGCGTATTTCTGGAAGACGGTGTTCACCGCCCGCTTGTGGGGGGGAACATCATTGATCCTCACGCCGTCGAAAAAAACGTCCCCGGAGGTGGGTGACAGAAACCCTCCGATGATCCGGAGCGTGGTTGTCTTGCCGCACCCGCTGGGGCCCAGCAGCGTGAGGAACTCTTGGTCGTTGATATACAGGTTGATGTGGTCGAGCACCACGCCGTCCTCATAGGACATGACGCAGTCCGACAGGCGGATCAGCTCCTTGGACATGTATCCTCCCCCATTTCTCTGTTCCCGTGCGGCGCAAACCGAAATCCGGTCCCTGATGAGGGCACCGGACACCTGTGTTTGTATGGATGTGCCGGAACGAAAACAGCCGTTTCTAAGCAATGTCAGCTCCCTTGTTATAGTACCCGGCCTTGTGCCCTCCAGCGGACAGCCGACGCAAGCCGGCCCGGGGTTTCACGGATAGCGAGATAGACTATATTATACCCTGCCCCAAATGTCAATCATTTTGCGGAAAAATTTTCGGGAATTTTGAACGCTAGGGCGGGAGGACAAGAAATGCCCGGCGGCACGCCGGGCCGCCGGGCGGAATTGGCAGGACAAGGGGAAAGGGGAAAGCCGATTGGCTACTGCTTCTGCGCCTCTTTCAGCTCCTCAATGGACGCCTCCAGCGCCCCGATCCGGGCTAGGAGCTTGTCCCGGGTCCGGTAGAGCCGGGAGAGGATCACCCCCGTGCAGACAGGGGCAACCGGGATATACAGGAACAGCATAGTAGTATCCCCATTGACGGACAGGTCACCGGCCACGGCGAAGAGAAAAGCAAAGAAAACACCGATCAGCAGTGAAATCCAGATGCAATAGTCATAGTATTTCCTTTTTTGTTCCATAAAATTGCGCCCCTTCCCTGGATTATGGATAGTAATGGATTGGCTGATTGGTAATTGCAGTGCGGTTGTCGACGCTTCCAATCAAAACATTCAAACCAAGACTCCACCGTAGCCTCCAAAAACTTACACTTAAATTATATCAGCCCACCAAGTAGCAGTCAATCTGAATGATGGAATTTTGAAATAGAGTTTTGTGCAAAAAGACGAAATTAGAGGAAGAGTTCCGGGAAAGACTTTTAGATTGCTAAGGGATTCTGAGCGCAGAACCCCCTGTGCCAGAGGTGGGCGGCATAGCACAGCAGGTTGCTGGACAGGGCCACCAGCCAGTCCGCCAGTAGGAGAATGAGGGTGTCGTCGATGGAGGTGTCGTTGAAGTCATAGCGGATCATCTCGGGATTGGTCAGATCCCAGTAGAATTCAGGGTACAGGAAGGCGGTGGAGAGAAAAAACAGCAGACCGGTGATCAGCAGAGAGAGCAGCACCCGCCTGGGCCGAAACTGTCCCCCGGTACGGGTGGGGAACAGATGCAGGAGCAGGGGCATGCCAAAGGGAAACAGCACCAGGTTAAGCAGAGCATAGAGCTGGAGTGTGGATGGCTCCGTGAGGTTGAAGAGGGAAAAGAAGAGAAGGGCAAAAAAGACGCCGAACAGAAGAAGTATACCCACGGCCTCCCGCCGTTCCAGGCGCTGCTGCCGGGCGCACTGCAGGGAGTCCATGGCCACCTGGTCCATCTGGGCGAGAAGCTCAGCGGGTTTCTTATCCTCCAGGACGATCCGCTCACCCTGGAGGAGTTCGGACACAGATACGGACAGGGCATCGGCCAGTGTGGGCAGGCAGGACACATCGGGAAATCCCCGGCCCGTCTCCCAGCGGGAGACCGCCTTGTCGGTGACACCGATCCGTTGGGCCAGGTCCTTCTGGGTCCACCCCCGCGCCCGGCGCAGGGCGGAGAGAAACTGACCGGTCTTTTGCGCGTCCATGGGCAATCCTCCTTGCCATAGGTTTGACTGCCCCTATGATAACAGGCACGGCGGGGAAAGTCACCCTATGCTTCATAGAGTGGGGGGAGGGCATGGGTCACAGGGAGAAATCCGGGAAATACTCCTCCACGAAATCCACGTCCTTCACGGTCCATTCCATGCCGTTGAGCTCATTCAGGCACCCGGCGTCGGTGGTGAACTGGAACTTCAGCTTATAGGAGTATAAAGCCTGGTAGGAGCGGCCGTACTGCTTATTGTCCCGCTCCCGGCCGTACTTGCCATCCCCCAGCAGGGGGTGGCCGGCGGCGGCGAACTGGGCCCGGATCTGGTGGGTGCGCCCGGTGATGAGGTCGCACTCCAGCAGGGACAGGCCGTTTTCCACCGCCAGGGTTTGATATAAGGTGAGGGCGGTCTTGCCCCCGGGGATGGGGTGGTCATAGACCTTTACCTGGGCCTTGTCCTCGTCCTTCAGGAGGAAGCCCTTCAGCTCCCCATTGGGAGGGCTCATTTTGCCCCGGACCACGCACAGGTAGAGCTTGGTCAGCTCCCGGTCCTTGATTTTCTGGTTCATCACCCGCAGGGTCTCGGCGTTCTTGGCGGCGATGACGATGCCCCCGGTGTTCCGGTCGATGCGGTTGCACAGGGCGGGGGCAAAGGAATTCTCCCAGTAGGGGGACCACTCCTTCTTTTGATAAAGGTAGGCCTGGATGTGGGTGATGAGGGTGTTCACCCGCTCACGGTCGTCGGGGTGGACCACCAAGCCGGGGCGCTTGTTGACCAGCAGCAGGTTGTCGTCCTCATAGACGATGTCCAGCTGGGGCTTGAAGATGGACAGAAAGGCGTTTTCCCGGCTGGGGGTTTCGAAAAACTCGTCGTTGATGTATAATTGGAGCAAGTCCCCCAGCTGGAGCCGGTAATCCCGCTTGGAGCCCTTGCCGTTGACCTTCACCCGCTTCAGGCGGATGTATTTCTGGGCCAAGGGGGCGGGGAGCAGGGGGAGGGTCTTGGCCAGCCAGCGGTCCAGCCGCTGCCCGGCGTCATTCTTTCCAATAGTAAATTCCTTCAAAACAGCACCCTCCTGTCCGACGGATTTTGCGATGCAAAAGCATAGCAAAACGTTACGATGCGCCATTTCCTCGCCCCTTCGGGGCAACCGGAAAAGATGCGCAAAAGCTTCATGCGCCCCTGGTTTTGCCTCTCATCGTGGTGCGCCAAGGCGCATGAAGTTTCCTGCGCCCATCATACCATAGTTTTTCGTCGGAAAAAAGACAGAAAGTGAAAAAAGTATTTGACAAGGCGGTTTCCATTTAGTATAATACCATCCGTGCCATTATGCGAGGTGTGCCCATGAAACTGGATTTGAAGCAGATCGCCAGCCAACCCGGCCAGGTGCTGCCCTTTGCCTTCCAGCTGGACCTGAACCAGGTGGAATGGAACGGGTCCTATCCCATGCCAGAACCCATTTCGGTGGAGGGAAGCGTGCGGAATATGGCGGGGGCCCTGCTGCTCCAGGCCAGTTTGACCGGAACCCTTTCCCTGACCTGTGACCGCTGCGCCAAGCCCTTTACCAGAGAAAAGAGAGTGGATTACGAGACGCTGCTGGCCATGGAGCTGGAAAACGGGGAAAGCGACGACATCGTCCTGGTGGACCGGGACGGCGTACTGGATCTGGACGAGCTGATGGGTGATGTGTTTCTCCTCAATTTGGACACGAAGAACCTCTGCTCTGAAGATTGCAAGGGGCTTTGCCCCGGCTGCGGCGCCAACCTGAACGAGGAGAGCTGCCGCTGCAGGAAAGAGGTGGACCCCCGGCTGGCCAAGCTGGCCCAGCTTTTGGAGGGTCAGGACTGATGGAATGCTATGTCCCCGGACATGGACCGACAAGGAGGTGTCAAGATGGCCGTCCCCAAGAGTAAAGTATCCAAGCAGCGCCGGAATAAGCGCCGCAGCGCCGTGTGGAAGCTGGACACCCCCAGCGTCAATACCTGCCCCAAGTGCGGTGCTGTCCGGCTGCCCCACCGTGTGTGCAAGAACTGCATGACCTACAATGGTCGTGAGCTCAGTGCCGCCAAGGACTGAGTGCTTAGAAAGGATGAAAAAGCCCGCCGCGGAGCTTCTGCGGCGGGTTTTTCCGGCTCGTGCCCAATGGGCTTGCATACAGAGTGGCCCGCAGGCGGCCTGCCAGGGATGCGGTGGGGGTTCTGAATACGCGGGAGATGAGATTGGGGGGGAATCCTGAAAGGTCTGGAGATTCTACCGGATGCTATGGGAATTCCCGGAAACCCCTTTCTTTTTTTCTCTGAATTTGCTATACTATAATGAATTGATTTTTTCAGGTTTTGCCTGATTGGAATAGGAGGTATCACTATGCCAAAACCTCTGGTGGCCATTGTAGGACGGCCCAACGTGGGGAAGTCCATGCTGTTCAACAAGCTTACAGGGAAACGCTTGTCCATCGTGGAGGATACCCCCGGCGTCACCCGGGATCGGCTGTATGCTGAGGCGGAATGGCGGGGCCGGACCTTTGACCTGGTGGATACCGGCGGCATTGAGCCGGGCACCGATGACCAGATTCTGTCCTTCATGAGGGAGCAGGCAGAGATCGCCATTGCCGCTGCTACCGTCATCGTCTTTGTATGCGACATCAAAACTGGGATGACCGCCGCCGATCAGGAGGTTGCCGGGATGCTCCAACGCTCTGGTAAGCCGGTAGTGCTGGCGGTGAATAAGATGGACGCCACCGGACCCACCGATCCGGATATCTATGAGTTCTACAACCTGGGGCTAGGGGATCCCTATCCTGTGTCCGCGGTTCACGGCCATGGTACCGGCGATCTGTTGGACGCCTGCTTCCAGTACTTTCCCCCCGAGGAAGCAAAGGAGCCAGAGGATGATGTGATCAAGGTGGCCATTATTGGAAAACCCAATGTAGGCCACCTTGATCACATCATCCTCTGGTCAACCGGATGCTGGGACAGGAGCGGGTGATCGTGTCCAACATGGCAGGCACTACCCGGGACGCAGTGGACAGTTACCTGGAGAACGAGACGGGAAAGTATCTGATCATCGACACCGCAGGTATGCGAAAAAAATCCAAGGTGGATGACCGAGTTGAACGGTTTTCTGTCCTCCGAGCTACCATGGCCATCGAACGCAGTGACGTGTGCCTTATCATGATCGACGCCAACGAGGGGGTCACCGAGCAGGACACCAAGGTGGCAGGCCTGGCCCATGAGGCGGGTAAGGCCTGCGTCATCGTGGTCAACAAGTGGGATGCGGTGGACAAGGACGACAAGACCATGAAGCGCATGGAGGAGGCCGTCCGCAGGGATCTGGCCTATATGACCTATGCCCCCATCCTCTTTATCTCTGCCCTGACGGGACAGCGGGTGGGCCAACTGTTCCAACTGATCCAGAGTGTGGTCAATCAGGCATCCATGCGCATCCCCACCGGTGTGCTCAACTCGGTGCTGGCTGATGCACAGACGCGGGTGCAGCCCCCTACGGACAAGGGCCGCCGGCTGAAGATTTACTATATGACCCAAATTGGGGTGAAGCCTCCCCACTTTGTGATCTTCTGCAACGATGCCAAACTGTTCCATTTTTCCTACCAACGGTATTTGGAGAACCAGATTCGAAATACCTTCGGCCTGATGGGTACCCCGGTGCGCATCACCATCCGGCAGAAGGGCGACAATGCTGATTCTTAACGGAAAACTCAAAGAACGGTTTTCCTTGCGCATGGTCAACCGCTCTTATAAAACCAGACAATGGTTTTATAAGAGCGGCATTGCACGGTCGATTCCCGCCGCATACCCTGCGGAGGCTGCAGGCATATGATCTGCGGCGTAGAACCATATGTGGTTCTGTGGAAATAGTATAAGGAGGATTGAGCCTATGCTCTCTCAGATGATTCAGCAGTCCGGGGTGACCGGAGGCTGGCTAGCCCTGGCGGCTCTGGGCACGGCGGTGGTGTCCTATTTCCTTGGTTGCTTCAATGGTGCGGTGGTGGTCTCGCGCTACATTCTTCGGGACGACGTGCGCTCCCACGGTAGCGGAAACGCGGGGCTGACTAATTTCTACCGTACCTTTGGCGGGCCTCTCACCCTGGCGGTCATCCTATCCGACGTGGTCAAGGCGGTGGTCTCAGTGTTGTTTTCTGCCTGGATTGCCGGAATTCTCTCCCCGGTGTTGGTCCCTTTGGGCAAGTACTGGTCAGGGCTGTTTTGCCTGTTGGGGCACATGTATCCCTGCACGTTCCAGTTCCGGGGGGGCAAGGGAATCCTGTCTGGTGGTGCCATTGCCCTGATGCTGGACTGGCGGGTGGCCCTGGTGGTCTGGGGAGGGTTTCTCATCCTGGCCGGCATCACCAAGTATGTGTCCCTGGGCTCCTGCTGGACTGGGCTGTCCTTCCCATTTGTGTCCGGCTTTGTCTATCAGGACACCCTCATTACCCTGATGGCTGTTTTGATTGGAGGGCTCATCCTGTGGAAACATCGGGGCAATATTGTCCGATTGGTAAAGGGTACAGAGTCCAAGTTCGCACTGCATAAAAAAGCGCCGTCCGAGACGGTGGAGGAAGCGTTAGACCAGAGAGAGGAGTCGGCGCCGCAGGCGGAGGAAGAAACGGAAGTTCCGGATGAGACTGCAGAAGCCGGTGGGAAAGAAGCTGAGAGAGACGGCGATCTACAGCCGTCCGATAGGGAGGAAGAGGCATGAGAGCGGCAGTGATTGGAAGCGGCGCGTGGGGCACTGCCCTGGCTCTGGTGCTGCTGGAAAACGGCCATGAGGTGACTCTGTGGAGCCATACCCGGGAGGAGAGTGATGTGCTGCGACAGCGCCGGGAAAACCCTATGCTTCCGGGGGTGCGCCTGCCGGAAGAACTGGAGTTGACGGCAGATCTTACCTGTGTGAAAGAGGGTCAAGTGATTGTTCTTGTCACCCCGTCCTTTGCCATCCGGGAGACCGCTCAAAAGCTCGCTGCCCTGGCCGACCCGGGAACCCCAGTGGTGCTGGCCTCCAAGGGCATTGAAAAGGGTACCTCCCTGCTGCTCCATCAGGTGGTGGAGCAGGAGCTGAGCGGCAAGTGTCCTGTGGTGGTGCTCTCTGGTCCATCCCATGCCGAGGAGGTGGGACGACGGGTGCCCACTGCCGTGGTGGTGGCCTCAGAGAGCCGCCAGGCGGCGGTGCTGGTTCAAGAAATGTTCATGAACAGCAGGCTGCGCATCTATACCTCCCCGGATATTGTGGGGGTGGAAGTGGGCGCCGCCATGAAAAACGTGATCGCTCTATGCGCTGGCTGCTGCGACGGTATGGGCTATGGGGACAACACCAAGGCCATGCTCATGACCCGGGGGTTGACGGAGATCGCCCGCCTTGGGGTGGCGATGGGAGCCCGGAAGGAAACCTTTGCGGGTCTTGCAGGACTGGGCGACTTGATCGTTACCTGTACCTCCATGCACTCCAGAAACCGCCGGGCGGGCATCCTGGTGGGCCAGGGCCGCACCATCCATCAGGCCATGGACGAACTTGGAGGTGCGGTGGTGGAGGGCTACTACGCCGCCGCAAGCGCCAAGGAACTGGCGGACAAGGCCGGTGTGGAGATGCCCATCACCTTCGGCGCTTATGAAGTACTGTATGAGGAGAAGGACCCACATGAGGTGCTCCGAGCCCTGATGTCCCGCCAGGCTCGGGACGAGTTGGAGGAGGAGCAGTCCTGGATTTAAGCTCCTTTTTGAAAATATGAGAAAGGCGGAGGGAAGCGTTCACGCCCCTCCGCTCTTTTCATATTTAAAAGATTCTCAGAATTCTTTGAGTGAGACAGGATGTAAAGGGAAGACGCCTTCCAGTTCTAGCAGGGCCCGCTTGCGATCCAGCCCCCCGGCGTAGCCGGTGAGGGAGCCGTCGGAGCCCATTACCCGGTGACAGGGGATCAGGATGGAGATGGGGTTGCGGCCCACCGCACCTCCCACCGCCTGGGCGGACATAGACTCCAGCCCCCGCTGGCCGGCCAGCTGACCGGCCAGTGCCTTGTATGTGGCGGTGCGGCCATAGGGGATGGCCAGCAGCAGCCGCCAGACCTCCTGCTGGAAGGGGGTGCCCGCCGGGGCCAGGGGCGGGGTGGGGCCGGGATCCTGACCCTGGAAATAGGCGGTCAGCCAGGCCCGGGCCTGGGCAAAGACGGGCAGGTCGGCCTGCTCGGGGTCCGTGGACAGCGGAGGGGCGTACTTCTGTCCCAGAAACCACAGCCCGGTGAGGGATTCTCCGTCGCTGGCTAGGATGAGCTCCCCCAGGGGGGAGGGGAAGAAGGAGAAGGCTTCCATGGCGATTCCTCCGAAGGCGGGCGGTGCCCGGTGATAGAACTATGATACGGCAGACCGGCCCGGCCGTCAACCGGCCGGGAAAGGAAAATGCCCTCTGAGCGGGAAATCCCGGCTCAAAGGGCATCTCATAAAATCGGAATCCAAAATTACACCGCGCGGGTGACCTTGCCGGAGCGGAGGCAGCGGGTGCACACATACACGTGCTTGGGAGTGCCGTCCACCACAGCCTTCACGCGCTTGACGTTGGGCTTCCAGGGGCGGTTGGAGCGACGGTGGGAGTGGGAGACCTGGATGCCGAAATTGACGCCCTTGCCGCAGAACTCACATTTGGCCATATTGACAAACCTCCTTGCTGCTTGGATTTGTGTTCACACAATAACTACGTTATCTTAGCAGATATTTGGGGAAAAATCAAGTCTGAAATTTCAGCAAAGGACTATTTTTTTCCTGGGGTATCTGTGGTACAATAACCCCGGTACTGTATGAAGCCCGGCGGCCTTCCGCCCCGGGCAGAAGGCCGCCGGTGATATGGCACAATCGCGAAAGAGCTGTCTTTCGTGGGGGCGGCCCGAGGAATCAGAATGGAGGAGGAGACCATGCCGTCTATGCCGGGGATCCGTCTTGGCACTATCATCGACAACTTTCATTTCGAGGTTCTGTTTGGCCCGGAGGGCTATCGGGAGCGGGAGATCACGACGGAGGACGTGAACCGGCCGGGTATGCAGCTGACCGGCTTCTTTGACTATTTCGATGAGAAGCGCATCCAGATGATCGGCCTGGTGGAGACCTCCTATCTGGAGCGGCTGAGTTCGGAAGAACGCAGGCACCGCTTTGACATGCTGCTCAGCTACCATGTGCCAGCCCTGATTCTGGCTCGCAATCTGGAGCCTTTTCCGGAGCTGCTGGAGATGGCGGAAAAGCACAACCGGGTGCTGCTGCGCACCAAGGAGAACACCGCCAACATCATGTCCACCCTCATTGCCTATCTCCGCATGGCCCTGTCCCCCTCCATCACCCGCCACGGCGTGCTGGTGGAGGTGTACGGCGAGGGGGTGCTGCTCATGGGCGAGTCGGGCGTGGGCAAGAGCGAGACGGCCATTGAGCTGGTCAAGCGGGGGCACCGGCTCATCGCAGATGACGCGGTGGAGATTCGCCGGGGGTTGAACAACCGGCTGTCCGGCACTGCCCCGGAGCTCATCCGCCACTATATCGAGCTGCGGGGCATTGGCGTGGTGGATGTGCGTCGGCTGTTCGGTATGTCGGCAGTGAAATTTGACTGCACGGTGGATATGCTTATCAATCTGGAAGTGTGGAAGGACGACGCCATTTACGACCGGTTGGGGGCAGATGAGTTCTTTACCTCTATTCTGGACGTGGAGATACCCACTTTGACCATCCCGGTAAAGCCCGGGCGGAACCTGGCGGTCATCATTGAGGTGGCAGCCATGAACAACCGGAATAAAAAGATGGGACACAATGCCGCGCTGGAATTTGCCAACCAGGTGGATCAGCATATCCAGAGGGAGGCTGCGGCCAGAGAGCAGAAGCAGATTTAAGCGGCAGTTCCTTAAAAACCGAACCCCGGAGGGAAAGCATATGTGTGGAATCGTAGGGTATATTGGAGGCCAACAGGCCACGCCTATCCTGCTGGATGGATTAACTAGGCTGGAGTACCGAGGCTATGATTCAGCGGGTGTGGCGGTCTATAGTGAGGGAGCATTGAAAGTGGCCAAAGCCAAAGGGAGACTCCAAGTGCTCTCCGATATGCTTCAGGGTGGGAAGGCGATCCACGGTCAGGTGGGGATTGGCCACACCCGGTGGGCTACCCATGGCGCCCCGTCGGACGTGAACTCCCACCCGCAGGTCAGCCGGAGCGGGCGCATCGCGGTGGTCCACAACGGTATCATCGAGAACTATTCAGCCCTAAAGGAATTCCTGGTCGGTCAGGGTGTGCCCTTTACCTCGGAGACGGATACTGAGGTTGTGGCCCAGCTTATCGAGTATTTCTACCATGGAGATCTCCTCCAGGCAGTGGGCCGGGTGCTCCACCGGATCGAAGGGGCATACGCCTTGGGTATCCTATGCGCGGACACTCCGGACCAGCTCATCGCCGTACGCCGGGATAGCCCGTTGATTTTAGGCGTGGGGGAGGGGGAGAACTTTCTGGCCTCCGATGTCACCGCCATCATCAAGCACACCCGAGAGGTCATCTACATGGAGGATGGGGAGGTGGCGGTGCTCACCCGAGAGGGGATCCAGTGTTACAACCAGTTTCTCCAGCCTGTGGAGAAATCGATCTCCCATGTAGACTGGGAGATCGATGCGGCGGAAAAGGGCGGCTATGAGCACTTCATGTTCAAGGAGATCATGGAGCAGCCAGAGGCTCTACGCCGGGCGATTTTTCCCAGGATCAAGGACGGACAGGTGTATCTGGAGGACTTCGGACTGACGGATGACTATATCCGGGAGATCCAAAAGATCTATATTGTGGCCTGCGGCTCCTCCTACCATGTGGGTATGGTGGGGAAGTATAACCTGGAGCGGCTGCTGCGCCGGCCAGTGGAAGTGGCTCTGGCCTCCGAGTTCCGTTATCGGGAACCCATCGTGGACGGGCATACCCTGGTGCTAGTGATCAGCCAGTCTGGTGAGACCCTGGACACTATGGCCGCCCTGCGGGAGGCAAAGCGGCTGGGTGGAAAAATTCTCTCCATTGTCAATGTGGTGGGGTCCTCCATCGCCCGGGAGTCGGATGTAGTGCTGTATACCTGGGCGGGACCGGAGATTGCCGTGGCCACTACCAAGGCCTATTCTACCCAGCTGGCGGTACTGGACCTGTTGGGCCTATACTTTGCCCAGCGGCTGGGAACAGTTCAGCCGGAGGAATATGAACAGATTCTCCAGGAGATGCTGGTTCTGCCGGCAAAAATGGAGCAGGTTCTGGAAAACCGGGAGGATATCCAGTACTATGCTTCCCAGTATTTCAACCATGACTCGGTGTTTTACATCGGGCGTAACTTGGACTATGCTCTGGGGCTGGAGGGCTCGCTGAAGCTGAAGGAGATCTCCTATATCCATTCGGAGGCCTATGCCTCTGGGGAACTGAAGCATGGCACCATTTCTCTTATTGAGGACGGCACCCTGGTGGTGGCGTTGGCAACTTATGGGCAGCTGTTTGAAAAGGCCATGAGTAACGTGGTAGAGGTGAAGAGCCGCGGCGCGGATGTGTTGGCCCTCACCACTGAGACCTACCGGGAACGGATGGGGGAGAACGCCAACGGCCTGATCACCATTCCGGAGACCCATCCTATGCTATTGCCCTCCCTGGGGGTGGTTCCCCTGCAGCTATTTGCCTACTATGTGGCCCTGATGCGCGGCTGTGACATTGATAAGCCGAGGAATTTGGCCAAGAGTGTGACGGTGGAGTGACCTCGGACACGGGAATTCGGCGGTGCGACCCTGCCAGGGCCGCACCGCCAAAAGGCAGTCATATAGGAAAGCCATGTCCGCATACCCTATGGCAGGGGGTGCGGACATGGCTATTTTATCGGAGCTGAGTGGGATCCTCTGGGGTGGGCCTCTGCTGATGGCCTTCCTGTTAGTGGGTGGATACTATTCCCTTCGAACAGGCTTTTTTCAAATTTTTCGATTCCCACTGTGGTGGCAAACCTCGATTGGGTCCCTGTTTCGGCGCAGGAAGAGGGAGAAAAATGGGGGAGTGACCCAGCTCCAGGCCTTGTCCACTGCTCTAGCGGCCACCATCGGCACAGGCTCTATCGCCGGGGTGGCGGCGGCGATTTTCTACGGAGGGCCAGGGGCGGTGTTCTGGATGTGGTTGTCTGCCCTGCTGGGGATGATGACCGGATGTGCGGAAAAGATTTTGGCGGTGCGACACCGGGAGAAAGGTCCCGATGGCCAGTGGCGGGGTGGTCCCATGGAGTACATCCGAAAGGGGCTGAACCTGCCGGGACTGGCCAAGCTGTACGCGCTGCTGTGTGTGGCGGAGACTCTGGCAGGAGGCAATCTGGCCCAGTCCAACTCCATTGCCACCTCACTGGCCTCCGCTGCCGGAGCGGATCGGCTGACGGTCGGGGTTGTACTGGCAGTTGTGGTATCGGTGATTCTAGTGGGAGGCATTCGTCGGGTGGGGCGACTGAGCGAGCTGCTGGTGCCCCTAATGGCCCTGCTGTTCATCGGGGGTGGAGCTGTGGTCATTGCCGCTCATGCCCAGGCTGTTCCGGATGCCCTGTCGGACATTGTCCGATACGCCTTTGCGCCTCGTGCGGCGGTTGGCGGCTACTCCATGGGGTTGGCTCTGCGCTATGGGGTGGCTCGAGGGGTATTCACCAACGAGGCGGGGCTGGGCATGTCCGCCATTGCCCATGCCTGCGCTGATGTGGAGGAGCCGGCAGAGCAGGGAATGTGGGGCGTCTTCGAGGTGTTCTTTGCCACCATCGTGATCTGCACTGTCACAGCCCTGGTGATTCTCACCTCAGGGGTCTATACACCGGAAGGTGCATTGAGCATGATGGAGAGCGGGCTTGTTCCAGATGGAGCCTTGGGTGCCCCCTTGACTGCGGCGGGGTTTGCCACGGTGTTTGGAAAGGCGGGGGAGTGGATTGTCTCCATCAGCCTGATCCTCTTTGCATTTACCTCCTTGCTGGGGGCGGGATACTATGGCCGCCGGGGACTGGAAACGCTGACAAGTTCCCGCTGGGCCATGGGGATATACCAACTCATTTTCCCGGCTTGCGTCATTCTGGGGGCGGTGGCCGACCTGTCGGCGGTGTGGGAACTGGTGGACCTACTCAATGGCCTGCTGGCTGTTCCCAACCTGGCCGCGCTGCTGTTGCTCTCTCCGGAGGTGCTGAGCTTGCTGGGATTGTGGATGGCCCGGCGGCGGGCGCGGCCTCAGGACAGAGAGAATGGGGGGGGGCGAAGCCGTTCCGGACAGGAGACGGGCAGGAAACCGGCGGGAGGTCCGTTGGAGAAAGGCCCAGGCGGCTGGCGGAAGGGCCAGCAGAAGGCGGGGAAAAAATAGCTTGACATTGGGGAAAAAGCTGATATAATAACATCCGTTGACCCCATCGGCCAGCCCATGCAGCGGTATCGAAGAGGTCATAACGAGCACGATTGGAAATCGTGTAGCGGCTGAAACCGCTCGAGGGTTCGAATCCCTCCCGCTGCGCCACGTCGGAGCAAAGTCCGCTTTGCTCCGACGTCTTTTTATGCCTAAGGCAAAAAAGACGTCATCCGCCCGCTCCCTTGCTCCTCCTTTCCAACTGCGACCCGCTGCGCTGGGCTCGCAGTTGGTGGGCCGCCCTGCGGGCGGCATTTTTCCCTGATAGAAATATCGATTGTAACCGCTCTTCCCAGCTCGTCGCAAGCGACATGTCGCTTGCGACGAGCTTTTTTATTTCGTTGAAAGCTCATCGCGCGCTCATTCTGCTGCTCCTCGCTTCCCATCCGTACTCGCTGTCGTGCTGTGCTCTGGATTGGTGTGCCGCCCTGCAGATGGCTTTGATTCGGGTTCCTGTATCTTTTTCTATGGAGAATAAAATCACATCTTGATGCCATCCTCATTTTGCAACAATGGAGTTTTTTCAGACAATGTTAGGTGATGACGCTGCCCATCACCCGCTGTTCCATCAGAAGATCAGTTTACAAAGATAGCGCTTCCGATTATCTCCATAGCGCAATTCATATTGAGAACTGAATGGAAAGATCAGTGCCTGGGACTATCCCGATGCACTGTGTTTCGCTCTTGCATTATTTCATTGAACATGATACAATAAAGTCAAAATGTAAAATTTGTTTTTATTTATGAGAGGGTGATGGGGTGCCGAGAGTTGCTTATTCTGACAAGGACAGAGAACGTATCAGGACGCAGCTTGTTGCAGTTGGACTTGAGCTGATGGCAAAGCAGGGCATTCAGCATACAACTGTTGAGCAAGTATACAAAAAAGTTGGTATTTCGCGGACATTCTTCTATTCTTTTTTCTCTACAAAAGAGGATCTGGTGCTTGAAACGCTGTACTGGCAGCAGCCTAAAATACTTGCGTATGTGCAAAAGCTGATGGCTGACTCCTCTTTAAGCTGGCGTGAAGCTGTGAAAAAATTTCTCCATGATTGCTGCTATGGTGAGAAAAATGGGATTGCCGTTTTAACAATTGAGGAACAGCAGCTCATTTTTAAGCGCCTGTCAAAGGAGAGCTGTCAGGTGTTCCGGCAAAAGCAGCTTCGTCTTTTCGGAGAAATTTTAGAACACTTTGGAATCAAGGCAGATACCGCAAGGATCAATCTGTTTACGAATTTAAGCCTGACAGCGATGGTTGTACGCAGAGCAATCCCCAATACGCTTCCCCTGTTCGTTCCGGAAGCCGCTGATGAAACGGTCGATTTTCAACTGAATGCGATTGTGGATACTATGGAAAAATGGAAGACAACTCCCGTACCTTGAGGGCGGAAAAGAAAAATCCGTCCGAATGTTATGTTGTAGCGTTATATTCAGACGGATTTCCTTTCAGACAAAATAAATACAATCTCAGATAATTGACCTTATTTTGGAACGGACTTGGTGAAAGCAGAGTGAAAAGGAGAGCGCACGATGAAGGAATTTGACCTGTTCGCAAGCAAATGTCCGCCGGAGTACAGTTTGAGAAAACCCACCGCTGTAATGCTGGCGCAATTTCGGGGGATTGCCAGCAGAGCTTCTGGCCTTTTGGCAGGAATACGGGTTCGGAAATTACGGGGGAGGCCTCCTAAAGTTGGCCGACCCAATGGACTATACGGATACGCTCACGCTTTGGCTGGGGGAGCAGGAGGGGTGCCTTCCCATTTTAATGACAGGGGTTGGAACCCGCTTTATTTACCGCAGGCTGTCTGAAACCACCGACGGTATGTGCCTGCTGGATATTCATTACCGCAGATCAGGCAGCTTTGCCGCCAGCTTTTCCGACTTTTTGAGCGCATCCTCCCCAGCGAACAGTTTGCGGAGCAAGTTCTCCGCACAGAACTGTGCCGGGAAGCAACCGCGAAATACGGCAGCCTCGCAGCCGGTGCAATCTTTTCCTTCTCTCCCGCTCTGGCCTTGGGTGGGGAGGAATCCCTTCCACATGTCAAAAAAGGGGATGCCGCAGTTCATCAGCATTTGCTTTTTGAACTGGGCGCAGATCACTCTGCTGACGCAGAGCTGGGAGATGCGTGGTCACAGGTTTACGAAGCCAACCCCTACGCCTTTGAACTGGAGGGCGGCGGCCTCATGGTCAGCTTTACTCTGTCGGAAACTGCGGATACCATCCTGCCGGCAGAACCGGAGGCGCTGTATGAAATGGAGGAAAAGACGAGTTCACTGTGGGCACTGACTTTTTTCAGCCTGACAAAGGATGAAATCCTCGGCTATCTGGAGTATCACCGGGTCCTGCAGCGGCTGCGGCCTTATATTCTGGAAACAAGGGACGGGCATATATTGCTCCGCGGGCTGAGTCTGAAGGAGATGGAACTTGTCCTGTCTGCGCAATAGGCCGGTTTTATTCCCGCTTTGGGACAAAGCTCCCTGAGAGGATAAAACTGCACAATCACAAAATTCGTGATGCTACGGGGACTGCCCGATACAGCTTAAAAGCGACAAAACATTTTAGGAGGAAATGATTATGGGACTGTTCAGCAAGTTGTTCAAGGGGCCGGAGATCGACATGGAGAAGAGCGATGCAAATGCAAAGAAAATGCGGGCTCTGTTTAACCAGGCCGTGGAAGACGGGGACAATTACAGGCTGATCTTCGGATATACCGAGGATGTGAGCCGGTTCAATTACGGGTTTGTCCATGGAAGCAAAACGAAAATCGGAAATCTGATCGTGGGCTGGAACGCGGACAGCCAGACAGTTGTGGTCGTTCCCACGGTACCCGATCTCTCTGGCTGTGGAGATCCGACCTACTATCACCGCTCTGAAATTCTGAAAGCCTACCGCAACAAGTACCCGACCGATGCGTTTATCATTTACCCGGACAAAAAAGGGTATATTGCCATCAATGCCTATGACTGGCTGGAGGACGAAAAGCTGTATGTTTATGTATCGCAGGATGCGGAACTGGCGGCTTTTACCGACTTCTTTATGAACCAATTTGCAACAAAGTGAGGGGACTATGCAGTTGGAAGAAATTGGTGCATTCCTGCTGGTTCTTGTAGCGGTATTGATCTTTGGCAATCTGTGGTTTCAGTTTGTAGAGGCAATTTTGAGCCGGATCAAAAAGCTGTTTACCCGCCGCCGGCCTTATCGGAGCGGTCACGGCCCTTGCGGGAGCGACGGCATACGGCGTGACAAAAATGCTCGTCAACACCGCTCTCGACCGCGATCCGCCTAAACTCATGCAAAAATCAAACAACCTCATTTCCGGCTCTCCCGCCGATCCCGAATTTGACGCATTTGTCGCCCAAAAGGGCAAAGAGCTCAGAGAAATGCCCCACGAGGACGTAGAGATAACCGCCGCCGACGGCATTAAGCTTAAAGGCCACTGGTATCACAAGGAAGGCGACAAGCGGGTCATTTTGGCCATGCACGGCTGGCGTTCCTCATGGACAAAGGATTTCGGAGCCATTGCCGATTTCTTTTTTGCAAACGGCTGCAGCGTGCTTTTTGCCGAGCAGCGGGGTCAGAATGACAGCGGCGGAGAGATGATGGGCTTCGGCCTTGTCGAACGGTTCGACTGCTTTTCCTGGGCGAGCTATCTTGCCGAAAAGACAGACGGAGAGCTGCCCATATACCTGGCCGGAGTGTCTATGGGAGCGGCCACCGTGCTTATGACGGCGGGATTTGACCTCCCGAAAGAGGTGCACGGAATAATCGCCGATTGCGGCTTTACCTCTCCTTATGAAATATGGAAGCACATTTCAAACAAAAACCTCC
>ERZ827492.1434-NODE-1434-length-19234-cov-10.046509_pt1 | contig 19234 bp, 14 predicted proteins | sample MGYA00519704_ERZ827492 | MGnify/ENA primary metagenome ERZ827492 (study PRJEB31778, sample SAMEA3449325) | human gut metagenome | biome: human gut; feature: human-associated habitat; material: faeces | place: United Kingdom | collected 2010/2012 ...
GTCGGGAAGCATTTCCGCTGCTCCAGTTTTTCCTTTAGCATGGTATTCCTCCTGTTTCTTTTCTGAGTTGACTCTATTATAAAAAATAGCCCATGCCGCGGAAATGCTGCAAATTGCGCGGTTTTTGCCGGTTTACGTCGTACAGTTTGTATGGAAGCAAATCATACAATTTGTACGTGCTATTTTTGTGTAAAACAGCAGATTCTTCGCCATCCAGAAATGCGACCCATACAATTTGTATGGTAACTTCGTTGACAGCCGCTTTTTGCCGGAATATAATAAAAATCAAGAAAACGATTGGAGGAAGCTCCCATGAAGCTGTGCGCGGATGTTCTCTATTGGAGACTGAAGGAGGAGCTGAAGGCCGTCGAGCTGCACGGCGCGGGCAGTATGGAGCTGACGCTGAGCCGCCCGGAGTTTTATCTCGACCGGACGCAGACGTTTGAGAAAGATCGTGTCTACGTCTGCTCTGCCGACCATCTGCCGACGCGCCCGTCGCTGCGCGAAAATGTGTGCCTCGTCTGCCTCGGGCAGCATTGGAACCTGACGGCGTTCTATGACCGGTGCAGCGTGATCGTGGTCGAGACGGATACGGATATTTTCCGGGTCTTCAATCTGGTGCAGCATATTTTTGACCGATACGAAGCATGGGAGGAACGCCTCTGGCACATCCTCCGCCACGGCGCAAATCTGCCGCAGATGCTGGAGGTCAGCCGCGACATTCTTTCCAATCCGATGCAGCTGATCGGTTCGGACTTCCGGTATCTGGCCGTGACAGATGAGGCATATTTCCAAAAAGATCTCGGCATCCGGCTGGATACCGAGACGTTTGACGCGGAGAAAATGGCGACGTTTCTGTCCCTGCACGACCTTTCCACCCATGTCCATGAACCGCTCTTATTGGAGCTGCAGGGCGCGCGGACGCTGTCGGTCAATGTGTTCGATCAGGAGGAATATCTCGGCTGCCTGACGGTGTTCGAGGCGTTCCGCCCGCTGCGGGATTCCGACCGGTCGCTCGCGGTTTTCCTTGCCAAGCTCCTGCGGCAGGCGATCCAGCAAAACCCGGTGCTCGCCAGCACCCGGTCTGCCGTTCGCCGCGCACTGCGCAGCGTCATTGCCGGGCAGCCGGTCGATTTTGAGCTGCGGCGGGCGCTCAGTCAGGAAAACGGAAAGACGGACTGGGTCTGCGTCCGGCTCCAGCCGAAGCGCGGCGCGGCTCCGCTGCCCGGCGCGTATCTGTCCGCCGCGCTGGAGGAACGGCACCCCGGCGCGATGGCATTTGAATACGAGCGCACCGTCGCCGCGTTTCTGCCCGCCGCACAGGCTGAGCGCGAGACGACGGCGCAGCTGCTGCCGCTTTTGGATAAACTCGGCCTGATCTGCGGTGTATCCAGCGCGTTTTCCAATCTGTATGAGGCCAATCAGGCGTGGTTTCAGGCGTCCAGCGCGCTGCAGAACGGACTTTTGCAGGACGGAAGCAGCACAGTCTTTTACTTTCAGGACTATCTGCTGCCGCAGCTCCTGTCCGGCGCGCTGGCCGGGCGGCCCTCATGGGTCTATTACCCGGACGGCCTGAAAAAGCTGAAGGCGCACGACGAAAGCTCGCAGGTCTCCTATCTGGAGACGCTGCGCGTCTATCTCGATAATAACCTCTCCGTCACCAAAACAGCGGCGGCGCTCTACCTGCACCGCTCGACCCTTCTGGATCGCCTCGCCCACATCACGCAGCTGCTCGGCTGCGACCTCAAAAACCCGGATTTCTGCCTGACCCTCGGTATCCTCCTCCGGGCGGAGCTGCAGCAGAAACGGATCGCGCAGCCCAGAACATAGCGCGGATCGCACGATATATCCGTAAACGCACGGGACAAGGAAGCACCTTGTCCCGTGCGTTTCATGTCTGTTACCGGTTGTCCGGGATCCGCACGCAGAGCGCGCCGGAGCCGTCATAGTATTTACGGCTGGACATCATCCATGGTTTTTCCTCACGATCCCGCGGTTTCCACTTCGCTGATCGGCAGAACAAGATCGTCATAGACGATGCTGTCCTCCTGCAGGCTGCAGCGGATGCGGTAGATATAGTCGCCAAATTCGCGGACAGCCGTGCTCCGGCCGCCGATGTCCCATACAGCGCCCGCCTGCACCGGGCTGACCGCAAAGATCCCTTCCGTCCCCGGAATGCAGTCCGCGATACCGGGCTGGACGGGAAATTCTTCTTCCGGGACAGGTTCCCCCGTATAGCATTCGCCGGAGACGATGTCGATCGTCGGCGCATCCGCTTCCCCGCGGATCACCGTGTCCACGGCGACGCGCATCGTGGTGAGATACCAGACCGAATCCCCGGCCCGGATGCGAAGGTAGGAACAGTCCTGTACCGTCCCCCATACGACGATGTTGTTCACCAGCATGTTTTTGAGGTCGTCTCTTTGCATCACCGGCCCTTCCTCCCGCGAGACGAACACGGGGTTTTCCACCTGCTCGACCGGCAGGGCTGCCGCACGCTGTCTGATTACAAAAAATCCGGCAATCACAATGCAGAGACAGGCCGCGATCACGCCCCATTTGACCCAGGCATGCGGTTTCTTTTCCAGAAGTTCTTTCCATCTCATCATAGGTAGCACTCCCTTTCCGGATTCTCCCGCAGCCCTTTGCGGCAGCGGGCGCGTGTGCTTTTCTGCTGTGTCTCGTTTTATCAAAATTATAGCATACATGCGGCAAAAGCACAAGGATATCCAGCAGGTTTTTCAAGTTATGGAAAACGCCAGACGGGTCCCGTCTGACGTTTTGCGGCTGGGAGCGTTATTGCTTTCGCGGCCTTCTGCGGTACAGGAGGGCGAAGAGGAGGGCGGCGGTGAGGGGCAGGAGGGAAAGGGCGTACAGGAGCAGGTCGTCTGTGGGGATCGCTGCGGATGCGTCTGCGGAGCTGCCGGGGAAGCTGCCCGGATCCGGCCAGCCGCCGGAAGCCGGTGCATCTTCGGCTGTCTGCTGCGGATCGTCAGCATTCTGCCCTTCCCCGCTGAACTGGGACGGGCCAAAGCCTGCGGACGGCGTATGTTCAGGCCCGTCGGACATGTCCGGCGCGGTCCGCGTTTCGGAAGCAGCTGGTGCATCGAAGCCGCCGCCACCGCCGCTGTTCATATAGCCCATGGCGCTGAGATCGAGCGCGGAGGCGTCCACGAGCGCGTCGCTGGTGCGCTGCGCGGCTTCGGTAGAGGGGATCGTCCCGTCCAGCTGGCCCTGAATGGACTGCCCGCGCAGCTTGACCACCTGATAGAGGGTCTCGGCGGCTGTCAGATACTCGTCATAGGAATAGAACGCGGTGGGGTCCGACTCCACGAGCGCATCGATCTGGCTGCGCACGCGCGTGTAGAACGCATCGAAGCCGTCGCCGTCAATATACTCGCTTACGAGCTGCTGCAGATAGGCGTAATACCGGCTGTGGCAGGTCTCATCCGCCATCAGGGTGTCAAAGAAGTTCGTGCCGGAGAACGCGTTGTCGATGGCATCGTTCACAACACTGGTAGCGTCATTGCTGCGCCCCATGCCGCCGAGGGCGAGGTTATAATCCCACGGGATGAGGTTCAGCTTTCCGCCGGCTTCATAGAGGTAATAGTTGTGGGCCATCATGCCGGACAGGCTATCCTCGTTGACGGAGAAGACGTGGACGGCCATATAGCGGAGCAGGTTGTCGACGTCCATATAATCTTCCAGGGCATTACCTTCCGAAATGTTTTTGAGAGCAGTGACCACGCGCTTGTGGTCGGCCTTTGTGGTGTCGGCGATCTCGCCGTCTCAGATGATCTCGTAGCTGTCCAGCTTATCGTCTGTATAATTAAGGTCCGCGCCGCCTCCGCTCATGGAGAAGCCGCCCTTGCCGCCGCCAAAGCCGAAATCGTCCGCAGGGCGTTCTCCGGCGGCGGCCGTTTTTTGTTCCGCAGGCGCGGCATTCCTATCCGGCGGGGTCATGTCGCCGAGATCCAGATCACCGAAATCTATATCGTCGGCATTGAAGTCACCGAAATCTTTTCCGCCGCCGATGTTCATGCTGTCCGGCTTATAGAGCTCGCCGTCCTGCACGCCGTAATTGCGGAGCAGGAAGCTATCCTCCACGGCCTCGAGCGCAAGATAGACGCCCCAGTATTCGCCATTGACGGAGAGTTTGGCGTAATTGTAGAGGGAGGCGTCCGCGCCGAGGTACTGGTACATATCGTAGATCAGCGCCTCTTTCATATTGGTGGCGTCGGCATAGTTGTTGTTCAGGATGAGCTTATCCAGACCGAAGCAGGTCTGTCCGTCTACATAGTGGTCAAATTCCAGCTTGAAGCTGTAGCGGTCGGTCGTGGGGTCGCTGGCGATGGAGGTCAGGCTGGTGTTGCCCTTGGGGCGGATGGCGACGCGGTAAAAGGTCGTACCGCCGATCTCGACGTCGCACTGGTAATATTCCTCCGCCGCGGCGTTGGCCGGCATATCGTTCCAGTCGGCCTTGTCCATGCGGATATTGACCTCGAGCACGCTGCTCGTATCGAACAGCGCCGTCTCATACGCCATGGAAACGCCGGTCTCCCCTGCCGCTGCCGCGATTGGACCGGAAAACGCGACTGTGCACAGGCACAGGCAGACGGCGGCCGCCATGCCTGCAGCGATGATAGCAGAGCCGATGACCGCCAGCGGGATCATGCCCGCACCGATGACAATGCCCACCGCGAGCGACCAGAACAGGAACACGATCTCGACCGGCTCCTTGATGGCCGTGCGGAAGCGGACGATGGACAGCGCGCCCACCATGCCGAGAGACAGGACCACGTTGCTCGTGACGGCCATAATGACCAGCGTGGTGACAAGGGACAGGCCCACCAGCGTCAGCGCGAAGCCGCTGGAATACAGCACGCCGGTCAGCGTTTTCTTGTAGATGATGAAGATGAACAGGCCGATCACCAGCGCGACGGCCAGGCCGATGAGGGTATCAAGGATGGAAAACTCGGAAACGTTCTCCAGAAAGCTGGATTTGAAGATGTCGTTGAATGTCATGGCAGTTCCTCCTGTTTTTTAACCGAACCGGCGGCATAGACATACGGCCCGCGCACGTAGGACACCAGCACGCGTGGGCGCAGCTGCTGCGTCTTCATTTTACAGCACCAGCCTGAAATCTTCCTGAAATGCAGCCGGAGATCTGCATTTTTTTCTTTTTCGCGGGTGTTTTTGCGTAAAAAAACAGCAGGGCCGATGCGTTTGCATCGGCCTCTGCCGGGAGAAAAAGAAGACCGCCCCTCTGAGAGGGGCGGTCGGGGGTTATTTCAGCTTCCACGCGAGGTCGTTGAGGAAGAGTTCGTGCTCCAGGGATTCGACGGTGGTGTCTTTGGTGATGTGGACGAATTCGATCTCCATCATGCGGGCCCAGTCGCGGAGCTGCTCGGCGGTGACGTCGTAGCTGAGGACGGTGTGGTGTGCGCCGCCCGCCGTGATCCAGCATTCAACGCCGGTGGTGAGGTCGGGCATGGCGCGCCACATGACGCGGGCGACCGGCAGGTTCGGCATGGGCATGATGGGCTTGACGGCCTCGATATCCTGTACGATCAGGCGCAGGCGGCCGCCCATGTCAATGAGGCTGACCACGACCGCCTTACCGGGCTTTCCTTCAAAGACAAGGCGCGCCGGGTCCTTTTCGTTCATGCCGATGCCGAGAAAGTGCGTCTCAATGCGCGGACGGCCGACAGCGACGGACGGGCAGACCTCCAGCATATGTGCGCCAAGGCTGTATTCCTGCCCCTTGACGAGGTGGTAGGTGTAATCCTCCATGAACGCGGACGCGCCGTTTCCGTTCTCGCCCATGGCTTTCAGGATCGCGGTCATCGCTGCGACCTTCCAGTCGCCTTCGCCGCCGTAGCCGTAGCCCTGCGCCATCAGGTGCTGGGAAGCGAGGCCCGGCAGCTGCTCCATGCCGTAGAGATCCTGGAAGGTATTCGAGAAGGCTTTGCAGCCCTCGGCGTCCATCATTTTCTTCATGGCGATCTCTTCGCGCGCCTGATAGCGGATGGCGGCGATATCGTCGGTCGCGAAGTCGTACTTTTCGCGGTAAACGTCCATCAGAGCGTCAATTTCCGCCTCGGTGACGGCGTTCATTTCCTTGACCAGATCGCCGACGGCCCAGGTGTTGACCTCCCAGCCGAGCTTCTTCTGGACTTCGACCTTATCGCCTTCGGTGACGGCGACGTTGCGCATATTGTCGCCGAAGCGCATGACCTTCATGTCCTTCGAGACGGCAACACCGATGGCGGCCTTCATCCAGCTGCCGATGCGGGCCTGCACGTCTGCGTCCTGCCAGTAACCGGCGATGACCTTGCGCGGCTTGCGCAGGCGTGCGCCGATGAAGCCGTGCTCCCGGTCGCCGTGGGCGGCCTGGTTGAGGTTCATGAAGTCCATGTCGATCTCCTCGTTGGGGATCTCGCGGTTATACTGGGTGGCGAAATGCAGCCACGGCTTCTGGAGCAGATCAAGGCCGTTGATCCACATCTTCGACGGGCTGAACGTGTGGCACCAGGTGACGATACCGGCGCAATTATCATCATAATTGGCCTCTTTTACGACCTGCGTGATCTCGGCGCTGGACTTGGCAGTCACTTTATACTTGAGCGGATACGGCAGCACGGCGGAGAGCTTCTGCGCCATTTCCTCCGCGCGGTTGGCGACGGTGGTCAGAACGTCGTCGCCGTAGAGCGTCTGCGAGCCGACGACAAACCAGAATTCATAGTGTTTCATGATATCCTCCTTAGAATGCTGCGACGGCGGCCTTTTCCGCTGCGAGGCAGCTGCGGTAGCTGGCGAGGTAACGGTCGAAGCCCGCGGCGTCTTCGGGGTCGGGAGCGAGCGTCGTGCTGCGCACTCCGGCGAAGATCTCGTCCGCAAGGTAGTCTTCAAGCGTCTCGCCGTCTTTCCCCTGCACCATGTAGGATGCGAGCAGGGCCATGCCGTACGGGCCGCCCTCGCCTGCCGACTGCATGCACGTGACCGGCGCATGGCAGGCCGCGGCCATGTACTTCTGGCCGACGACCGGCGTCTTGAACAGGCCGCCGTGGCCGGTCAGGCTGTCGATCGCCACGTGTTCCCCGGCAAGGATGTCCATGCCGAGCTTCAAGGTCGCCATCGTGGCGTAGAGCTGGGAGCGCAGGAAGTTGGCCAGGGTAAACTTGCTCTCGGGCTTGCGGACGACCATCGGGCGGCCCTCATCGAGGTGCGTGACGCCCTCGCCCGCCATATAGTTATAGGTCAGAACGCCGGAGCAGTCGGTCTCGCCCTCGAGGCTCTTCTGATAGAGCTTCGTGAACAGCTCGCCGGTGGAGACCTCCGCGCCGAACAGCTGCGCGGTCTCGCCGAGCAGGGAGACCCAGGCGTTCATGTCGTTCGTGCAGTTGTTGCAGTGGACCATGGCGACGGGCTTGCCCGTCGGGGTGGTGACCATGTCGATCTCGGGGTAGAGCTTCGAGAGGGGCTTCTCCAGAACGACCATGGCAAAGATGGACGTGCCGGCCGAGACGTTGCCGGTGCGGGGCGCGACGGCGTTCGTCGCCGTCATGCCAGTGCCGGCGTCGCCCTCGGGCGGGCAGAGGGGGATGCCCGCGGGCAGGAGGCCGCCGAGGTATTCGCTGCCGCTCGGCGTCAGCAGGCCAGCCGACTGACCGGCAGTCCGGACCTCCGGAAGGACTGCACGGATGTTCCAGTCAAAACCGTATTTCGCCATCAGCGCGTCGAATTTGTCCAGCATCGCCGCGTCATACGTCAGTGTCTCGCTGTCGATGGGGAACATGCCGGAGGCTTCGCCGACGCCGAGGACATTTTCGCCCGTCAGCAGGTAATGCACATAGCCCGCGAGCGTGGTGACGTGGGCGATGTTCTTGACGTGCGGTTCGCCGTTCAGGACGGCCTGATACAGGTGCGCGGCGGACCAGCGCTGCGGGATGTTGAAGCCGAAGGCCTCGGTCAGCTTGTCCGCGGCCTCGCCGGTCATGGTGTTCTGCCAGGTGCGGAAGGGCGCGAGCAGGTTCCAGTCTTTATCAAAGGCCAGATAGCCGTGCATCATGCCGGAGACGCCCATCGCGGAGATCTTGCCCGGCAGCTTGCCGAGGTTGCGGATCGCCGTGCGCAGGCCCTCCTGCACGTCTTCCATGTGGTACGTCCACACGCCGTTTTCCAGACTGCTTTTCCAGGTATAGTCGCCGCTTTTTACGATCGCATGCTTCTCGTCAAGCAGCACTGCTTTGATCCGTGTCGAGCCGAATTCGATGCCGAGAAAATACTGTTTCATACTTGTCACCTCAAGAATCCTTATTTTTGCGGGAAAGGACCAGACTTTGAATTACAAGGAACAAGCATATCATACCAGCTACGGTGATATTTGTCCACCATGCTTCGTCCAAACCGAGGGAAGAAACGATATTTTTGATCGTGCTGAGCGACAGAACGCCGAAAAATGTGCCGATGATGTTGCCGACGCCGCCGGTGAGCATCGTGCCGCCGATGATGGAGGCCGCGATGGCGTTCATCTCCGCGCCGCTGGCGTGCGACGGCGAGCCGGAGCCGACGTGCAGGAAATAGACGAAGCCGCCGATGCCCGCGAGGATGCCGCAGATCAGGTGCGCGAGGAACTTCGTGCGCTTGACGTTGATGGCCAGCATGTTGGCGCTGTAGCTGTTGCCGCCGACGGCGTAGACGCTTCTGCCGAACCTCGTCCAGCGGAGCACCACGAACAAAACTGCCACGACCACCAGCGCGACGACGACGCCGATCTCCACATAGGCCGGGACATACGCGCCGAGCTTATTGACCGAGCCCATGCCGGGGACATAGATGCGCGTCTCCTTGAGGGCCTTGAAGGCCTCGTTTTCCACGTTGAACTGCGTGGCGTTGACGATGGTCGTCATGCCCTTGGCGAAGAACATGCCAGCGAGGGTGACGATGAAGGGCTGGATCTCCAGATACGCGATCAGAAAGCCCTGCACGAGGCCGAAAGCCGTGCCGATGCCGAGCGCAAGCAGGATGGCCGTCAGGACCGTGCCGCCATGGAAATCCAGATTGACCGCGCAGCTCATGCACACGAGCGCGGTGAGCGTGCCGACGGAGATGTCGATGCCGCCCGTGATCATGACGAGGCTCATGCCGCACGAGAGGATGAGCAGGGCCGCGTTTTCGTTGAGGATATTGAAGAAGGTCTGCGGCTTTTTGAAGCCCGAGCCGAGGAACAATACCGCGCACAGATACATGACGACGAAGACGCAGATCGTGATGATGAGCAGCAGCTTTGCGTCCGTCAGGCGGCTTCCGCGCGTGAGCGGCGTATGGTTGGTTTTATTCCGCATGGGTGCCGGCCTCCTTCTTTTCTTCGGTCCTGTGCCGCTTTTTGAGCGCCTCGAGCTTTTCGCGGACGGTCGGCGCGCTCAGCACGACGAGGATGATGACCACGACGGCCTTGTAGGCGGGCAGGGCGCTGGAAACGACGTTGAATTTAAAGAGCGTGGTGGTGAGGAACTGGATGACATATGCGCCGAGGACGGAGGCCCAGATGTTGAACTTGCCGCCGGAGAGCGCGTTGCCGCCGAGGGCGACGGCCAAGATCGCGTCCATCTCGATGTCCTTGGCCACGACGGAGTAGTTGATGGTGGAGAAGCGGCTGACCTTGATAAAGCCCGCCACGGCCACGCACAGGCCGAGGATGACGTAGGTCAGGAACTTCACGAACTGCGGGTGGATACCGTTGAGCCGCGCGGCGCTGGCGTTGATGCCGACAGCCTGCGAGTACAGGCCGATGTTCGTGAACCGCAGCAGCGCCCAGGCGAGGATCATGCAGATGACGGCGATGAAGATCGGCGTCGGCACCGCCACGCCCGGCAGGAAGTTGCCGTAGTAGGCGAAGGACGGGTCGGAGATCATGGGCAGCTCGTTGTTGTTGATCCAGGCGGCGATGGAGCGGCCGGCGGTATAGAGGATCAGGGTCGCGACCATCGGCTGGATCTTGAAGACGGCGACGAGCGTGCCGTTGAACGCGCCGAAAAGCATCGAGACAACGCAGCAGGCCAAAAACGCCACGATGATGGGCGCCTGCAGGGTATCCGGGCGGGAATTCGTGCCGCACAGCACGCGCAGCACGACGCTGCCCGCAATGGCGATGGCGGAGCCGACGGAGATATCCTGTCCGCCGGAAGCCGCGGTGACGAGCGTCATGCCGATGGCGAGGATGACGAGCTCGGAGGCGTTGTCAAGGATGGTGATGAGGTTGCCCGTCAGGACCAGATCGCCGAGGCTGTTTTCCTTCAGCGTGATGGCAAAGAAGGAGGGGTCCGCGATGAGGTTGAATACGATCAGCAGCAAGAGCGCTGCCAGCGGGATGAAGATCTGCTTCCGCACCAGGCGGGTCAGGAAGTTTCCCTGCCGCTTCTGTGTCGTTTCGTTCATGCCTGTTCACCTCCGGCGATGGTTTTCATGATGCTGCTCTGGTTTAGGTCGCTGCCGCGCAGCTCGCCGACGACCTGCCGGTCGCGCATGACGACGAGGCGGGAGCAGACGCGGAGCATCTCGTCGATCTCGGACGAGATGAATGTCACGCTCTTGCCCTCGGCGGCCAGCTGCAGCACGAGCTTCTGGATCTCGACCTTCGTGCCGACGTCGATGCCGCGCGTCGGCTCGTCGAGGATCATATAGACGGGATTGGCCAGCAGCCAGCGCGCGAGGATGACCTTCTGCTGGTTGCCGCCGGAGAGCGACTTGATGGGGGTATCGGTCGAGGCCGTCTTGATGCTCAGGAGCCTGATGTACTCCTCGGCATACTTCTCGGCCTTGGCCTTGGAGATGGGATGGAAGAAGCCGTCGAGCACCTGACGGGCGAGGATGATGTTGTCGCGCACGGAAAGATCGCCGATGATGCCGTCGCGCTTGCGGTCCTCGGGCAGGTAGCTGATGCCGTGCTTCATGGCCGCGAGCGGCGAGGTGATCTTCACCAGCTTGCCGCCCATCTTGACCGTGCCGCTGGACACGTGGTCCGCGCCGAAGATCGCGCGGACGGACTCGCTGCGGCCGGAGCCGAGCAGGCCCGTAAAGCCGTTGACCTCGCCCTTGCGGATGGAGAAATCGAACGGGCGCACGCCGGCCGCGCTGGAAAGCCCGGACGCCTCATAGACGACCTCTGCGTTCTCCAGCGCGTCCTCGGCGCCTTCGGTCTTGATCTCAGACAGATCGTCGAGCTCCTTGCCGAGCATCTTGGACACGAGCTGCACGCGCGGCAGCTCCGCGATCTTGTACTCGCCGACGAGCTTACCGTCGCGCAGGACCGTGATGCGGTCGCAGACGGCGTAGACCTGCTCGAGGAAGTGCGTGACGAAGATGATGCCGACGCCGCGGGCTTTGAGGTCGAGCATGAGCTTAAAGAGCTTTTCGACCTCCTGCTCGTCCAAAGAGGACGTCGGCTCGTCGAGAATGAGCACCTTGCACTCCATATCGACCGCGCGGGCGATGGCGACCATCTGCTGCACGGCGATGGAGCAGCTCGACAGCTGCTGCGTGGGCGCGGCGGGGATGCCGAGGGAGCTGAGGAGCTTCTTCGCGCCCGCGTTCATCTTGCGCCAGTTGGTAAAGGCGCCCTTGGTCCTGCCAATATATAGATTCTCCGCCACAGTCAGATTCGGGCAGAGGGTGATCTCCTGATAAACCGTACTGATGCCCGCCTTGAGCGCGTCCTGCGTCGTGCGGATCTGTACGGGTGTTCCTTCCATGGAAATGGTGCCCTCGTCTTTGGAATACACGCCCGTGAGTACCTTGATGAGCGTGGATTTGCCCGCGCCGTTCTCGCCCATCAGCGCGTGGATCTCACCCTTGCACAGGGTAAAATCCACACCGTCGAGCGCGCGGACGCCGGGGAAGAATTTGCAGATCCCCCGCAATTCCAGTAAAGCTGTTTCCTGCATCGTATTCGCCTCCATAGTGGCATGCTGCGTGCAGCGCGGGTACACGGAATGCTCCATATACGCCGTGCCGCACGCAGCCGAATTTTTGATTATGCGATGTTGTGTGTCAGATCAGATGCCATAGTTGTCGACGTCTTCCTGCGTGATGGTGGAAGCATCGAAGCCCTTCTCGTCCATGATGATGGTCTTTTCAGCGGGAGCCTTGCCGGCCTGCAGGTCCTTGATGATGGCGTCGATGTAGGAAGCCTGGAAGGGGTTGCACTGGCCGTCGTAGTTCCAGTTGCCGGCGAGCAGCTCTTCAAGCGCCCACTTGTTGCAGTCGAAGCCCATGACGATGACGTCCTTGCCCACGCCGTGGGAGATGTTCGCCTTGTCCAGAGCCGCGACAGCACCCTTGGCCATGTCGTCGTTTTCCGCGTAGATGACGTTGAATTCCTTGCCGGAGTCGATGACGGACTGGACGATCTGCTGGGCCGTCTCGGCATTCCACTCAGCGGTCTGCTGGGTCACCATGTTCCAGTTGTCGTTGGCAGCGACCTGCTCATCGAGCGCGCCGGTACGGCCGATCTGGGCAGCGGAGCCCATGACGCCCTGGATGTGGATGATGTTGTAGGTCTCGAGGTTCTGGGAAGCGAGCCAGTCAACAGCGGTCTGGCCTTCCTTGGCCATGTCGGAGACGATGGAAGCGACATAGAGGCTCTCGTCAGCGTCGATGGTGCGGTCGAAGAGGATGACCTGGATGCCGGCGGCCTGCGCGTCCTGCAGGACGGAATCCCAGCCGGAGGTACCGGCAGCGGAGATGAGCAGGTAGTCGACCTCGTCCTGGATGAACTTCTGGGCGGCAGCGATCTGCTCGTCGTTCTTCAGGCTGTAGGCGAAGGAAGCGTCATAGCCGTTTTCCTCGGTGAACATGGCCTTCAGGTCCTTGTCGTTGGCGGTGCGGTAGCCGGACTCGTTGGGGTCGTTGTTGATGATGCCGACCTTGATGAGCGCGCCGTCGGAAGCGGCGGGAGTCTCAGCAGCGGTGTCGGTGGTGGTCTCGGCGGCGGGAGTCTCAGCAGTGGTGTCGGTGGTGGTCTCGGCGGCGGTATCCGTGGAGGCGGCCGGGGCCGTGTCGGCGGACTGCTGCGCACAGGCGCAGAAGGCGGCGATCATGGCGACCGCCAGGAGCAGAGCAAGAATCTTTTTCATTGTGTTTTCCTCGCTTTCAAAATTTGTGTCGGTTTGCCGCAGGCTTTCGCCTGTCATGGCTCTATTTAAGCGTGCAGACAGGCGGAAATCAATCTGACGAACAAGTCCCGGCACAAATTCGGCGCAGCGCGCAGACAGCTTTGGAAGCTTCCCGGCCGGAAACGGACAGCTTTTCCGGCCGACCGCGAGATCTTGCGCGGAACATTTTGTTTTTCTCCGGTTTTTGGGCCTGTTTTGTTTGATTTCTTCCGCTCCCGGGTGTCGGGCACGGGAAACGGCGGCTTGTGCGCTCCGGACAAAACGACGGTGTTTCTGGGGCATCTGTTGAAAATTTTCCTCGGTCTGTTTGAAAATTTCCGAAAAATTTTTGGAATATTTTCAGCTTGTCCGCGAAAAGGCAGGATTTCTTTCGCCCGGCCGCCGGAGGTTCCAAAGAAAACGAACAAATCCGTCCCGCTCCCCGCCCCGTGCCTGTGATACAATAGAGGCAGCATAGGAGGTGGATCCCGATGACGCCAAAATATGAGCAGCTGGTGCAAAGGCTGCGGGCGGCGCTGCCGCAGTGGTATGCAGACGGGCAGCGGAAGCTGCCGGGCGAGCAGGCGCTTGCCGCGCAGCTTTCCGTCAGCCGCCAGACGCTCCGGCAGGCGCTGGCCGTACTGGAGCAGGAGGGGCTCATCGAAAAGCGGCGCGGCAGCGGCAGCTTTCTCTGCCCGGCCGCCGCGCGGCAGGACCGGCGGATCGCTGTGATCGCGACCTCGCTGAGCGACTACATCTTCCCCTCGCTTCTCAAGGACGTGCAGGCCTGCCTTTCCGCGCAGGGCTTCTCCGTCGTCATACACGCCACGGAAAACTCCATCCGCCGCGAGCGGGATATTTTGCAGCAGCTGCTGCTCGATCCCCCGGCGGGGATCCTGGTCGAGGGATGCAAGACGGCGCTGCCGAACCCGAACGCGGAGCTCTATCAGGCGCTCCGGCAGCGCGGGCTGCCGATGACGTTTTTGCACGGGAGCTGCCGGGAGATCACCGACGCCTTCTGCGTCGGCGACGACAATTACGGCGGCGGGTATCTGCTGGCCGGGCATCTGATCCGCAGCGGGCATAAAAAAATCGCCGGGATCTTCAAATCCGACGATGCGCAGGGGCCGGAGCGGTATCACGGCGTGGTCTGCGCGATGCGCGACGCGGGGCTTTTTCCGCTGGATGAAAATTTCCTCTGGTTTTCGAGCTTCCAGCGCCATCAGCTCGTGGAGCTGCAGGACGAGGAGCTGCTGCGGGCCTTTCTGCGCCAGCAGCTGGGCGGCTGCACGGCGGTCGTCTGCTACAACGACGAGATCGCGTTCCACCTGATCCGGACGCTCCTGCGCGCGGGCAAGCGCGTGCCGGAGGACGTCGCCATCGTGAGCTTCGACAACAGCTACTACAGCACCTTCGGCCCCGTCAGCATCACCTCCGCCGGTCACGAGCCGCACGCCATGGGCCGCGCCGCCGCCGAAAACCTCCTCACCCAGATCCGCCGCCAGCCCTGCCAGAGCGTGAAGCTGCCATGGACGCTGTATCAGCGGCAGAGCGGATAAAACGAGACTGCCCCACCTCATCCGTCACGGCAGAGCCGTGCCACCTTCCCCTCATAGGGGAAGGCATGAGGGTGCGCAGGTCCAAAGCCTCCCCTTTCAGGGGAGGTGGCTCGGCGAAGCCGAGACGGAGAGGTCGCAGCAAATTTGTTACAACCTCTCAGTCACCTTCGGTGACAGCTCCCCTGAGAGGGGAGCCTTGGGTGCGTGCAAATCCATAAGAAATCCAATGCAAAAAGGTGCAGCCTGACAAATTCAGGCTGCACCTTCTATTTGTAGCAAATATTCTAAGGCAACTAGTTGCAAATTTGCTGCAACCTCTCAGTCAGCTTCGCTGACAGCTCCCCTGGAAGGGGAGCCTTAGTAGACGCGGCTTTCGAGGAGCTCGGCGGTGAGGGTGTCGGCGGTGAAGAGGGCTTCGGGCATGTAGGAGAGCTTTTCTGGCGTTTCGCCGCGCGCGAGCTGCTCGATGAGCGCGCGCACGCGCGGGCCGTGGAGCGGATTGCACTCGGCGCACAGATCGATCTTCCCGTCCTTGCAGTAGGAAAGCGCCGTCCGCCCCGCGTCAAAGGAAATGAGCGTCACGCCGCCATCGCCGTAGGCGATGCCCAGCTCGTCCAGCGCCTGCATGACGCCGAAGCACATGTTGTCGTTTTCGCAGTAGACCACGTCCGGCGCGGGATTGCTCTGCAGATAGGCGATCGTCTCCTCATACGCCTTTGCCTGCGTGAAATCGCCGTTCAGCTGCGCGGCGATGGTCCAGTCCGCGTGGGCGGCCGCGCCCGCTTCGAGCGCGGCGCTGCGCTGCAGCTGCGCCGTGGAGCCGGGCGTCCCCTGCAGGTGCAGGATCTGCACGGCGTCTTCCCTGCCGTCCGCCTTGAGCTTTTGGGAAAGCCAGGCGACAGCCGCGTCGGCGGTCTTGCGGAAGTTGGAGCCGACCCAGCTCGTGTAGAGCGACGGATCGTCCACCTCCACCTGCCGGTCGACGATGATGACCGGGATCCCGGCCGCGCGGGCCTCCTCCAGCACGCTTTCCCAGCCGGTCTCGGTGACGGGGGCGAGGACGATATAGTCCACGTCCTGCTGGATGAAGGTGCGGATGGCCTTGAACTGATTTTCCTGCTTCTGCCGGGCGTTGTCAAACAGGAGCTCGAAGCCGTTTTCCTCGCTCAGGCTCTCACGCATGGACTCGGTATTGGCCACGCGCCAGTCCGATTCCGCGCCGACCTGCGAGAAGCCGACGGTAATGAGCGTCGTCTCCTCCTCCGGCGTCTGCCGGACGTAGGGCATGCAGCCGCCAAGACCCAGCAGCAGCGCAAGGCTCAGCAGCAGCAGTATCGGCCGCCTCATGCCCCGGCCTCCTTTCTGATGGGAAAGCGCAGCGTGACCGTCGTCCCGGCACCCGGCTCGCTTTCCAGTTCCATGGAGCACTGCTCCCCGTACAGCAGCCGCAGCCGCCGGTAGACCGTCCGCAGGCCGAAGCCGACCTGCTCTTCAGTGTCGAGACTCTGCCGCAGCTGCTGCAGGCGCTCGGGCGGCATGCCCGCACCGTCGTCGCGGACCGTGATGCGGACGCGATCATCCTCCTGCGCGGCGTCGACCAGAATGCAGCCGAGGCCGCGGCGGAGCTTGATGCCGTGGTAGAGCGCGTTCTCCACCAGCGGCTGCAGCGTCAGCTTCGGCAGCACGCAGCCGCGCAGCTCCGGCTGGACATGGATCTCATAGCGCAGGATATCCCGGTAGCGCACCTGCTGGATCTCCAGATAGCTGCGCACGTGGATCTCCTCCTCGCCGAGGGTGATGATATCGCGGCCCTGGCTCAGGGAACTGCGGAAGAAGTTCGAAAGGCTCGTGACCATCTCGACGGCCTGTTCGTTCTTCCCGGTCTCCACGAGCCAGATGATGGTATCGAGCGTGTTGTAGAGAAAATGCGGGTTGATCTGGCTCTGCAGCAGGGCCAGCTCCATCGCGCGGAGCTTGTCCTGCTCCTGCCGGTTGAGCTCCATCTGCTGCTGCAGGTGCTGCGCCATGTGCTCGAGACTGCTGCTGAGCGCCTGCAGCGTCTCATCCTCGGCCACGACCGGCTCCCGCGCGGCAATGTCGCCCCGGCCGATCGACTGCGCGCGCTCGCGCAGAGCGTAGATCGGCTGTGTGATGCTGCGGCTGATGGCCGCCGAGCGGCGCATGAGCACGCCCACGAGCACCAGCGCGCCCACGGCGACCAGCCCCAGCTCGAGCCAGAGTCTGGCCGTGAGCGCCGCCTGCAGAGAATCGAGATACCCGGCCTCGTGGTAGAGATAGGTATAGAAATACTGCTGGATGAGCTCGGTGAGGATATAGACGTTGGACTCGAGCTGCTCCATGCGGGCGTCATAGCCCTCGGTCTCGGTGATCTGCAGGATGCGCTCGCGCAGATTTTCACAGAGATTGATCGCGCTCGTGATGGCCTTCCGGCTCTGCCGGTCCTGCGTGCCGGCCAGCAGCTCCTGCGCGAGCGCGGTCGCCTCGTCGACCTCCTGCAGCGGCAGCGTCTCGCCGTAGGTGCTGTCGATGACGTAGTAATACATTTTGAGGTCGACGTCCTCCTTGAAGTTCTGGTTGAACTGGGAGGCGCGGACGATATTGGCCGTGACGATGGAATACTGGTGGTTGTGCAGAAGCAAGATCGCCAGCGTCGCCACCAAAATCACGCAGACAAGCAGCAGCATGCTCCACAGCAGCCGCCGCAGCTTTCCGTCGAGCGAGCAATGGGCCTCACTTCGCTTCATGGCCGTCTCCGTTTCCCGCGCGGTAGCTGCTCGGCGTGCAGCCCTGCGTCTTTTTGAACAGGAAGCTGAAGTAGCGTGGGTCGCGGTAGCCGACCTCGTAGGCCACCTCGCTCGAGCGCTTGCCGGAATAGCGCAGCAGCTCCTTCGCGCGGGCCATCCGCTTTTCCGTCAGGTATTCGACGAACGTCTGCCCCATCTCCTGGCTGAAAACGCCGGAAAAATAGTTGGGGCTGATATTGGCGGCCTTCGCCACGGCGTTGAGGGAAAGATTTTCATCGGTGTAGTTCTGGTCGATATAGTGCAGCGCCCGCTTGAGCATGGATTTATACTGGTTGCCGGATTCCTCCTCGCGCAGCTCGATGGCGCGGCGCAGAAATGCGGCGCAGCTCTTTTTCAGCTCCGGCAAGTCGGCGTCCACCGCGCGCGCCTGCGCGGGCTCGAGCGGACGCAGGAATTCCTCCTGCGAATAGCCGAAGCTCTTGGCCGCGCGGATGGCGCTGAAGCGCAGCTCCAGCAGCACATACTGCCGGAACAGCAGAGAGTTGAGCGCGTTTCCGAAGGACGAGAGGTATTCCGACACGAAATCCGGGATCTCCTCGCGCATGCCGGTCTGCAGGAAGCTGCGGATGATGGCGGGGTCGGCCTTGCTGGCGTCGACCTCGTCGAGCTCCGAAAGCCCGCCGCGCTGCGGCTTTTTCAGCACGTCCGCCGTCAGGACATGCTGCTCGGGCAGCAGATGCCGGTAGGACAGGATCGTGTGCACCCGGGCGTAGCAGCCGGGCAGCTCGCTCAGGCGGGCAACCGGGTCGCTGACTGCCGCGTACCAGGCGAGCGCCTCGTCGCCGCCGCAGCGGCGCTGGATGTTTTCCAGACAGCGGTGTACGGCGTCGTTCAGGCCTGCGCCGCTGCCCTTGACGATGATGCAGTAGGTCATGAGGTTGCAGCGGAACAGCAGATACTCGCCGTAGCGCAGCAGGTAGGCCATCAGCTCCTCGAGCCGGTCGGCCAGCGTCTGGGAATATTCCGCCGCGCCCCGGCTCTGCAGCGTCAGCAAAATGACGGTGTAGCCCTCGGCGTCGATATCGATCTGCAGCTTTTTGGCCTGCTCATAGATCTCCGACACGCGCAAAGAGCCGGAGGTGACCTGCTCGAAGAACTTGCGGCGGGCATACTGCTCATACTCCCGCCCTTCCTGCTGGAAGCGGCGCAGATAGGCCTTCTGCTCGCGTTCCTCGTCGATCTTCCGGCTGACATCCTCCAGCGTTTTCAGCAGGGAGCTTTTCGTCACGGGCTTCAGCAGATACTGCTCCACGCCGATCTCAATGGCCTCCTGCGCGAATTCAAAGTCGTTGTGGCCGCTGATGAGAATGATTTTTGTCTCCGGCAGCTCCGCGCAGACGAGTTTGCTGAGCGCCAGCCCGTCCATAAACGGCATTTTGATGTCCGTGATCAGGATGTCCGGGCGCAGCTTGCGGATCTGCGGCAGCGCCAGCTCGCCGTCCGGCGCGTCGCCGCAGAATTCAAAGCCGTACCGCGCCCAGTCGATGCACTCACGCAGCCCTTCCCGCACGACGCATTCATCCTCCACCAGAAAAACCTTCAGCATTTGATCACCTCTCCCCCATTGTATCATTCTTTTCCGGCCTTTGGAAGTAGTTTTTCACACCTTCGGCGGTTTCCCGCATACAAGCAAAGCCTCCCGCAAAAAGGTGCAGCCCGGCAAATCCGGCCTGCACCTTCTATTTATAGCAGTTGT
>ERZ827492.1435-NODE-1435-length-19231-cov-3.872653_pt1 | contig 19231 bp, 19 predicted proteins | sample MGYA00519704_ERZ827492 | MGnify/ENA primary metagenome ERZ827492 (study PRJEB31778, sample SAMEA3449325) | human gut metagenome | biome: human gut; feature: human-associated habitat; material: faeces | place: United Kingdom | collected 2010/2012 ...
GTGGGGCCGAAGGTGTAAACGTCCCCGAAGGCCATGGCGAAGTTCTCGGCATTCAGCTGGCCGGAGACGGTCAGGCTCATGTGCTTGCCGAAAAAGTCCTGGCTCCAATCGACGGCGCCGTCCTCGGTGCGGGGCGGGTTCGCCACGTCGAGGGTCGTGACGCCGAACATCTCGCCCGCGCCCTCGCAGTCCGAGCCCGTGAGCAGCGGCGTGTGGACGTAGACGAAGCCCCGGCTCTGGAAAAACTCGTGTATCGCCGCCGCCGCGACGCTGCGGACGCGGAACACGGCGGAGAACAGGTTGGTCCTGGGCCTCAGGTGCTGGATGGTGCGCAGGAATTCCACGCTGTGGCGCTTCTTCTGCAGGGGGTAGTCGGGGGTGGAGGGACCCTCCACCTGGATGGAGGCGGCCTTGATCTCCAGGGGCTGCTTGGCCTGGGGGGTCAGGACCACAGTTCCGGTGACGATGAGGGCGGCGCCCACGTTCTGCCCGGCGATGTCCTTGTAGTTGTCCAGCGCGTTGGCATCCATGACCACCTGAAGGTTCTTGAAGCAGGAGCCGTCGTTGAGCTCAATGAAGCCGAAGGTCTTCATATCCCGGATGGTGCGGGCCCAGCCCATGACCGTGACGGTCTGGCCATCCAGGCGCTCCCCGTCGGCAAAAACGGAGGCGATGGTGATGCGATCCATAGTCGTTCCCTCAATTCTGAATGATGTCCCGGCCAGGCGGCCTGGCCAGTGTGGGTTTCCATGATAGTATACCATTTCTTTGGGATTTTGCAAGAGGCGGCGCAGGCGGGAAAAATTCGGGCGAATTTTCCCCTTGACAAGGGGGTCCGGACATGGTAATTTATTCACATGGTTAGCTTTGGCTAACTTCCAGGGCCGTGTGGTCCGTCTCTTTTTGGTATATAGTTAGCATATGCTAATTCCGTCGAAGGAGGAATCGTCTATGGATCAGCAGATGCGGCGGCTGGAGCGCACCCTGGCCTACCACTGTGCCCCGGCCCTGTCCGGGGTGAAGCCGGCGGACCTCATCTCCTGGCGGGAGAGCGAGGCCGGGGACGGCCCGCTGCTGCGGCGGTATGCTCGCCTGCTGGCCGAGCGGGGCGTCCGGCTGCGGGTGCTCACCCGAAGCTGCGGTCGCTACCTGCTTTTGATCTACCGGCCTGAGCTGCTGCGGGACTGGCTGGAACGGCCGGAGGTGGCGGCCCTGTTGGGACGGGACGGATATCCCAAGGGAATGGAGGCTCAACTACGGCGGTTGGGGCAGAGGCTTGCCGCTCCGGAGTTCCCCCATGAAATCGGCCTGTTCTTAGGGTATCCCCCGGAGGACGTGGAGGGATTCCGGCAAAATGGCGGCCAAAACAGCAAGCTCACCGGCCTGTGGAAGGTCTACGGCCCGGTGGAAGAGGCGGTCCGGCGCTTTCAGATGTTTCACCGATGCCGGGAACGGATGTGCCGCGGGATGGAAGCGGGAAGCAGTCTGCTCCAGCTCCTGCCCGCCGTCTGAGCCGCGGAAATGGAAAGACGGGGATAGGAATCAAACGAATTTTGGAGGGAAAACCATGAGGAAAGTAGCAGTCGTATATTGGTCCATGGGGGGCAACACCGCCGCCATGGCGGAAGCGGTGGCCGACGGGGCCCGGCAGGCCGGGGCGGAGGTGCTGCTCCGCCAGGTGAGTGAGACCACCCCGGAGGAGGCGCTCTCCTGCGATGCCATCGCCCTGGGCTGCCCGGCCATGGGAGCTGAGGTGCTGGAGGAGTCCGAGTTTGAGCCCTTCTTCGCCCAGCTGGAGGGCAGCCTGGGCGGCAAGCAGGTGGCTCTGTTCGGCTCCTACGGCTGGGGCGACGGCCAGTGGATGCGGGACTGGTGGGAGCGCACCGAGGCGGACGGCGCCCTGCTGGTGGGCAGCGAAGGGCTGATCGTCCAAGAGGCCCCCGACGAGGACGGCCTGGCCAAGTGTCGGGATCTGGGTGCCAGTCTGGCCAATTGACCCCCGACTTTACCGGCCTCAAAGGCATAAACTGTAAGAACCCGCGAGTCTCCGGCGTTGATACACCGGGGCTCGCGGGATTCCATATGTTGCCAATCGCTGTTAGAAACCATCGGTTGTCTACCCGCACAAATCATGCGACTTACACCGATCCAGGTATTCCTCCACCGGGAAGGGCTCCAGTATACTGTCCTTGCGCAGATATAGGGGATGATGGGGGTGACCCTTCTTGGACCGCTTTCCGGCGCTGTACCACCGGGCACCCCGGGCGTTTCCCAGGGCGATCATGTCCCGGAGACAGGCGGGCAGGTAGTCCCGCTTCTCGATAATCGTCCCCCAGGCCGCCCAGACGGCGGGACTCCCCCCCTTATCCAGGCTCAGGGCATAGTCGAAGGCCCGCATATTCTCCTCATGGAGTCGGGAATTGCAGGATCGCTCCATGTCGTCCGGGTCGGTGGCCCGCTGGGCATAGACGTTAAACATGAGGAAGCTGTCATACCCGTTGTGGAGAGCCACCCGCTCTACCGACTTCAGGGTGTTGTCCAGATCGTCCGGGGCGGCGGTGGACGGGTTGATGCCCACACAGATCAGGGGCTTGTCCCCCCGGGTGCCCAGGATGTACCGATACTGAGTGTAGAAATTTGGTATGTAAATCCATTTTGTAATGTCATAGTCCGGGCTGGGTCGCTGGGACTGGGCCAGAGCGGTTTCAAACGGAACCAGCTCCGCCAGGCTGGTGGGCCCCTCGGGGATGTGCATGGCAATTCCTCCTCGCGCTTCCGGGTCGTCCCCGGTCTGTAATGCCATTATGCCACAGCCGGGCGGGAAAGGGAAGGAAATTCTCCCCTTGCGGGACGGCCGCCGGTCCGGTATAGTAGAGGGAGCCCGCAAACCACGCCCAGGAGGTTATTTCACCATGCGCTACACCGCTGTCCGCCCCGCCCGCTTCCTGTCCCGTCCCAACCGCTTCATCGCCCAGGTGGAGCTGGACGGGCAGGAGGAGACTGTCCACGTGAAGAACACCGGCCGCTGCCGGGAACTGCTCCTACCCGGCCGGACCATTTATCTGGAGGAGAGCTCTAACCCCAGCCGCAAGACCCGCTTCGACCTGATCGCCGTGGACAAAAACGGCCTGCTCATCAATATGGACGCCCAGGCCCCCAACCGGGTGTTCCAGGAGTGGGCCCAGGCCGGGCACTTCCGGGAAAACCTCACCCTCCTGCGACCGGAGACCTCCTGGGGCGCCTCCCGGTTCGACTTCTACTGGGAGGACGCCGCCGGGCTGCGAGGCTTCGTAGAGGTGAAGGGCTGTACCTTAGAGGAAGACGGTCTGGCCATGTTCCCCGACGCCCCCACCCTGCGCGGGGTGAAGCACCTCCACGAGCTGGCTCGGGCCCAGGGGGAGGGCTACGTGTGCACGGTCTGCGTGGTAGTGCAGATGAAGGGCTGCCACCTGTTCTGCCCCAACGAGCGCACCCACCCGGAGTTTGGCAATGCCCTCCGGGATGCAGCGGCGGCCGGGGTCCGGGTGCTAGCGGTAGACTGCCGGGTGGCGCCGGACCGGCTGGAGATGGACCGTCCTGTCCCAGTGTCCCTCATCATGCCAAACTATCCTCAGTCATAAGGAAGGGGCCGCCTGGCAGGCGGCCCCTTTTCTTCTATTATCAGGTATTCTTCATGATCACCCGCTCTACCACGTCGGCCACGTCCTCGCACTGGTCACAGCACTTCTCCAAGTGGTCGTAGAGGGTGGTCCAGGCCATCACCGATACCGGGTCTTTTTCCTCGGTGTACAGCCGACGCATGGTCTCGGTGTACAGCCGGTCTCCCTCCTCTTCCATATGGTTGATCTCAATCACCAGGTCTCGTAGCAGGGTGGATTTGCGGAAATTGTGCATCTCCCCCATCATCTTCTCCAGCGCCTGGCACAGGCGCACAATCACATCCGCGAACTCTTTTACATCCGGCCGCAGCTGGGTGATATTGAACATGTAGAGACGCAGCAACACATCCTCGATACTGTCGGTCACATCATCAATGGTACTGGACAGCTCCATGATATCCTCCCGCTCAATGGGGGGCAAAAACTCCTTGAGCAGGCACTCCATCATCCCATGCTTCATCTCATCGGCGGCGTGCTCGATCTCATGCATCTCCTCGATCCGCTTCGGAAGCAGGCTGGGGTCATACTGGTCAAAGCAAGAGCGCAGCAGCGCGGCGGCTTTACAGCCAAACTCCACCCCTTTGGTAAAGGACTCAAAATAGTTCGTACCCTTTTTCGCCATGTTGTAATCTCCTCTTCTCTTTGATCAGAATAGCCACATGAACAGCTTCGCCATGAAAAATCCAATGATCCCGCAGCCAGGAAAGGTCAGCACCCAGGTCATCACCATCTCCCGGACCACACTCCAGTTGACGCTGGACAACCTGCGGGCGGCGCCCACCCCCATAATGGCGGTGGTTTTAGTGTGGGTTGTGGACACCGGAATTCCCGCCAAGGAGGACAACAGCAGGCAACCCGCTCCCGCCAGATCTGCCGCAAACCCCTGATATTTCTCCAGCTTCACCATGTCCATACCCACCGCCTTGATGATCCGGTAACCGCCGATGGAGGTGCCTAGCGCCATTACCGCGCTGCAAAGAATCATCAGCCAAATGGGAATCTCAAAACTAACCACATCTCCTTGGCCATTGGCCAAAAAGATTCCCAGCATAAACACTCCCATGAACTTCTGCCCATCCTGAGCGCCGTGCATGAAGGCCATGGCCGCTCCGCCGGCTGCCTGTGCCCCCCGGAAAAAGCCCAGCGTCTTACGCCGGTCCATGTTCCGGCACACCAGCTCCACGCTCTTGACCGCGATCCAGCCGAAGGCAAAGCCCAGCACCGTGGACAGCACCAGGCCATAGAGCACCTTGACCCACTCCTCCCCGTTGATGCCTGCCAGTCCCCCATGCAGGGCAATGGCCGCGCCGGACAGGCCGGCGATCAGGGCATGACTCTCACTGGTGGGAATACCGAACCACCAGGCTGCCACCGCCCAAGCCACAATGGCAAACAGGGCCGCGCACAGAGCCACCAGCGCCTCACCGGTATCCCCTCCGAAATCCACCATACTGTAAACGGTGGTGGCAACGCTGGCATTGACCATGGTCATCACCAGCACACCCAAAAAATTGAACACTGCTGCCATCAGAATGGCCGCCCGGGGGGACAGGGACTGTGTGGAAACACAGGTTGCAATCGCGTTCGGCGCGTCTGTCCAGCCGTTGACCAGGATCACACCCAGAGTCAGGAGTACCGTGACCGCCAGTACTGGGTTGCTGATCAGCTGGGGCAGAAATTCTGCCAGAGATATCATTTATTTTCCCTCTCTTTACACTCTTTTTACATATGCGTTACGTTTATTATAAAGGATCACGCCTCATATTTCCACAGGTTTCTTTCATTTTACACAACCTTTACATTTCTGTCTATCCCCAATTTGCTTTTCCCTTTTCCGGCTCCGGAGCATCCCCATCATGCAACGGCAGCGCACCTACCTGCCGCTTCCCGATTCTTTCACCTTCTTTCGCCTTTAGCCATGCCTTAAACGCATTCATTTTTATATAACATGAGTATTTTGCATTTTTAGTTTCTTGGCCTATACTGATTTTGAACAAACTACTGTCTTTTCCTTTCAGAACTGGTTCAGCCCCATCCTATATATTTGTATCATGAATCAATTCGCTCGTCTCGCTGTCACCTGCCGCTCGCAAATACATAAGGAAGTATTTCTATGTGCCGCAATTCTTTCAAACGATATCTGATCCTGTGGTTGGCGTTATGCCTATCTGTTTCCAGCCTTCTCTCCGGCTGTTTCCCCTCTGGCGCTGGGCAGACCGCCTCTGGTAAGCATCTGTCCATCTCCCATACGGAACCTGTCCTATCCGATCCGGAGTTCACCGATCTCTCCGATCTCCCTTCCGATACTTACGATCCGGTAGAGCTGATCTATCAGAGCCCAGAACTGCCAAATGGCTGCGAGGTGACCAGCCTTGCCATGCTGCTGAACAGTGCCAGCTATCCTGTGGACCATTTGGACCTCTATGAGAACTATCTTCCCACCCAGGGGTTCACCTATCAGGGCGGGCAGCGGTTGGGCCCCTCCCCGGAGGAGTACTACGTGGGGGACGCCACCAGCCAGAGCGGCGGCTGGTACTGCTTCGAGGGGCCCATCATCCAGGCAGGCAACGCCTTTCTTTCCGACGCCGGGTCAGACGCCCAGGTAGTGTCTGTCACCGGCCTGAGCCGAGAGGAACTGGAGGATTACGCTCTGGACGGCGTTCCCCTGGCCATCTGGGTCACGCTGGGCTATGCAGATCCCGCCTACGCCAGCTCCTTCACCTGGACTTTGCCCGACGGAAGCACTTACGTTCCCTACAGCAACCTCCACTGCGTAGTGCTGTCCGGCATGGAGGCCGGGCTCTTTCAGGTTGCCGACCCCATTTACGGGGAATACTCCATCGACCCAGACGTCCTTTGGGACTGTTTTGAATCCATGGGGCAGCGGGCAATCTTGGTAGAACTGGATTAAGTCCCCTCTTCGCTTCAGATGAAAAAACACAGCGGACTGCGTCGAACCGCAATCCGCTGTGTTTCGCTTTTCTTTCCTTATGACTTTCGGGAAATGCCCCAGATGATCCCGAACCCCGCCGCCAGAGTGAGCAGGCACAGTAGGGCCTCTGGCCAGCCAGGAACTCCAGGGAACAGTTCCGCCAGGGAGGCCAGCATGAAGCCCAGCATGATCAGATAAGTGGGCTGAGGGTGATCGTTCATGGCCCGCTCCAGCACCTTAGTAGTGGGCACGATTCCCGCCACCAACCCCAGCCCGAGCGGAATCAGGAAGGGCAGATAGAGGGTACTGATGGCTCGCATCGTCTCGTCATACAGCCCCATGAGCAACAGCAGGTAGGATACGCTGATCCCTGGCAGCACCAGAGCCACTGCCGCGATAAATCCCGCCACCGCCAGAAGCAGAAAGCTGAGCAAGCCGGCCTCCATCTCCGACTGCACCTTTCCCACAGGAACCAGTCCGATGAGCACCACTACTACGATCCCAATGAGGATATACACTGGCTGTCGCCAGGAGAAGCGCTTCACCTGGCCCTCCCGGAAAATGAGGGGGATGCCCCCCGCCACCGCGCCCAGGAAAAAGTATCGCATGGGCATGGGGTACCGTTCGATCAAGGTCAGCAGCGGCTTGGCAAACAGGATCATGCCCAGCAGCCCGCCCACCGCGAACAAGGTCAGGAAAACGAAGCTGACCCGCTTATGCTTCATGAAGGAGCTGACAGAGGACACCAGGCGGTCATATACCCCCAGGATGATGGCCATGGAGCCGCCGCTGGCGCCCGGAACCAGCATCGTGCCGCCCACGACCATTCCTTTCAGGGCGGTCAGCAGCTTTTCTTTGTTCGTCAATCTATCATCCCCTACTTTGCGGCCAGCCGGAAAAGGGAAACAGGCACCCCTGAGCTCCGAAAACAAACTCAGGCTGCGCCTGCCTGTCCAGAAGTCTTCCTTCTAAACGCTGTGGGATCCATCCGTCCGGTGCCGCGCCGAGCCAGCCGCATCCTCTATCCGGTCTTCCCATCTCCGCTCCCGCTATCGCCGATTAGTATACAGGATCAGCGTCCTGCCTGTCAATAGAGCCCCGGGAATCTTCAGGGTTTCTTAACATCCTGGGCCCTTCAGCCAGAAGATCGCACCCCCTGATTCCCTTTTTCGGCGAAGCAGGTCTGGATGCCTCGTGGCCGCCAACAGAACGCCGTGCAAGCCAGGAAAAGGGTCCCTCCTCAGACATTCATCGACCCGAGTCCTGTGGGTGTCGATCACCGCCTTCTGCCGTTCGTCTAACGGGGAGATGTTCTCCCCACAGAGAATCTCCCCACTGCCCAGCGGTTCCCCGGGGCCTGGTCTGAATGGGCAGAGGTGCAACCACCGATTAGGTTGGCCCTCCAGCCTGCTGCGTATTCCCCGCAGGATCCACGCAGCCCGCCATCACTGCCAGCAGCATCTCCAATGCCAACACCCCTGTTGTCATCCTCTTTGAGTTCCATTGCCCTTTGCACACCCGTGCGCGCCTCTTCCGCCTCTCATGGATTCCCGCCCCTCTTCAGCAGCTGGGACCGCGCTGCCGAAAAACCGGCGGCCCCGCAAACGCTATATTCCCACCTGGTCTTCAGCCTCCGGCAGTCTAATCGGCGGGTATTCCACCCCACCGGGCGGGACCATCCTCTCTCAGGGCGCGCTCCCTTCCGCCCCACATCAATGCACATTTCTTCCACCATGTGTCCCTTCTTTCCACTGTTTTCTTGAAAGTAGGCACAATTTCTTTGACTTTTCTCTTTCCCCGCGCTACAATGTGAGTCGGGGAACCACCCCGTGCTCCGAGGAAGGAAAGGAACGGTGATCCTGTGTATAACCCGCAGCTGGAAACTTTCCTCTGTGTGGCAGAGTCCGGCAGCTTCAACAAGGCGGCGGAAAAGTTGTACATCTCCCCCCCTGCCGTCATCAAACAGATCAATCTCCTGGAGGAGAGTCTGGGGCTGCAGCTCTTTGTCCGCAGCCATCGAGGACTGCAGATGACCAAAGCTGGCCAGTCCCTTCTCCAGGACGCCAGGTATATCATCCAGTACTGCAAGGACTCTGTTACCCGTGCGCGCAACGCCGTACAGGAGACAGACAACGTGATCCGTATCGGCACCTCTGCCATGACTCCTGCCCAGGTGCTGGTAGATCTGTGGCCCAAGGTGCAGAAATTCTGTCCTGACATCAAGTTTCAACTGGTCCCCTTTGAGAACACGCCGGAGAACGCCAGGGAGATTCTGGGCAACCTGGGCCGGAACATCGATGTGGTCGCCGGCATCTTTGACGAGACCATGCTGCGCTTGCGTCAGTGCGCGGGGTTGGAACTCTCCCGGGAACCGATCTGCTGTGCCGTATCCGTCCATCACCGTCTGGCACAAAAGGACAAGCTGACGCTGGACGATTTATATGGGGAAAAGCTGATGCTGATGCACCGGGACTGGAGCCACTATGTGGATCTTCTCCGGGATGACCTGTGGAAAAACCACCCTCAGATACAGATTGAGGACTTCAATTTCTATGATGTGTCCGTCTTCAACCAGTGCGAAAACAATAACTGTGTCCTCATGGCCATTGAAAACTGGCGGTATGTCCATCCTCTCTTGAAGGTTCTCCCCGTGGATTGGAGCTATACCATCCCCTTCGGCCTGCTCCACGCTCCGAATGCCTCCCCAGTGGTCCGCCACTTTTTGGAGGCGGTACGACGGGTCTCCAGCTGACATCTTTCCCGCTGTTAACTTCCGGGTATATAGTACATAACGAATCGGGACTTCTTCGGAAGTCTCGATTCTCTTATCATATGATCAGCTACATGGGCGAGACCGGCACCATCCCGGGCCGGGCCATGGCTTGGCTCTGGGGGCAAGCCGGCAGAGCGTCACCGACTTGGGAACCCCGTCCAAACGCAATTTCTGGAAAGGGTGCGTACTTGTGAACAACTTTATCTTCGAAAATTCCACCAAGGTCTATTTCGGCAAAGGTTGCGTGAAGGAATATCTTTCCTGCCTGCTCAAGCCCTATGGGGATACTGTCCTGCTGGCTTACGGCGGCGGATCCATTTGGCGCAACGGCATCTACGACGAAGTGACCGACATCCTACGGGGAGCTGGAAAAACCATTGTGGAGTTCTCCGGTATCATGGCCAATCCCACCTATGCCAAGGTCCAGGAAGGCGCCAAGCTGGCCAGAGAGCATCATGCCGACATCATCCTCGCCGTGGGCGGCGGGTCCGTGATGGACTGCTGCAAAGCCGTGTCCCTGGCGGCCCGGTACGAGGGAGATCTCTGGGAAAACTTTTGGGCCCGGCCCGGCGTCATTGACTTTGATCCCCTGCCCTTGGGCGTCATCGTCACGGTGGCTGGTACCGGGAGCGAGTGTAACGGCGGTGCGGTAATCACCCATGAGGAAAAGCGAATTAAGACCGGACGGGATTACCCCAAGTGCAATGCCAGGTTTGCCCTGATGGACCCCACCTACACCTATAGCGTCCCCGCACCCCAGATGGTATCCGGCAGTTTTGATATTCTCAGCCACATTATGGAGACCTACTTCAGTCTGCCCAACGAGGACAATGTCTCCGACGACCTGATGGAGGCGCTGATGAGAAGCGTCATTCGAAACCTGCGCGCCGCCATTCGGAACCCAAAGGATTACACTGCCCGGAGCAACCTGATGTGGGATTCCACCATGGCTGAAAACCGCCTGATCAAGATGGGCAAGCAGTGTGATTTCCAGTGCCACAATATGGAACATCAGTTGGGGGCCTATACCGACTGCAACCACGGCTGCGGCTTGGCGGTGCTCCATCCTGTTTACTATCGGCACATCTACCGGGACGGCCTGCCCAAGTTCGTCCGATTCGCGGAAAATGTGTGGGAGATTCCCCGCAGCGGAAGAAGCGACGAGGAACTGGCTCTGGCCGGCGTAGATGCTCTGGCGCAATTCATTCGGGAGGTCGGCCTTCCCTCCACCCTGAAAGAGTTGGGCGTCACCGACAGGGCCATGCTGAAAGAGATCGCCTACTCTTGCGGGATCTCCGCCGGCAGCTATCGGCAGATGACCCATGAGGAGATTCTTCAGATTTTCGAGGAGTGCTTTGCATGAGTTATGGAATACGCAGCTTTAAACAACGGCGTGAAGATGCCTATGGCAGGCATTGGAACCTTCCTGCTCACCCCAGACGAGGCCCAAGCCTCCGTGATGAGCGCTCTGGAATGCGGCTATCGGCTGATCGACACCGCCAACGCCTATGTCAACGAGAAAGCGGTGGGCAGGGCCATACGGCAGTCCGGCCTGCCCAGAGCGGAAATTTTCCTGGAGACCAAGCTGTGGCCCAGCTTCTATGAGCAATCCGACGCAGTAGACAAGACCCTTGCACGGCTGGATACCGATTACATCGACCTGCTGCTCATCCACCAGCCTGCCGGCAACTACCTCGCCGGGTACCGGCTCATGGAGAAGGCGTACCAGGAAGGTAAAGTGAGGGCCATTGGCCTCTCCAATTTTAACCAAGTTCAGATTCAGGAGATCCTGAACGTCTGCCAGGTGAAGCCCGCCGTCCTCCAGACTGAGGTCCACCCCTACTCCCAGGAAAAGGAGCTGAAGAAGTTCCTCAGCAAAGAGGGCATGGTTATCCAGGCCTGGTACCCCCTGGGCCACGGGGACAAGGCCCTGATCCAGGAGCCTCTGTTCACCCGGCTGGGCCAAAAGTACGGCAAATCCAACGCCCAAATCATCCTGCGCTGGCACATTCAGGCCGGAAACATCGTCATTCCAGGCTCCAAAAATCCGGACCATATCCGGGACAATTTCGCCCTGTTCGACTTTGCCCTCACCGATGAGGAGATGGCCCTGGTCGCTGCCATGGACAAGCAGAAGCGCTACTATGTAAGTACCCCTGAACTATTGAAAGGGTATGCCGAGATGGTTCCCCCCGTGGACGAACAGATATGACAGCGGCCCAGGCCTGCTGAAAGGCTTCCATCACACATCTGCAAAAGAAATCAAAAGGAGTGATCATAATGCGTCAAAACTTTGGATCCAAGCCCTGGTTCTATCCCCTTCCGGTGCTCATCATTGGCACCTATAACCCGGATGGGACTCCAGACGCCATGAACGCGGCTTGGGGCGGTCTGTATGGGGCAGACCAAGTAGTCCTCTGCCTGAGCCAGGGACACCGCACCACCAAGAACATCCTGGACAGGAAGGCCTTCACCGTAAGCTTCGCCGACGCCGACCACGTAGTACCCGCTGACTATGTGGGTATGGTCTCTGGTAACCGTGAACCGGCCAAAGTGGAGAAGTCCGGATTCCACACCACCAGGAGCGAGCTCGTGGACGCCCCGCTCATCAACGAGCTTCCGGTCGCTCTGGAGTGCAGGTTGTTAAAGGTCAGCGAGGGCGGCAACCTCATCGGTCAGATCGTCAATGTCAGCGTGGATGAATCGGTGCTGGGTCCGGATGGAATTGACTTCAGCCTCTTTAAGCCCATCGCCTTTGAACCGTCCCACAACGGCTACCATGTGTTGGGTGAACGGGTCGGCAATGCCTTTCAGGACGGTGGAGCGCTGGAATAATGCGGCGGCAGTCTAGCCGCGATCAGTTGGGAGGTCCCTATGGAACATAAAGCCCCATTTGTCGTCTGCCATATGCTCACCTCACTGGACGGAAAAATTGACGGAGATTTCTTCCGCGCTCCGGAGGCCGGGCCCGCCCAGCAGGCCTATGGATCCCTGCGGGGATTCTACCGCTGTCAGGCCACCCTGTATGGAACCACCACCATGCTGGGTGGGTATGCCGACGGCGCCGTCTCCTCTCTGCCGGAAGAGGCGCCAGAGTCATCCAGGCAGGATTTCATCAATCCGGAAGGCCTCGCCGTGGGTAACTTTATCGTCTCCATGGATCCCCAGGGCGAGCTGGCCTTTCACTCCCACCTCGTAGCCAGAAAGGGCCGCCCCGCCGCCCACGTCATCCAGGCCCTCACCCAGAAGGCCTCCCCCCGCTACCTCTCCTATCTGCGGAAGCGGGGTATCTCCTATCTATTTGCCGGTGAGGACCGTCTGGACTGCTCCCTGCTATTGCGCAAACTGAGCGGATCGTTCGGCATTTCCCGTCTGATGGTTGCCGGCGGAGGTATTACCAATCAAGCCTTTCTGCAGGATGGACTCATTGATGAGCTGAGCCTGGTCATCGCTCCTGTGGCAGATGGCGGCAACGCCCCCTCCGTCTTTGAACCGGCTTCCTTTCTGCCGGACCATGTCCCTGTCCCTTTCACGGTCGAAGAGGCCAAAGTACTGCCCGGCAATACCCTCTGGCTGCGCTACCATGCAGGAAAGCCTTAAGCCAAACCCGCGAAGGCTTCCGCTTTCTACCATGCGCACAGGCATTCGCTCTCCTAGGCCTCCGGACCGCGGTAAGTCCGGAGGTCCTTTCATCCGCTGATCCATACAAGAAATGCATCTAAAAAAATAAAACATAGGCATTAGACAGCAGCGCCCGTTTTTCCTATAATATGGTTAGATCCCACGATCGAACGGCTTCCTTGGCGCCTCGGCCGCATTCGCTCTGCGGCCCAGCCCACCGGAACACCTCTGCCCACAACATCAACGGAAAGGATGATCCTTGTGAAATTTCAAGACAAAGCCTCCTTCGACCAGGAAAACCACTTTGGCCTTGGCCAGCCCAACGCCGCCTACGCCCAATATTTCATTGGGAACTCCTACCTAAACCCGTTGACAGAGCCGGGCAAGTGCCCGGTGTTCCTGGCCAACGTCACCTTTGAACCGGGCTGCCGGAACAACTGGCATATCCATCATGCCAAGAGCGGCGGCGGTCAGCTGCTGATCTGCACCGCCGGCGAGGGCTGGTACCAGGAGGAGGGCAAGCCCGCCGTGAGCCTCACCCCCGGCACAGTCATCACCATTCCCGCAGAGGTCAGGCACTGGCATGGAGCGAAGAAGGACAGCTGGTTCTCCCACATTGCTGTGGAGGTCCCCGGAGAGGAGACCTCCAACGAGTGGTGTGAGCCGGTGGACGGCGAGACCTACAACGGGCTGGAGTAAGGAGCCGGAGATGCAGTACGCGAAACTGGGCAATTCCGACCTGAACGTCTCCCGCATCTGCATGGGATGCATGGGATTCGGCGACGCCAAGAATGGACAGCACAGCTGGACCCTGGACGAAGCACACTCCCGTGAGGTCATCAAGCAGGGCCTGGAGCTGGGCGTCAACTTCTTCGACACTGCCATCGGCTATCAGAGTGGCACCAGCGAGCAGTATCTGGGCCGTGCCCTGCGGGATTTTGCTGAGCGGGACAAGGTGGTTGTGGCCACCAAGTTCCTCCCCCGCACCCAGGAGGAGATTGCCGCGGGTGTCTCCGGGCAGCGACATATTGAAACCATGGTGAACACCAGCCTGAGGAACCTGGGGCTGGACTATATCGACTTGTATATCTACCACATGTGGGATTACCAGACCCCACTCCACGACATCATGGACGGCCTCAACCGGGTTGTGCAAGCGGGAAAAGTCCGGTATATCGGAATCTCCAACTGTTTTGCCTACCAGCTTGCAAAGGCCAACGCCCTGGCGGAGCGGGAGGGCTTTGCCAAGTTCGTGTCCATCCAAGGCCACTACAACCTGATCTTCCGGGAGGAGGAGCGGGAGATGACCAAGCTGTGCGCCGAGGACAATATCGCCATGACGCCGTACAGTTCCCTGGCCGGCGGCCGGCTCTCCAAGCATCCCGGCGAGACCTCCAAACGGCTGGAGGAGGACAGCTACGCCAAGTTTAAGTACGACGCCACCGCCCAGAAGGACCAGGTCATCATCGACCGGGTGGCGGAGATTGCGGATCGGCGGGGCATCTCCATGACGGAGGTCGCGCTGGCCTGGCTCCTGACAAAAGTACCAGCTCCGGTGGTGGGCGCAACCAAGGTGCGCCACATTGAGGGGGCCGTCAAGGCTGTGGACCTAAAGCTGACTCCAGAGGAGTGCGCCTACCTGGAGGAGCCCTATGTCCCCCACAAGCTGGTGGGCGTCATGGCCCAGAATACGCCTGCCGCCGCCAAGGAGCAGCATGTGTGGTCCACTGGCAGTCAGCCGGTGGTGTCATAGTTTTCTCTCTATTCAAGTTTTCACAAACCGCCGGGGGCTTCCTTCCCAAAAATCATCCTACTTTCAAAACGCTTCCCCAGACCAGTACCAAACATCGTACTGATCCGGGGAAGCGTTGCCGTCTCTGCCCTTTCCGCCACCGCCTTCGAAATGGGGTCCATTTCTCAGCGTTGGGATAGTGATTTCTATAATCTCTTCAAAAGCGCCGGTCCCCGGTTCTCTAGCCACAGCCAGCATAGGACAGCCAGTATCACAAGCAGTGTAGTGGGCAAAAGCAGCATTGCCTCCGGGCTCAGCATACTGCCTAGCCAACACGCCACCCCTGCCAGCGCCAACGCTCCCATGGGAACAAACATGGCCAGGGTTACCGACATGGATTGCTTGATGACCAGAGCCTCGTTGGCGGCATCCAACTTGGGAAAGGTAAGCCCCATCATCATACCAAAGCAGGCGCTGCCCACGCAGAAGGCCGCCATGGCCAACAGCAGCAGACCTCCCTGCCACGCCGGCAGGGCCAGAGCCCAGGTCAGGCATGCGGCAGCAATGATGGTACAGGGGAGGGTCAACAGCAGCTGGAATCCGGTCTTGACCCACAGCAGCGTTTTCTCCCTCACCGGTGCCTCCCGTAGGATCCACAGGCACTGGCCCTCCAGGCTGACGGAGGGGGCGCATACCACCGTCATGGAGAGGCAAAAGCCCATCACCGCCCCAGCCAGCGGGGCCACCGGGAGCATCCCGTTCAGCTGGCTCAGCAAGGCCTGGAGATCTCCCCGCTTGACCACCGCCGCCCCGCCGAGCACCAGCAAAAAGATGAGCCCCAGCCCTCCGTTCCAGAAGTAGATGGGGGTCCCGAAAAATCGCTTGGCCTCCTTGCGCAGCAAGGCTTTTCGCTGCCCGGCTGCGGACTGGGCCGTAAGCCTGTAGTCGCTGCGGGCCGTCCGAGTCTGAAAGGCGGTCACCGCCCGCCGGTAGCCCTTGCCCAGCACCAGGGCCACCAGAGCAAAGGGAATGGCACAGCAAGCCAGAAAGGCCAGCAGCAGCCCCCAGTCGCCCAGCACTCCGTCTGCCATCCATAGCAGTGGGGCCGCCCAGGTCATTCCCTCCTTAATCCCGGCCGCATGGACTGCCAGCTCCGCAATCAAGTCGTTGAGCCGGAAGGAGAAGTAGAACACCGCCACGAGGAACAGCGCCATCACCACGTTCTGTCCCAGTGCCTTTCCCTTGGACACCTTAGAGGAGAGAAAGGCCAGTCCCGCCCCCAGCAGTACGGACAGAGCGGTGTCCAGCAGGGGCAGGGCCAGAGCGGCCAGCACCACCCTGATCCACAGCCCCGCGCCATAGTCCTGACTTCCCAAAAAGAAGCAGGCCGCTCCCGCGGGCAACAGGACAAAGAAGGAGAACACCAAGTTCTCCAGATAGATGGCCGCCATCCGGCTGGCCACCAACAGGGAGGCAGGCACGGGCAGGGACAGCATCAGATCATTGTCCTTTCCTCCAAAGAGCACCCCGCGCACGGCAAACACAGTAAACAGCAAACCGCCGAACAGGGCCGTCAGCCCCATAAACACCAGCACCAAGCTCTCCATGCCCACGGGGGCGAGCACATCCACCAGCATGAAGCTGTACATGCCGGACAGGTACAGGCCCAGAAAGGCAATGAGCACCACCGCGCCCACGCCGGACACCGCCCGGCGGCGTTTGCCCATCCCAACCCCTGAGGAAGTGAGGAGCATGGCCTTGACACTCACCTTCAGCAGCGCGAGGAATTTCTTCATGCTTTCTCTCCCTCCAGTTCCAGGAACACGCTCTCCAGATCAGAGTCCCCCACCAGCTCCTGGGTGGGCCCGCATCTTACCAATCGCCCGTTCTTGATGATGGCAATCTTATCGCACAGTTTTTCCGCCACCTCCAGTACATGGGTGGAAAAGAAGACCGCACTGCCCTCCCTGCACAGCTGGGCCAGAAACTCCTTCATCAGGTGGGAGGCGGAGGGATCCAGTCCCACAAAGGGTTCATCCAGCACCAGTAGTTTCGGGTGCCGGAGGAACGCGGAAATCAGGGCCAGTTTCTGCCGCATGCCGTGGGAGTAGCTGCCGATGGGGGAACCCAGATTTCCAGTTAGTTCAAAGGCATCGGCATAGGTGCGGATATCCCGGGTGCGCTGGTCGGCAGGAATATCGTAGAGGTCTGCAATGAAATTGAGAAAGTCAATTCCCTTCATGAACTCGTAGAGGTCCGGGTTGTCAGGCAGGAAGGCGGTGACTTTCTTGGCCGGCACCGGCTCCTTCTTAATGTCATGGCCGTCAATGAGGATGCGTCCCTCAGTGAAGTCCATCACTCCGGCCACCGCCCGGAGTGTGGTGGTCTTGCCCGCCCCGTTATGTCCGATGAACCCGTAGATCTCCCCGGGCAGCACATGTAGGGACAGGTCGTCTACCGCCCTGTGCCCGCCGGAGTAAGTCTTGGAATAGTGTTCAATTTTCAACATGGGTATTTCCTCCGTTTCTCCTGAAAGCCGGTGCGCTCTTCCAACCTTACACCAGCTTTCAGGTCTTCATTTTCCCGCCAAATTTTCTGTGGTGGAATCCGTCCGGGGTTCCACTCCCAGGATGCGCACGGCGGTACCGTAAGCGGTGATCTCCGCCGCCCCCTGCATGATGGAAGCGGATGCATAGCGGATCCCAATGACTCCGTCCGCCTCCAGCTCCGCCGCCTCATCCACCATCCGTTTGGTGGCAATCTGCCTGGCCTGGCTGAGCAGATCGGTATAGCCCTCGATCTCCCCTCCTACCAGGGTCTTCATCCCCGCCATGAAGTCTTTTCCGAAGCTCTTAGAATACACCGTACTTCCTTTCACCATCCCCAAAGCCTCAATGCGTTTGCCGGGAATGTATTCAATATTCAGCAGCAGCATCCTCTTCCCCTCCTCTGATCTGCTTGATCCGTTGGTACAGCGCCAGCAGCACCCCAAAGATGATCACCAGCGGGATGGCCGCCAGCACTATAATGAGCGCCAGGGGCGGCGCTTCCTCCGGGGAAATGGTGAATCCCCATACGATCAGGGCAAACAATCCCGCCATCAGGACCAGCATGACTGCCGCGCCCCAGACCGCGCCCAGATACTTGCTCCGGTGATCCCGCTTCCTCACATCCACAAATCTGGTCCCCTCCTGTTCCTGCTGGCGGACCTGCTCCAGCGCCCGGTCCACATCCAAGCTGTCCAAGGTCTGGCGGCTGTCCCGCAGCGCGGCGCACATCCCATGGATCGCTGCCAGGTTGGCCTGCCGGCGCTTCATCTGAATCATATGCCGGTCCATGGCGTCAGCCAGGGTGAAGCTTCCCGCTTTCAGCCGGAGGATCTCCTCAATGGGTACGTCCAGCAGCCGTAGCAGCTTGATCTTCTTCAGCCACACCACATCTGTCTCGCTGTAGTCCCGATAGCCGTTTTCGCTGTTGCGGCCTGGGCTGAGCAGCCCCTCCTTTTCATAGAATCGGATGTTGCCCTTGGTGATGCCCACCAGCCGCTCCACTTCGTTGATCTTCACCGGCGCCTTCCCCTTTCTGTGTTCATATTAGACCTTATATCTGGTGGAAGGTCAAGTAAAATTTTCGTCCCTTCCCTGGACTTTTCCCAGATTGCGCATCCGAAAAAGCAGGCGCCGGGGGGCGGGTCTCTCTCCCGCCCCCTGGCGCCCAGTTTGTTCTCTTCCCTTCAATCAGACCCCAGCCAGAGCCTGCTCCACATCCCCGATCAAATCGTCCAAATCTTCCAACCCCACGGACAGCCGAATCAGGTCAGGTCCCACCCCGGCAGCCTCCAGCTCCCGGTCGTTCATCTGGCGGTGGGTGGCGGAGGCGGGGTGGAGCACACAGGTCTTGGCATCTGCCACATGGGTGGCGATGGAGCACAACTTCAGCCCCGCCATGAACCGCTCCGCCGCGGCCCGGCCCCCCTTCACCCCAAAGGACACCACGCCGCTGGCTCCTTTGGGCAGATACTTTTGTGCCAGTTCATAGTATTTGTCCCCCGGCAGGCCAGGGTAGCGCACCCAGGCTACCTTGGGGTGGTCCTGGAGATACCGGGCCATGCCCAGCCCGCTCTGGCTGTGCCGGGCCATGCGCAGAGGCAGGGTCTCCATCCCCATACCCAAAAGCCAAGCGTTCATAGGCGCAGGGGTTGATCCAAAGTCCCGCATGAGCTGGGCCACCGCCTTGGTGATGTAGGCGCCCCCCTGGCCGAACTTCTCGATGTAGGTGATGCCATGATAGCTCTCATCGGGGGTGGTCAAGCCGGGGAACTTGTCGGCATGGGCCGCCCAGTTAAAGTTGCCCGAGTCCACGATGGCGCCCCCCACCGCCGCAGCGTGGCCGTCCAGGTATTTGGTGGTGGAGTGGATGACAATGTCCGCTCCCCACTCAATGGGCCGGCAGCCCCAGGGGGTGGCGAAGGTGTTGTCCACAATGAGGGGCACCCCATGGGCGTGGGCAGCGGC
>ERZ827492.1439-NODE-1439-length-19220-cov-3.221967_pt1 | contig 19220 bp, 18 predicted proteins | sample MGYA00519704_ERZ827492 | MGnify/ENA primary metagenome ERZ827492 (study PRJEB31778, sample SAMEA3449325) | human gut metagenome | biome: human gut; feature: human-associated habitat; material: faeces | place: United Kingdom | collected 2010/2012 ...
CAACCAGATTTGCCGCCGCATCAACAGTACCGGGCATTTCTACGATGCCGATGTTGCTGAACTAAAAGAGCGAATGGCTGACGTATGGGAATTGTTGAAAACGCGGCAGAGGGAAGAACTTTGACCACAACGGGATTTTCCATGTGTGGGTTTTCCGGCACTGGTTTTCCGGACGGTGGATAAGCTGACGCTCCGGAGCGTTCCACAACCGGATTTTTGGAGCATGGATTTCCAAACTGTCACAGGGGATGAAATTCATAACCAAATCAATAAGAAATAAATCAACGCTCAATATAGTCATCCATCAATCCTATCAATACTGGTTTTGATGGATGGGATAGGAGGATTATGTCACAGAAGTTTACAAGCGAGAGCTTGTCGGCATCCTACATACCGTTTCCACGGTTTTTGATGGAGGATAGCCTTGCCGGGCTGTCCAACGATGCAAAAGTGCTGTATGCCTTGATGCTGGATCGGGCGAGCATTTCAAAAGTCAACGGTTTTCTTGAAACTGACGGCACCATCCGAATTTACTTCACCGTGGAACAGGCGCAGAAGAAGCTGCACCGCAGCCGACAATGTGCGACGCGGATATTTCATGAGCTTGAGTTCAGCGGTTTGATCTGCCGAAAGAAACAGGGGCTTGGAAAACCCGCATTGATTACGCTGAATTATCCCTCTAATGCGAAGCTGATTCAGCCGAAGAAAGGCAGCTCAATATTGTCCGGATAAAGGTCGAAAACGTGGCATTTTTCGCCCCACAATCGGCGCGAAAACACAGGGGAATATCTTTTCTTATGATCGTCCACGAATGCGCCTAAATGTTCTACAGAAGCGATAAAGAAGGTACTATGTGAACGCAGAAAAAGCGAATATTCAAAACAGCATGGATGCAGCCGAAATCCCTGAATACGTCTTCGAATCGCTGGCACGGAGTCTGCTTCCGGTAATTCAGAAGTACTACGAAAGTGAAGACGGTAAAAAGGTATTTGCCGAATGGAAAGCAAAGAAAGAGAATACGGACTTTGTATCTGCATAAAGAAGCCGGGAGGATTGCCATGATCGGCAGTCCTCCCGATTTTTTCATTACCAGTCTTCAATTTCTTCCAAAAAAACAACAAATCCGAACCCCTCGCCAACCGGCATTAGGTTCGGATTTGTACTGTTTGGTGGACCTGAAGGGATTCGAACCCACGACCTCTCGGATGCGAACCGAACGCTCTCCCAACTGAGCTACAGGCCCATACTATTCGGATGTTATCCATAATGCTCTGAAATTATAACTCTTTTTTGCCGTCTTGTCAACACCGTATTTTCAAAACGGTGAGATTTTTCCCCGCCGCTCGGCGGTGAGCGGTCGCGGAGCGACAGCGGTATGATAAAACTGAGCTTATTTCTTCATGAAACTGCGGCAGATTTCGTCGAATTCCCCGCGGTTTGCAAGCAGGCGGCGTATCTCCGCGAGAGCCGCGGCGTTCTGAGCCGAGGAAAGGCGCAGCTTCAGATATCCGCCCTCGCCGTATTTCTCCGCCACATGGGAGTGCGCCCGCTCAAGCTGCCCGGCTTCGTCAAGCTCCGGGTAATTCGCAAGACCGTATTGCACCGTGCGGCGTAGCACTGTCATTGGGTCAAGCTGCCTGTCCGCTTCGCTGACTATCAGCCCATAGATCGAGCGAGGCTCGTGCTTCGATGAGGCGCGGTGATCCTCGACCGCCTGCGCCATCGTCTCTATCTGCTCCGCCGTGAAGAATTCATGCAGGGCGGCATCGCGGCGCATGAGGCGACCCGAAGAAAGCTCGTGACCGTCCCTGCCGAATCGCAGCCCGATATCGTGGCAGGCGGCGACAGTGTAGACCATGTCGATGTTGACGTCAAAGTTTTTTGCCAGCTCCATGCTCTTTGAAATGACCGCCAATGCGTGGTCGACTCGGTGACCGGCGTCGAATTCCTCATACTGCGGCAGGATGCTGCCCTCAATATATTCTTTCAGTCTTTCGTTCACTGCCATAATTCGCTCCTTTGTTGTTTCCGAAGAGAATTATATCAATTTTTCAGTTGCCTGTCAATTCGTGAGGCTGTGCAAATCCCGATATTTGTCGGTTGACTGCCTGTTTCTGGCGGCGGAGCTTCTCTTCGATTATATCAACGTCGCGGTTCCTCAGAAAATCCTCGATATCGGGGAGCGGCATATCCAGCGCGCGCAGATACCTTATCGTGTTCAGCGCCTCGAATTGGCGGGGGCCGTAGTAGCGGTAGCCCGTCTCGGGGTCGGTGTATTCGGGCGAGAGCAGGCCGGTGTTGTCATAGTGGCGCAGGCTGCTGACGCTCAGATTAAAGAGCTTCGCAACCTCGCCTATAGGGAAAAGCCTCGGCATATCCATTTTTACGCCTCCGTTTTGATTTTACTGCGGTGTTTCATTACGGCGAATGCGATAACGCAGACTATCACCGACACCAATGAGCCTACCGCCGTGGCAAGACCCATCGGGAAGAGCGTTGCGGGAAAGAATTTGGACATCAGGTATGCGCCGGGTACGCGGGCGAGCGTGAGCGAGAGGACGTTGTGCAGGAACGACAGCCCCGAGCGACCGCAGGCGCAGAAATAACCGCTGAAGCAGAAGTGTATGCCCGCCATGGCGCAGTCGAGAATATATCCTCTGAGATACTGCCCGCCGGCTGTGATAACGGCGGGGTCTTTGTTAAACAGCCCCACCACAGGCTCGGCAACGAACTGAATTATCACCGAGACAATAACTCCGAAGCCGAAAGCGAGGAGAATTCCGTAGCGAAGGGTCTGCTCGGCTCGCTCGGGCTTGTTTGCGCCGATATTTTGAGCGCCGAGGGCGGAGACAGTCGAGAGCATTGAGGACGGCACAAGGAAGAGGAAGCTGATGACCTTCTCCACAATGCCCACCGCCGCCGCGTCGGTCAGACCTCGGTTATTCGCAATTATGGTTATCACGATGAAGCCCACCTGGATCAAACCGTCCTGCAGCGCAACGGGCACGCCGATTTTGAGCAGCTGACCCATCACCTCGCGCTGCGGGCGCAGGTCGCTGCGGCTCAGCTTGATCTCACCCCGCTTGACAATGACGGCGAGCGAAATTATCACGCTTATCGCCTGGGAAAGGGTCGTGCCGAGGGCTGCACCGGTGGGGCCTAAATTGAGTGCGCCCATGAAGAGATAGTCGAGGGCGATATTTGCGGCGCAGGCAACGGCGATGAAATACATCGGGCTTTTTGAGTCGCCCATACCTCTGAATACGGAGCTTATTATGTTATACGCTGTAATAAACGGGATGCCGATAAAGCAGACGGTGAGGTAATCAATCGTGCCGTCGACCGCCTCGGCGGGGGTGGACATGACCGAGACTATCGGCCTTACGAGCAGGAGCAGCACGGCTGTCAGGGCGACGGATACGCCGAAAAAGAGCGTGACGGTGTTGCCGACGCATTTTGAGGCTCTTTTGCGGTCGCTGCCGCCGACGGCCTGCCCGACGCTGACCGTTGTGCCCATTGCGAGGCCGACGATCATCACGGTGAGCATATGCATCACCTGCGAGCCGATAGATACGGCGGTCGTTGCGGCCGTGCCGTCAAATTGGCCGATGATAAAGAGATCCGCCATGCCGTAGAGGGTCTGTAAGAAGTATGAGAGCAGATAGGGCAGTGAGAAAAAGATTACATTTTTGAATACGCTGCCGGTCGTAAGATTTCTTTCCATGATTATTGCTTCCTTGGATCGGTTTTTATCTATTATAAACTCTACACCTATTGCAGAGTCAAGGCCTTTTGACAAAAAATTGTAACAAATACGGAGTTTAAAGAATTTTTCAAAAAAAATTTAAAAAACCTATTGACAAACGGAAAAGAAATGATATAATAATGATAACAGTTATCGTTATTGAAAGGAGACGGCGGTATGACGAAGCACAGCAAGCAGCGTGACGCGATATTTGAGAATCTCCGTTCGCGCAAAGATCACCCCACCGCTGAGGAGATATATCTCTCGCTCAAGCCCGCGATGCCTGCGATCAGCCTCGCCACGGTCTACCGCAACCTTGCCCAGCTTGAGAATGAGGGGCTGATACTTCGGCTCGGCTCAGGCGGCTCCGCAAGGTATGACGGTGACACCGACCCGCATTATCATCTCCTTTGCCTCGGCTGCGGCAGGGTATTCGATATCCCGTATATTGACGACGGCGGTCTTTGCGAGAAGGCAGGCAAGCTCTTCGACGGCGAAGTGCTCTCGACGGTCGTTACATTCCGCGGATACTGCGCCCGCTGCACCGAAACCCACAAAAGCTGAAAATAAATCAAAAAATCATTAATTAAACGGAGGAAAAAATCATGAAAAAGTTTGTATGCTCAGTCTGCGGTTATGTTTATGAAGGCGACGCTCTCCCCGAGGGCTACAAGTGCCCGGTTTGCAAGGCTCCCGCTTCAAAGTTCGTTGAGCAGAGCAATGAGGGTATGTCATGGGCTGCCGAGCATGTAGTCGGCGTTGCTCAGGGCGTCAGCGATGAGATCCTTGAGGGTCTGAGAGCTAATTTCGCCGGTGAATGCTCCGAGGTCGGTATGTATCTTGCCATGGCGAGAGTCGCTCACCGCGAGGGTTACCCCGAGATCGGCCTCTATTGGGAAAAAGCCGCCTATGAAGAGGCGGAGCACGCAGCGAAATTCGCCGAGCTGCTCGGTGAGGTCGTGACCGACAGCACCAAGAAGAACCTTGAGATGAGAGTTGAAGCTGAGAACGGCGCGACCGCAGGTAAGACCGCTCTTGCCAAGCTCGCTAAGGAGCAGGGCCTTGACGCTATCCACGACACCGTCCATGAGATGGCTCGCGACGAAGCCCGCCACGGCAGAGCTTTCGAAGGCCTCCTCAAGAGATATTTCAACTGATTTATCCTGCATAATCAAACAGGCACGGTTTATCCCGTGCCTGCTTTTTTATGCCTCTCCGCAAGATGGCGTGAATTGTGCTGTCGGCTTGCAGTCATATCGGCTTCGCATGTGGTTTTTGCTGTTCGCTTGCAGTCATGACAGAGGATTGATTTTCATACAACAATAGCGAGCCTGAAAATATTCTATTAGCACCGCAAGTCACGCAAAAAAAGGCTCCGTGGGCTGTCAAACAAAAGAGCACGCCGGAGCGTGCTCTCTCTATACCATAATACTATTGTGCTTTCGGCATGGCGATGCTGACCTTGAAGAGGTCGCCGTCGATGGCGATGCTGAATTTGCCGCCTTGCAGCTCGCAAAGGTCGTTTGCTATTGAAAGCCCGAGGCCGCTGCCCTCGCCGGAGCGGGAGGCGTCGCCTCTCACGAAGCGCTGCGTCAGCTCCTCCGGAGCAATGTTGAGCGGGAATTTGGAGATGTTGCGGAAGGTCAGCGTGCCGAAATTGTCGCCGCCGTTGACGTCGATATAGACCCTCGTGCCCTCAAGGGCGTATTTACGCAGGTTGGAGAAGAGATTCTCAACTATCCGCGAGGTCTTTTGAGCGTCGGCGATTATCATCACGGGCCGGGCGTGGAAATTCAGCACAAGCTCGATGTTCTTCTCCTTCAGTTCATCCTCGTGCTCGCCGACTGCCTGCGCCGCAAATTCGCAAAGGTCGATTTTTATCGGATGCAGCTCGACTGCGCCCGAGGAGGCTTTTGAAGCCTCGACCAGATCCTCGATGAGCTTTTTCATCTTCTGTGATTTCTCATCAAGGATGCTGATATATTTCTTGGCGTCCTCGTCCTCGACGTTGCAGCGTTTGAGCAGGTCGACATAATTGACTATCGAGGTCAGCGGCGTTTTGAGGTCGTGCGAAACATTCGTGATAAGCTCCGCCTTCATGCGCTGATCCTTGACCGCGCTGTCGACCGCTTTCTCAAGGCCGTCCTGCATGCTCGTGATATCCCTTGCGAAATTCCGCAGGAATGATGGCATGAGGCCTTGATCTATCCTCACATTCAGCCTGCCGAGGCGCACGCTTGCGACGCCGTGCATTATCCTGTCAAGCGAAGCTATAAAGAGGATGACCCAAAGCATTATCGGCAGGTCGATCATCAGGGTGATGACGAGCGGAACGGCGCTGTTTGAGGTGAGGCAGAGAAGCACCGCAAGAAAATTTATGAGGAAAAACGTCAGAGTCAGGATAATTGCAAGGCGCTTGAACCTCTTGCCGCTGCCTGCCATGTAGTCGCAGGCGAAGATATATTTTGCCCTTTTGTGTATCTTTTTGCCGATGCAGACAAAGGGCTTGACTATCCAATATATCAGCGTGTGGCGCAGGAAGGTGCGGCAGCGCACGTTGCGGACTATGCCCGCCGTCAAAACGGTAAGCAGCCCGAATACGGCGGTGAACGCAACGCCGAGATATTCTACGGAATAGGTCAAAAGAGTTTTTTGCATCAGGAACCATTCGCTGCTTTCGCCAACCGAAGGGTAGAACTCAAACTCAGCGTCAAATATCGCCGCAAAGCCCAAAATGACGAGCGTTATGATCCCGCCGATGATCGCCGTGTTGATAAGCAGCGGGATCCTGTCCGTCGGGCAGAGTTTTGTTTCTCCGTCGGCGGTCTTGCCCGCAACGCACAGCAGATAGACGCACGCGGCGCAGGCGAGCAGGAACGAAAAGACGGAGATAATGAGGTTCGTCGTCGGATTCGTTATAAAGTGAGATTTATAATTCTCGAGTTCAAGCTCCTTGAGGGTGAAAAAACTGTTTTCGCCGGTCGGGGTATATGTGAATACGGCATAGCTCACATCGTCGCCTATGCTGCGATGCTCCGAAACGGTGGGTTTCTGATAAAACAGCTCCTCCGCCCATTCCCTGAGCAGGCCGCCGCGGGTCGCCTCGGACGTCTCGGCGGTGGTGACAAATTTGCCGTTATTACCCTCGACAAGGGCAGCGCCCTCTCTCATCGCTTCATACACATTGTCGAAGCCGATATCCGAGTCGATGCCGCAGTTGGAGACGACCTTGCCCGTCGACTTGACCAAAATAGTGTATTTGAACTCCGAGGTGCTGGGGATCGAGGTGCTGTAGAAAGTTATCTTGCCGCCGTCCTCATAAACGCCGCTGCGCTGCATTGCCGATTTGCGGAGCGTTTTTATCAGCTCCTCGCGGGATATCTCGCCGTAGCAGGTGTATTCGCCGAAGGAATTCAGCAGAGCCAGGGCGTCGCGGATATCGTCGATCGGCTTCGGATTGCCCGATTTGGCGGGTGCGGGCTTTGTGACGGAGGTTGAATCGACGTCCTCCGCCGCAGGCTCGGTCGCTTCAACGGCGTCTGTGTATTCAATGCCGTCGCCGACGAAGTCATATCGGTCGAATTCGTCGCGGCTGATAACGTCGCCGTTAAAGCTGAAGTAATAGGTCGTGCCGCCGAGGTCGTAGGAGTATCTGTAGCGATTGTCCTCGGTGACATAGACCTTGACACCGGAGCTTTCGAGCAGGTCAAAAGCGTCGTTGACATTCTGAATATTTTGGCTGTAGTTTTTGCCGAGGCTTGTTTTGAGGAAATCCTCATCGTTTTCGCAGCTCATCAGCTCGGCGTCCGCCAGGAGAGTGGATTCGCAGCTGTTGAGCAGCATTCTGAATGAATTTGTCTGTGTGAAATCGCAGTCCTCATCGTAGCCGTTAAAGAGAAAATAGCCCTTGAGGAACAGCCCCGCTGAGTAGCCGGAGAGGAAAAACATCAGCACGGCGAGCGCCGCTGCCGCAATTTTCATCCCCCTGCTGCGACTAATATTTTTCGATTTTGTATCCAATGCCCCACACCACCTTTAAGTATTTAGGGTCTCTCGGGTTGATCTCGATTTTTTCTCTTATGCGTCTGATATGTACCGTCACCGTTTTCTCGGCGTAAATCGCGGGCTCGTTCCACACGGCCTCGTATATCTGACCTGTTGAGAGCACCCTGCCGAGATTCTCCATGAGCACGCTCATTATGCCGTACTCCGTGGCGGTGAGCTTTATCGGCTCGCCGTCGAGGGTCAGCTCCTTTGCGCCGGTGTCGAGCGACAGACCGCCCGTCGTGATAACGCCCTCCTTGACCTCCATTGAGCCGAGGGAGGTGTAGCGTCTTATCTGCGACTTGACCCTTGCCATCAGCTCGAGCGGGTTGAAGGGCTTCGTCACATAGTCGTCCGCCCCGAAGGAAAGCCCCGTTATCTTGTCGGTGTCCTCGCTCTTGGCCGAGAGCAGGATTATCGGGATATTGTGCTTCTTCCGCAGCGTCAGCGTGGCCTGGAGGCCGTCCATACCGGGCATCATTATGTCGAGGATAACGCAGTGCACCTCGTTATTCGTGACCTGCTCGATCGCCTGCCTGCCGTTCTCGGCGCGCAGGACGTTGTAGCCCTCCAGCTTCAGATAGATCTCGACCGAGTCGAGTATGGCGACGTCGTCGTCGCAAACAAGGACGGTATACATATCTTTTTCACCTCAAAAAAATCAGATCCCCACGAAACAATTGCATTATACAGCCCGTGAATTACAAACAAGGCGGTAAAAGTGTTACAAATTTATTACGAATCGCCGCGGGCGCGTCTTTCATCACTCATTATACTATTTTTCAGTCAATTATTCAAGCATGACCGAAAACAGTTGAAATGACGGGCAAAGTATGGTAATATATTCGTATAAAAAGAAAGAGAGGACGTTTTATGCTTACTCAGATATTAGGCTTCTTTACCGCGATTCTTATCTTTATCGTCGATACTTTCCCGATGTACCCCGGCCCCGACGTGCTCCATCAGGGCATCAACCCCGACCCGAGACCTTATGTGCAGCACAGCGGCACGGCGGGCTATATCTTTAAGGAGGGCGACGTTGAGCTGCCGTTCCGCCTTGTCAAGCCCGAGAATGAGGAAGAAGGCAAGACCTACCCGCTCGTCGTCTATCTCCACGGCTCCGGCGAGAGAGGCAAAAACAATATCGCACAGATGCAGCGCTCGCTGCTCAGGGGCGTCAAGAAGCACGGCGAGCCCTGCTATATCATCATGCCGCAGGTGTTCGAGGACAAGACATGGACGAGCGACGGCTACGACGCGGCGCTGACACGGCTGATAGAATATATGCTCAAGCTCTATGCCGTCGACTCCGACCGTATCTATATCACGGGCATCTCCATGGGCGGAGCGGGCGTGCTTGACCAGCTCCTGCGCCACCCCGGCAAATACGCCGCCGCCATGCCCGTGTGCGGCTACACCGATGTCGAGGATCTGACCGCCTTTGCGGGCACCCCGATGTGGCTCGCCCACAACTCGGGCGACAAGACCGTTTTCGTTGATTACTCAAGGAATATCTACGCCGCCGTCAAGGATATCTCCGAGGCGAAATACACCGAGTATGACAGAGCGGGTCACAACGCATGGGACAGGTTCTATTCCGACCCCGAGGTGTGGAATTGGGCATTCTCAAAGACTCTTTGAACATATACCGAGGCGGTCTGCGTTTCGGGTGAGAAAATAACGCAAAAAATTCGCCTCCGTGCTACAAAATTTGCCGCACGGAGGCGGTAGTATTTTACCGTGTAAAATAAAAATGCTCCGCCTGTGATTTTAGCGGAGAAAGTGCCATATACTTTCATTAGATAATCAGGCAGAAAATCAAAACATAATTATTTGGAACGGTGATCGGAAATGAAAAAATTCAAACCGGAGGGTCAGCTGATATCGACAGAGGAGAACAAAAAGAGGGTTTCGAGCGCAGGCGCTCTGCATGACGCATTCTACAGCGGCGCTTCCGTGGAATGTCGGGTGCTGCGCTGCGACGCGGAGCATAATCTGCATGTCGACCTCGGCTGTATGAAAGGGATAATTCCCCGCTGCGAGGGGGCGCTCGGCATCGAGGACGGCTCGGTGAGGGATATTGCGCTTATCTCGCGGGTCAATAAGCCCGTGGTCTGCGCCGTGACGGGGTTCGCATCAACTCCCGAGGGCGAGAATTACGCCCTGCTCAGCCGGCGCAAGGTGCAGCAGGAATGCGCCGACGAATATATCTCGACCCTGCGCCCCGGCGACGTAATACCCGCGACCGTCTCTCATATCGAGGGCTTCGGCGTATTCTGCGATATCGGGGCGGGCATCAACGCCCTCATGCCGATAGACGGCATCTCCGTGTCGAGGATCCCGCACCCGTCGGCGAGATTCACTGCGGGGCAGAGCATTTACGCCGTCGTCAAGAGCATCGACTCCGACGGCATGGTAACCCTGAGCCACAAGGAGCTGCTCGGCACATGGGAGCAGAATATCTCGAAGCTCAAAGTGGGCGAGACCGTGCCCGGAATAGTCCGCTCGGTCGAGAAATACGGCATTTTTGTGGAGCTTGCTCCGAATCTTGCGGGGCTTGCCGAATTCTCTCAGGGGGTCGAGGCGGGCTGCCACGCCGGGGTATACGTCAAGAGCATTATCCCGTCAAAGATGAAGATAAAGCTGATAATCGTCGACTCCTTTGCGGCGGATTACCCCGTAGAGCCGCCCGAATACTATATCACGAGCGGCCATATCGACCGATGGGTCTATTCGCCTGAGGAGAGCGAAAGGCTCATAGAGAGCGTATTTGACTGATGATCCTGCCGCCGCCCACCACGGTTTCGCCGTCATAGATAACGGCGCTCTGACCGGGGGTTATCGAGCGCTGCGGCTCATCGAATATCGCCCTGAAGCCGTCGCCCTCGGGGATTATGAGGGCGGGCTGCTCCTTGGCCCTGAAGCGTATGCGTACGCTTGCCCTGAACGGCTCGGTTACGGCGTCGCGGTCGATTAGATTCAGCCTGTCGGCAACGAGACCGATGCCGTATTGAGCGCCGTTCTCACCGATGATGACTGCGTTGCGCTCCGAATCAAGCCCCGTGACAAACATCGGCTTGCCGTAGGCGCCGAGACCCTTGCGCTGACCGACCGTATAATTTATAATTCCGTTGTGAGTGCCGAGCACGTTGCCTCTGCCGTCCACAATATCACCGGGGGGCGAGGTTACGCCCAGCGAGGCGAGGTAGGCGGAGTAATCGTCGTTCGGCACGAAGCATATCTCCTGGCTGTCGTGCTTTTTGGCAACGGGCAGCCCCGCACTCTCGGCAATGGCTCTTATCTGCGTTTTATCCATGCCCGCAAGCGGGAAAACGGCTCGCGAGAGCTGAGCCTGAGTGAGACGGTAGAGGAAATAGCTCTGATCCTTGACGCTGTCCGCCTTTTTGAGCAGGAAGCGGCCGCCGCTTTGCTCGATCTTGGCATAGTGACCCGTTGCGAGGGCGTTGCAACCCTTTGAAACGGCGTAGTCGAGCATTGCGCCGAATTTAATAATCCCGTTGCACTCTATACAGGGGTTCGGAGTCCTTGCGGCGAGGTATTCGCCGACGAAAGGCTCGATTATCTTCTCTTTGAAAAATTCTCTCAGGTCGAGCACCTCAAGCTCTATCCCGAGAGCCTCGGCAATTCGGCGGGCGTCGGCAATGTCGGCGTCGGCGAGCGAGCCTTGCTTCAGGCGCAGGGTGATGCCCATCACCTCGTAGCCCTGCTCGCGCAGCAGATAGGCGGCGGTGCAGCTGTCGACCCCTCCGCTCAGACCCACGGCGATCTTCTTCATATTTATCCCTCCGTTTCGGGAAATTCAATTGAATATAATATCAGCCGCCTCGTTTTTCGAGGCGGCTTTCGGTTTTTATTTCACACGCAGCCAGACCTGCATATCGCTCTCGCCCCTGTTGGCGTAGGCGAAATACGGGATGAGATTTATCTCCCTCTCCGTGGTCGAGGCGGGCGAATAGTTGCGGTAAAGCTCGTCGAACGGCGCCTCCTCAAAGCCAGTGGCTTTTACGGTGTACGCCTGCATCTCGGCGTTGTAGCGCAGACCCGCTTCAAGGTCGGAGTCGAGCAGGAGCGTGTCGAGCGGCACGTTGCCGTTGTCTATCTTCTCGGCGCAATAGACTATCGGCCCTCTGCAAAGGGCGACCCTGCCGAGATCCGCCTGAACGGCGGGGTTTGCAGTTACAAGGCGGCAGTCCATGTCAAGATAGAGCTTGAGGGTCATTTCGTCGGAGTCAATTTCAATATAGATATAGCCCTTGACGGTCTCGCCGAGATATTGTTTGCCGTTTATCGCCACATAGTCGCACCAGCCGGGCACTCTGACGGCGAGGCGTTTGCCCTTCATGCCGCTTATGGTGAAGAGGATATCTCCCTCGTTCGGGTATTCGGTTTTTTGAGTTATCTTAATGCCGTCGAATTCCGCTTCGCTCTCAAAATAGTGGTGAACATATACGGTGCCCTCGTCATAGCTGTAGAGGAAGTCGCCTATTGAAGCGATAAAGCGGGCGATATTCGGCGGGCAGCAGGAGCAGTCAAAGACCTCGGCACGCTGAGTGAGGAGCTTATCCTTGCGCTCATAATACTTTGCGCCGAGTCTGTGACGCTCAAGATTTATCTCAAGGGGATTCACATAGAAGAAGGAGTTGCCCTTGAGCGAAACGCCCGCGAGAGCGCAGTTATAAATAGCGGTCTCGGCTATGTCGGCGTATTTGGAATTCGGGTCGACCAGGCTCATGCGCCTTGCAAAGAGGGCGAGACCTATAGAAGCGCAGGTCTCGGAATACGCAAGGTCATTTGGCAGGTCATAGTCCTCGGTGAATCTCTCGCCGTAGGCGGTGGAGCCGATGCCGCCGGTGATATACATACGCTTTTGAGCGATGCTGTTAAATACTCTGCGGCAGGCTTCGAGCAGCTCGCTGTCGCCCGTCCTGAGAGCAAGATCGGCCATTGCGCTGTAGAGATATACCGCGCGCACGCTGTGACCGACCGCGTCGCTCATTTCGCGCACGGGCATATGGCACTGCGAATAATCGAGGCTTATGTAGTGGACGTTGTCCTCGTCCTTTTTGCTCGTGCCGCGTTTGTCAACGAAGAATTCCGCAAGGCGCAGATAGCGCTCGTCGCCCGTGCAGTCGCTGAGCCTGACAAGCGCCAGCTCTATCTCCTCGTGGCCGGGGGTGGTGAACTGAGCCGAATCCTCGGTGACAAAGACTCGCTCGATATAATCGGCGTAGTCGCACATCAGGTGAAGGAATTTATCCTTGCCCGTGGCTTCATAATATGCGACAGCGGCTTCGATGAGGTGACCCGCGCAGTAAAGCTCATGGAGCAGGCGGTTGGTGAAGCGGTTCTCGGGCTCGCAGACGGTGAAATAGATGTTGAAGTAGCCGCAGGGATCCCTGTGCTTCTCAATAAGGTCGACAACGCCGTCAACGATGGTCTCAAGCTCCTCGTCGGGGCATTGGCGCACCGTGTAGGCGACAGCCTCTATCCATTTCGCGATGTCCGAATCCCAGAAGAAATGGGGCTTGTGCTCCATGCCCTCGTGCCAGTCGCAGTTGAATGCGGCGAATCTGCCCGTCTCGCTGAATCGCTCATAGACGGCGGGGATCGTCACATTTTTGTTGATTTCAAAGCGGTTTTTCCAGAAACCGCCGAGTTTAACTTTATCATAGGTGACAGCTTTCATATTGTTACCGCTCCTCAGCGTGATTTGGACTTCTTACCGTCGGCGGACTTGTCGCCGAGCTCGATGAGCATATAAGAAGCAGTCCAAACGATCAAAAGAATGAAAATTATTAAAAGTCCGTTGTGGAAGCCGCCGAGCATCAGCTTGTCAATGCTGACAACGCCGCCGATAAGGGAGGTAATGAGGCTCGAGCCGCCTATGGCGCTGACGATGTTGACCGTGCCGTCGACCACGTCGCCCGCCGCGGAGTTGAAGCAGGCTATCATCACTATCGTCGCAGCGAGACCGACTCCCGCCGCAGCAAGGACGGGGATGCGTTTGCCGCTGCAAATGGAGAAAATGATGATAAAGAGCGCCGCCAGAGCCGCAACGCCGAGAGCGACCGCCGCCGCAATGAGCCTTGCGTTGAGCGGGGCAAGCCCCTCGGGCCAGGTGAAGCCCTTGTCGGATTTGACAAGGTTGCTCAGCGGGTCGTTGCCGGTGAAGATATCAATTATTCTTTTGAGCGAGATGCTCTCCTCAAGGCCGTATTTGGCCAGCGAGGTGGACGCTCTGAAAAAGATGAGGTCGAGGAAGAAAACGGCGGGGAAAAACAGCGCCGCAAGAATTATATTCACTATCCTATACAGATATTTCATTTAGGCGCCTCCTAAAATTATTTCCAAGAGGAGTTGAGAGCCACGGTGCGGTTGAATACGAGCTTGCCGGGCTGCGAGGTCTTATCCACGCAGAAGTAGCCCTGGCGCATGAACTGGAAGGTGTCGCCGCACTTTGCGTCCTTGAGACCGCCCTCGACAAGGCAGCCGCTGAGGATCTCGAGCGAATTCGGGTTCAGATTATCGAGGTAATCGACGCCCTCCTCGCCCGCGGGGTTCTCGGTGTTGAACAGACGGTCATAAAGGCGTATTTCGCACTCTGCGCAGTCCGCGGCGCTGACCCAGTGGAGGGTGCCCCTGACCTTCCTGCCGTCGGGGGCGTCGCCGCCCTTGGTGGCGGGGTCATAGGTGCAGTGCAGGCAGGTGATGTTGCCGTCGTCATCGGCTTCCCAGCCGGTGCAGGTGACGAAATACGCGTTCATCAGACGCACCTCATTGCCGGGGAACAGGCGGAAATAGCCCTTGACCGGCTCCTCCATGAAATCGTCCCGCTCCACCCACAGGGTGCGGGAAAAGGAGACGGGGCGGGTGCCGCTGTCCGGACGGGCAGGGTTGTTCTCTATGGAGAAGGTCTCGGTGGTATCCGCCGGATAGTTGACGATGGTCAGCTTCAGGGGGCGGAGCACGGCCATGGCCCGGGGGGCGTTTAGGTTCAAAACCTCCCGCAGGCAGTGCTCGAGCAGGGCCACATCCACCACGCTGAATACCTTGGACACCCCCACACGCTCAATGAAATTGCGGATGGAAGCGGGGGTATAGCCCCGGCGGCGCAGGCCGGACAGGGTGGGCATTCGGGGGTCGTTCCAGCCGGTGAGATAGCCGTCCTCCACCAGCTGGCGCAGCTTGCGCTTGGACATGACGGTGTAGTTGATGTTCAGGCGGGCGAACAATCTGCCGGGGATCCGCCTCGAGATCCACATGCTCCACCACCCAGTTGTACAGCGGGCGGTGATCCTCAAACTCCAGGGAGCAGAGGGAGTGGGTGATCCCTTCGAGCATGTCCTCGATGGGGTGGGCGAAATCGTACATGGGATAGACGCACCATTTGTCCCCTTGACGATGATGGTGGGCGTGATTGATGCGGTAGATGACCGGATCGCGCATGTTGAAATTGCCGCTGGCCAGGTCGATTTTGGCCCGCAGGGTCATGGAGCCGTCCGGGAATTCCCCGGCCCGCATCCGGGCGAAAAGGTCGAGGCTTTCCTCCACCGGGCGATCCCGGTAGGGGCTGACTGCCGGGCGGGACAGGTCGCCCCGGTTTTCCCGCATTTGCTCGGGGGTCAGCTGGCAGACATAGGCGAGCCCTTTACGGATGAGGCCGACGGCCAGCTCGTACATTTTCTCAAAATAATCGGAGGCGTAGTAGAAATGCTTGCCCCAGTCGTAGCCCAGCCAGTGAATGTCCTCCTGGATGGCGTCCACGTATTCTACGTCTTCCTTGGTGGGGTTGGTGTCATCCATGCGCAGATGGCATTCGCCGCCAAACTTTTCCGCCATGCCGAAGTCGATGCACAGCGCCTTGGCGTGACCGATATGCAGGTAGCCGTTGGGTTCGGGGGGAAAACGGGTCTGGATGGCGCGGCCATGGCAGCGGCCGCCCTCCGCGAGCTCCTCGCGGATGATGTCTTCAATGAAATTGCTGGATTCCGGCGTTTTGACTGTTTCTTCCGACATGGTTATGGAACTCCTGTCCTTGAGGCCGCGGGCGGCCTTTATTTTCTATAGGCGTCGGCGGCTTCCCGGAGGCGGGCGATAACCCGCTCCTTGCCGAGATGCCGCATGATGGCGCAGAGGTCGGGGGTGTTGCGGCGGCCCGTCACCGCGATGCGCAGGACGGTGCTGACGTCCCCGGCGTGCCCTTTATAGCCCTCCGGATTCTTTTTGTACTCCTTGACCTCTGGGCAGAACCCGAGGGAGGGACACATGGCCTTGACCGCGTCGAACCAGGCCTGTTTGTCGAGGGTGGGATCGTAAACCGCCGCATACGCCTCCAGGATAGCGGCGGCGTCCGCCGGGGCGATATTTTCCGGCAGGTCGAAGGCGCGCTGATACAGGCTGTCGTAAAAATAGGCGGCGTATTCCTTGGCGTCGCTCCATTTGGCGATGTCCTTGCGGGGCTTGCTGCCGCCGCGATCGATGGCGAAGATGCCTTCGGCATAGACCGGATCGCTTTCCAGCAAAGCGGAAAACTCCGGATCATATTGTGCCGCCCAGCGGCGGATATATCCGGCGACGGTGGGCGCGTCCATAAAGGCGATGACGTTTTTGCTCACGTCGTCAAGCTTGTCCATATCGAACAGGGCGCCGGACACGCTCATTTTTTTCAGGTTGAAGGGGAAGCGGCTGCGGGGCTCGCCAGGATTGCGCCGCCGCCAATCCTCAAAATCGCTGTTGGCGATGGTCAGCAGGTATTCCAGTACGCTGTCGGCCGGATAGCCTTGCTCGGCGTAGAAGTGCATGGCCGCCTCCGGATCCTTGCGCTTGGACAGCTTGCGCTTGCCGCCGTTCTCCTCCTTCATAATGGGACTGACGTGGGCGTATTTCGGCGGCTTGAAGCCCAGCAGACGGAACAGCTGAAGGTGCTTGGGCACGGAGGAAATCCACTCGTCGCCCCGGATGACGTGGGTGGTGCGCATGAGATGATCGTCCACGGCGTGGGCAAAGTGATAGGTAGGCACGCCGTCCGATTTAAGCAGCACCAAATCCTCGTCGTTCTCCGGCATCTCGATGGTGCCCTTGATCATATCGTCGAATTTGACGCGGTTTTCCTCACTGCCGGGGGAGCGCAGCCGCACCACGTAGGACGCGCCCGCCCGCACCCGTTCAAGCGCCTCCTCGGGCGAAAGAGAGCGGCAGGGGGCGTAGGCCCCATAGTAGCCGGTGCGCTGCTTGGCCGCCTCCTGCTGTTCGCGGACCGCCTGCCGCTGCTCCTCGGTGCAGAAGCAGGGGTAGGCCAGCCCCTTTTCCACCAGGGACTTGACGTAGCATTGGTAGATGGCCACCCGTTCGCTCTGCTGATACGGGCCGTAAGCGCCCCGCACCTCGCCGGGCGCGACAAAGCCCTCGTCGATGGTCAGGCCGTAGGCATTCAGGCCGGTGAGAATATCCTCCGCGCCGCCTGCCACCTCCCGCTTTTTGTCGGTGTCCTCCAGGCGGAAATAGAACACCCCGTCGGAGGCGCTGGCGGTCAGCCGGTTGACCATGGCGGTGAAAAACACGCCGAGATGCAGATACCCGGTGGGGCTGGGAGCAATGCGGGTGACCCGGGCCCCCTCCTTCAGCGCGCGGGGCGGATACATGGCCTCGTAATCCTCCGGCGTGTGGGTGATGGCGGGAAACATGGCCGCGGCCAGACTTTCCAATGTCGTCATGTCGATGGTCCTTTCACTGGGATGTATTCCTTTCTACTTTACAATTTTTAGTTGAAAATGTCAATCGATGATGGTAAGATAAAAGGGTTACCACACAGAAAGCTTTGTCGGCAGCGGCTGGAAAAACGCTTGCCGCTGAAAAATGGAGGAATCGGTATGAACTATGCCTTTGCCGAACGGGTGCAGAACCTGAAGCCTTCGGCGATTCGAGAAATCCTGAAATATTCGTCGGATCCGGCGGTCATCCCCTTTTCGGCGGGGAACCCCGCGCCGGAAGCGTTTCCCGTGGAGGCGGTGCAGGAAATCACGGCGAGGATTCTCAGCGAGCATCCCATCGACGCGCTGCAATACAGCCTGACCGAGGGCTATCCGGCCCTGCGGGAGCGGCTGAGCGCGTATATGAAGGAAAAGCACAACGTCGGCCGGGAGGGCGACGTGCTGCTGGTGACCTCTGGCGCCCAGCAGGTGATGGGGCTGGCGGTCAAGGCCCTGTGCAACAAGGGGGACGTGGTGCTCTGCGAGGCCCCCAGCTTTATCGGATCTCTCAACGCCTTCCGCTCCATGAACGCCCGGCTGGTCGGCGTGCCGATGGAGAGCGACGGCATGGATATGAACGCCCTGGAGGACGCGCTGAAAACCAACGAGAACGTTAAGTTCATTTATACCATCCCCAATTTTCAGAACCCTTCCGGCATCACCATGAGCCTGGAGAAGCGCCAGGCCATGCTGGCGCTGGCCAAAAAGTATCAGGTGCTGATTCTGGAGGATAACCCTTACGGGGATCTCCGCTTCGAGGGCGCGTATATCCCGTCCATTAAGTCGATGGACGAGGACGGGCTGGTGCTGTACGCGGGCAGCTTCTCCAAGGTGCTGTCGCCCGGGCTGCGGGTGGGCTACGCCATCGGGCCGGCCCCGGTGGTGCAGAAAATGATCGTCTGCAAGCAGGGGGAGGACGTGCACACTGGCATCCTGTCCCAGATGATCTGCGAGCGGTTCATGGCGGCGTACGACTACGAGGCGCATTTGAAGGCCCTGCAGGATCTCTATCGGGAACGGGCGCGGGCCATGTGCCGCTACATCGACGAATATCTGGCGCCGGCCGGCGTTACCTATCAGCCGGTGACCGGCGGCTTGTTTGTTTGGTGCACCCTGCCTGAGCGGATTTCGATGCCGGAATTCTGCACCCGCGCCGTCAAAGAGCGCAAGGTCGCCGTGGTGCCGGGCTCCGCCTTCCTGGTGGATGAAGGTCTGCCCTGCTCCTCTTTCCGCGTCAACTTCTCCACCCCCACGGTGGAGGCGATGGAGCGCGGCTGTGTCCAGCTGGGCGAGCTTGCCAGGGAATACCGGAATTGACACCACAGATATAAAGGGGTTTTGGAAGTATGGAACATACCATGGAAACGACCGCGCCGCGCAAAAAACGGGCGCTGAGCTGCATCCAGCCCACCGGCGTACCCACCCTGGGCAACTATCTCGGGGCGCTGCGCAACTGGGTGGCGATGCAGGACGAATTCGACTGCGCTTACGCGGTGGCGGATCTGCACGCCATCACGGTCCGTCAGGAGCCGGCCAAGCTGCGCGCCCAGACGACTGAGATGTTCGCGCTGCTGCTGGCCATCGGCCTGGATCCGGATAAGAGCTTGATTTTCGTGCAGTCCCAGGTGCCGGCCCATGCCGAGTTGACCTGGCTGCTGTCC